>Ga0210400_10000668_pt1 | contig 36845 bp, 66 predicted proteins | sample IncBWH26MmetaG_FD_155456 | JGI IMG/M metagenome (GOLD analysis project Ga0210400, IMG submission 155456) | Forest soil microbial communities from Barre Woods Harvard Forest LTER site, Petersham, Massachusetts, United States - Inc-BW-H-26-M | ecosystem: Environmental > Terrestrial > Soil >... | reverse complement strand
TCGCCATACATTGATTTTCCTCATGTTGCCCGCTCAGTAGGGCGTGTGTGGCGCATTAGAGTTTCACGCCACCGTTGGCTGATTAATCAGAACGTCGGAATTCATGGCATTGACTTGATCTCATATCCATCTGGAGTCTTGCTAACATATCGCACGAGAATACCCTCACGAAGCGAGAACGCAAGTTCCCCTGCAACTCCATCGCTTTCCCTCCAGCCGGGGATGGTGAGAATGTAGAACGCGCGGGCGTAGAGAAGCATCGCAAAGTTATACTCCTGCCAATAGTCAAACCCCTTGGGAAGCTCCGCGATCTTCGAGATCTCATGGCAGTGGACAATAGGACTGTAGACCCATCGCTTTGCACGAAGCAGCCAGATGACGCACTCAGCCGCAGCGAGGTATCGTTCCTCGCGAAGCATCCCGTCGGCGCGGCTATAAGGGCTCGCAAGGTAGATGTACTCGGAAGGGCGTGGGGGGAGGCTGTCGTTCATATGGTTTTCTTTAGCTGTTTTGGATGGAAAATATGCAGTATACCATCATCGTTTTCAACAACTATCCTCGGCGCAGCAGATTTCTTAATAAAGCAAGACACAACTACACCAGCGAACTTGTAATCTCCACTAATCTTCTCCACCCTGTCGCCGAAGACAATTCCGTTGAAGTCATAGCAGGAGTAGAAGTTACTCATCTTCTTGCAATCTTCTCCCGCTTCTAAGTCTGAATTTCATTTCGTCTGCAGTTTCGCACTTCAGGTGAAGTCTATGCACGCCTTCAGCGTAGAAATTCCACCAGTTAGTAGCTACCGTGTTATTCCAATGATTTACTCCTATGACCTGTGCGGCGTGCAAAAGATGCTGCAGAAAGTGAACATTGTATTCATCTATATTTGAGAAGAACTCCTTTGTAATCCTTTCCCACTTATCTTTTGATGTGATCTCGATTGTTCGCATAAAGGTGTCGCCATCATACTCAGTTCCCATTGCCATTGGCTTCTCTTCACGACCAGAAAGCATTACGCAGCCACGAAGATTTCGTAAGATTATCTTAGCAATTGACTCTTTGCGAATCCCATCAGGGCCGCGCAACGCGAGAAGCAATACTCCTTGCTGCCGAAGTGGAATTTGTCCAACCCAAGGTTGAAGCACAAACAAACTTGGCTTAATTTCTGGCAACACTTCTCCACTATGGCCATGTACGAAGTCACTCATCCTTCTTAAACTCCTCTTTATGCCGAGCCATTAGCTTCCACGCGGGCTCCTGAGTGTATATCGAGCCTAGGAACCCTAGACCCTTCTGAAGCTCGGGATACATTGAATGATGCAAGAGCATCGTGTCATCTGCGCAGTTGCGCACCTTGATGCCTTGTTTCATGAGGTAGGAGAGATCGAAGACTCCATTCTGGAATAACTTCCTGCAGGGGAGGGCGCAGAGCGCCTGCACCCACTTCCACGCTGCACATTCGCGCTCCAGAGTTGGCCAGAAATCTGTCCCATCACGCTGTACGAACGTGATAACCAGGCTGCGGTCCCTACGCGGCGAGAACCCTATGTCGGTTATCTGCCCACGGCTGGTTTCAATGTCGATGGAGAGGATGGGAGTGTGTTGCCATCTCAGAAACCACTCTTCGATTTCCTCCAGCGTCGGGAAGACTAGCACCTCTCGCTCTGGGCGGCGAACTTCCGGAAACGTCGCCTCATGTTTCGCCTTCATTAGGTCTGCTAGGACGATTGGTCTGTAGCTCCAGACTTTGAACAGGTAGCTTGGGTGGTACGTGGCGAGCACTTTCTGCTTCGGTAACATCTTTGAGAAGGCAACCGTCCCCCGCATTGACCCGATTGCAGATGTCTGGGTGAGAGCCCACAAGGCCTTTGCACCGAGCGCAACGACCAAGTTTGGCGAGACGGTGCATAGCTCCTCCTTAAGGCGATCTAGCTCCCCAAGGAACTCGGGCTTCAAGTACTTGCCCTGCGCGAGTGGCGGCAAGCTGTATCCCTCTCCGGTCTCGTCCTTCTTGCAACAGAATTCGTCGAACTTGTTGTCTGGCGGGCGGGCGCAGATAGTATTGGTCAGGAAGCACTCATTTCGGTTAATCCCTGCTTCCTGACACAGCCGAGTGAACTCCTGCCCGGCGTTGCCGATTAGGGGTCTGCCAACCATGTCCTCCTGCTCGCCCCAACACTCAGCAACGAAGGCGAGCTTCGCGTCGCGCGGCCCGCTGGAATACTTGAATGCTGGCGCGGCGACGTGGGTCATAGCGGTCTGTCGTCAGTTCCTACCTTGCGCATCTCGTAGCTGCAAAGAGCGAGACAGTTCCAAGCTGCCATAGCCATGTGATGACAGCCGGTTTCGGAGTCGATGTTCTCGCCCCGCCAGAAGGCGTAAGAGTGGCGAAGAAGACTTCCGAACACTCTACTCCAGCTCATCCCCTTCTCCCAATTCCTATCTGCGTACTTCGCTGCGCCAACGGTGTACACGTGGGCAAGCGCACAAAGGCTATCCGCTGGAATGAGGTCGTACCGAATCTTCCCTGCGTCGTAACGAAGCCCTGGTTCGATCTTTCTCTGCTTTGTCACTTCGCCACTCCTGCGCCGCCGAAGTAGATTTTCCAGAGCGAAGTCCAGTCTGCCACGATGCTCTGCTGAGCAGCCGCAAGTGGCAGCTTTCCTTCACAGACTTCCTTATGTAGGCGGTTCTCCAAGCGGTCCTTCATATGAGCATTCCAAGGTCCGCTGTAGGACTGCGGCCACAGGTTCCGCACGTCATCGGCGCCACCAAGTTCGCGGGAGATGAGGTGGTCGATCTCGCAGGGGCACCTGGGGTCGTGGTTCAGAATGGAGAAGCCGTAGAACTTGAAGACTTGCTGCTTCATAGCCTCTGTCACTGCCCGAGTGTCCTTGCCCCATTTCGTCATGCAGACCTGGGCAGTGGTAAGATCGCTCCTTGCAACACCGGGAGTGAGCGTTAGGTTCGGAAGTGGGTCGGCGAGGGCGGTCGTGGTGACGAGTAGCAAGGCGAATGTGAGTTTCATTTGGCTACCTTTCTGAGTGTTCGAAAGTTCCTGAGCGCGCTTTGCGCGGCTTTGAAGTGCTCGGGGTCTTTCTCCAGCCCGAGGACGTGGCAAGCACCCAGGGACTCAGCAGCACGCAAGGCAGACCCGCTGCCGCAAGTAGGATCAAACACGCGCGAATGCTCATCAATAAACATCTGCATGAAGTGACGTAGAACCGGTTCCGGCTTCGTGCTCGGATGGTGGGATTTGTCAGTGGGAGCGCCGTAGGCGTCGCTGACTGGCTTCACGACGAGGCGATCTTCCTGGCTTGCGACCAAGGCCGTCTCGTAAACGTGCCGAGGGGCACGTTTAGGGTCAGACATGATCCCAAGGTTGTCAGTCTTGTGCCAGATTAGTGGCTTCATCTGGAATATCAGGCTTGGGGCGAGCGCCCGAAACTGCTCAACGGTACGATGCTGGATTGCGATGTCGGCAGAGCACCAGAACATCAAGTGCGCACTGTGCGACAGTAACTTTGGCAGATTAGCGCAAAGCACTGTGATTAGTTCCTCGTACTCGCCCTGCGTATCGCTATACGTGCGCTGGGAGTTCTTGCCAGACCATACGCCTCCGAACACGTCTATTCCGTAGGGAAAATCACAGTGAATGAAATTGAAGCTTGGCCCCGAGTACGTCTTAACCCACTCTTTGAAGTCAGCAAGGAGGATGGACTCGCTTGGTTGCGCTGGCAGTGGGATGCGCATGTGCGCACCTTCCGCGCGTCCGTGGTGCGTTGATCCGTCGCCCGCGTTCGGTGCCGCCCCGTCGCCATTTAACGCATGGGCGTCGTCCTGCGCCCCCCCAAAGACAAACTCGCCCGCGTCGATGATGTCATTCACCGCGTCTGCCGTCGCCCGTTCGTCCAGCCGTTGCAGCGTATTCCAAGCTTGTCTCACGCTCGTCGCGCTGCTAATGCGAGGCGAGTCGATGTCGCGGGCTACGCGGAGGGCCTCGTTCAGCTGGCCGTAGTTCGTCGCTCGCAGTGTGTCGGTTATGGTGTGCTCGGGATTCGAGGCCTTGTAAAGCGTGTGCAACTGAGCAACTGCGAGGACTTCATCTCGCCACGGCAAGTCGGCTCGACGAAGGTTCTCTTCCAGCTCAATGATCTTCGCTTCGGTTTCACTGAGGTCTTCCACGAACCGGACAGGGACACTTGTGAGCCCCGCACAGCGAGAGGCTTCTAACCTGCGCTCCCCGGCAACTAGGACGAGTTCGCGATTAACGATAAGGGGCTGAATAACGCCGCGCGCCTTCACGGACTCTAGCAATCCGTCGGAGTTAATGAACGCCCCGGACTCGTCGTATATCTTCCGGCGCTGGCGATCGTCACGAAGGATGACGATCTGCGTCAGCTCCACTCGAAGTAAGTCGTCAGTAAGTAGCATCAGGAAGACTCCTCATTCGCACTGAGCGATACCTCGACCTGATCTTGATATTGGGAAATGGAGTTTCTCTAATGTCAATCACTGAATTGCTGAATGGCCCAGCCGCTCTAGCTTTCCGCGCAGATCCCTCATCAATTTCGCACTGGAAAAAGGCATCTTCTTCTATGTCGTAAAGTAATATGTACGGTGCCATTTTCCAAGTTCCTGCGGATTTGAGGCCAGGGTAGCGTACAACGACCTCTACCCTGGCCTCTGGCCCCACCCTCACGGTGGCAATGATGCAAGCGGCGCGCCGCTGCCAGGGATTTGAACCCTAACTTCTCACCCGATCTCGGCCAGCGAGGCGGAGTTGAACCGCACCACCCTCGGGGCAGGAACAATTACGGCCCAGGACCGGCTCTCGTTCCTGCAATTTGCAAAGTGCCGGTCGGCGCTACCCGACTCGCGGATTTTCTCTCCCCGATATTCTGTAACCGCATTTGCCCTCGGGGTCAGCGGGGCGCAGGCTAGCTCTCCAAGGTACGTGCTGGATGGAGACACGACCATACTTGTCCAATCCACAAGTAAAGTTTGCTGCTTCCTGCCACGGCACAACTGCTACTCAGGCCTCTTGCGAAGGTTCCTCACGTCGGTGAACGGCGGCGCAGCGGGGTCGTTCTTGTTGAGCCGATGGGTTACGTCGAACATCACAGCGTGGCCGATAGCCTCCGGGCAGGTTTCGCCGAAACCTTTGCCGCTGGTAGCGATGCCGAGGGAGTCGAGGAAGGTCTTCGTAACCCACTCGTTGCCGCCAGAAAGGGGCAAATCGCAGTTGAATTGCCTCTTTGTGAGGTCGATTCCTTCGAGCAGCGAGGCATCGGCGAGGATCGCTTCCCCTGCCTCGATGTTGTTGATGGTGTAGCGGACTTGGGCGTCCTTGTCCCCGGTATCGTTGTTGGTCCACGCGGACTCCTGGAACTTGAACGCCCTTATGATGCCGAAGTACGTGCCGGCAGGCGGTGCGGGAGGGCGTTTCACATCGTCAAGTGGCTTCGCGAGAAGGGCTTTGAAGTCAACTGTCATTGGTAGGTGCTCCTGGTTGGTTGCTTCGTGATATTCCATCTCAGGATGGAATGGGGGCGGGAGTACGGTACTTCATACCCTTACTTCGCTCTCTTTGCCTTAACTCGTTGCCTCGTTTCCTTTGCCAGCCACTTCTCACGCTTCGTACTCGCGCGAGTCGCGGCCCATTCTTCGGCAGAGTAGTTGTAGAAAATGCGTGCGGCAGTAACGATGCCGGCCGCTACTGCGAATAGGATGCAAGCGAAGGCGAACTGGATGAAGCTCCAGGCAAGATCTGGATCGCGAGACATTTGGGGGTTTCCTTGTTGAGGAGTTTGAACAGCTATCGGGCTTGTATTGAGATACGTCATCGACGGACTTGTTGTGCAAATCGTGCCGCTGACACTCGTTGCAAAAGTATACTCTGTCATGCTTGTGCCCTCACGGCGGCGAAGTACTGCGCTAGTCCGTCTGAAAGGTCATATTCGTTCTTGACGCGCAAGGGCGCAGTAGTTTTGACCAAGATGGCCCCCTGGGATCGGGTGTAAATCTTGTGTTTCGCAGAAGCCCCGCTTCCTGCAGTATCGACAAACAGTACGGAATTAAAGAATCGTGGAATGATGGGGCTGAGTGCGCGACCGATAGCACTAGGGAAGCCTTTTGGAGTTTCGCTTCCACCTTCCGCTTTGAACTCTTCGCTCTGTGGACCAAGGCCACTCTCCGTCACCATAGTTATGTGGGAGTTCACGATGATGTTGCACTTAATGCTGTCGTCGTACAGGAGTTCGAGCAACTTCCGAAGATGCCCCTGCGTAGCCCCGATGTCCCTTCTCCCCTCGTTCTGCGTCCTTGCCTGTCCGAGCTTACCATTCATTTGCAGGTGGAAGTTCAGGGCCGCTGTGGCTGCCATTGAAAGGGAGTCAACGCATAGAATGGTGTCTGGCCCCCAATCGGTGATCTTGCCAAGGTCAACGGCGACTTCCCCCTGCTTGTACTTCCAGTGCACTAGCGCTTCCGTTGCCCTTTGCCAAGCCTCTGCCTTCTGGCAGGATATATTTCCGGCGATGTTCCGCATCTTATCGGTGCAGGTGATGTAGTCGATGTTCTCCGCACAATTGGGTGCCTGCTTAACATATGGCGACTGTGCGTCTGTCACGTAGTTCTTCAAGATGTCGAGGCCGTTGTCGAAATCAAGGATGCGAAGCTTGTAACCCGCTGCGGCGAGGCTTGCCAAGGCCCCAGTTTTTCCGGAACCTGAGTGACCTATGAGGAGCAACTTTGTAGTCTGGGCGCTCTGGTGCTGCGCGATGTTGGTCATTTAGGCGAGGTATCCTCTTCCAAGCACTTCAACTTCGGCAGCGTAATCTTCACCCTTCGCTTCCGCTTCGCGTCACCAGAGCGATCATACGGCGAAATGCGCGGGGGAGGACTCGCAAGGCTGGACTTCTGTGACTTCCACAGGATTATACCGTTGCCCATTACACATCTCCTCGCACCGCGAGTGGATTCCAAGTGCGCTTTATGAAGTCGCTCTTCAGCCACTGTTCTCGCACCTGTGGTGAATGACTGCATATCCTGCGAAACTGGCATCCGGCGAATTTATCACACGATGTCTCGTTCATTGGCCAATAGTTGTCCTTCGCGTACTGCTCTGCCTGCTTCACGAGCACGCCGAAGCCCTTGTACCATTCCTCCAGTTGTGCTTCGCTACGATACACCGGCCGGCGCTCGAAGCGAGAGAACGTCATGGCGACTTGGATGCCATCGACTATGAGTCCGTGCGCCGGCAAGGCGTAGACGACTTTCGTGGCGATGGTGTAGATTGTGAACTGGTTATGCGGAGTGAATTGCGCGAACCATCGTTCATCGAGTTGGTACTTGCTTGTCTTCACGTCACAGACGAAGGTTTGTGAGCCAAGTTCTCCTATCCGGTCTATGTGGCCGGCGAGCAGGAAACGTTCCCCTGTCCCGGCGAAGTAGTCTGTGTTGAAGGAGAAACTCAGCTCAACAGCTGGCCTTCCGTCGGGGAAGACGACAGTGTGAATGGGATCGTCTTTGTACTCCTCGAAGTACCAGACAACCGTTCGGATTAGCGTTTCCCTATTCTTGTGCTTGTCCTCGCTGGCCCAGGGCCGATTTAGATCCTTGTTCCAAGTCGAGCACATGATGTGGCGAAGTGCTTCCACTACTGCTGCGTCGTGAGGGGCACTACGTGCCCGCGCTTTGTCGTAGGTTTCCTTCGCCTCGTGCATGAGAATGCCGAAGTGCAAGTGGACGTTTCGAATGCGGGACTCATAGCCCTCGATAATGGCGTACTGGTAGAGGCGTGGGCAGGTTTTGAGTAGCCCACTGCTGGTGCTATCCCAGGCGAGTTGCAAGTTTGGCTGCACCTTGGAGAATGCGCTGTTGGTTTCAAAGGTCTGCAAGGCGGCGGTTCCATTCAGAAATTGCAACTTTGTCATAGCTTACGTCGTAATAACCAACTCCTTGCTTCCATTGCTGTGTATCGCGCCAGGGCGTCTGCGGACGTATGCTACAGCCTTCATTGTTACAGCCCAGTGCTCTCATCGGTGCTTCGCCTTCCGCAGCTCTCGCGCTTTCCTTCTTCAAGAAAGCAGCGGCTGTGCCACAAAAAGGACATGTCTTGACTTGTTCAGTCATCTTACTCTAATCCGAGGTCTTCAAGGCTCGTGGTAACCTTCGCCTTAGCTGCTTTTGGCGCTTTAGTCGCACCTGTCGCTTCGGCGCGCTTCCAAGCCTCGCGCTGCCGGCGAAGTGCTGCAACGATAGTGGGGAAGTTCCGCGCTTCGCGCGCCGAAGCGACTTCCGAGTCGTCCTCGACAATCATCTCGAAAGGATCGCGGGACATTAGGACTTCGAGCGACTGCGCGTCGGCTTCAGCGAGGGGCGAAGGCACACCACTGCTGGCTGGCGCGCTCGATGTCGCTTCGGACTTGGGCACTGAGGGAGTTGTCATTCTGCTCTGCTCGCTCTCGCAGGAGTTCTAGTTGCGGAGTAGTGAGGTAGATGGATAACTCGCGGAAATCGCCGTGCTTCTTCGCCCGGCCTTTGGCCGTTCGCGCCTTTAGGCTAAACTTACGACTCTTCGGATTCGCTCTGTGGTGCGGCGGAGGGGCCATTGGAGAATGCTCGCAGACGAGTTAGTCTATTGTCAAGTAGAAGGAGTTCCTTCTGTATGCTCGGCGAGGAGCGAATCCTTGCTCGCATCATCCGAAGTGCAGCCTGTAGGAATAGCAACTCGCGCAGGGAGAAGCCCATTTTCAACTCGAAGCCTCCCTTCTGCAATCTGCAGCCTTCGGCGCTCAGCTTCCTGGTCCCCTTTAGCCATCGATGTGAGGCTCCACGGCAGGGCGATGGGCAAGGGCTGCTGCCTTGGCCTCTACGCCCTGGCGATATTTCCGAAGGATAAGTCGAATGACTTCGCTTGGCTTCATGTTCCTCGGGCCGAAGGTCTCATGAATCCACTGCCAATCGTCGTCGTCCATCCAGATGTGCCGACGGCGCAAGTCAGCGTTGGTGTTGCGAGCGATCATTTCGGCTCCGCAGGAATTAAGTGGCTCCACTTAACCGTGCCGAATGTTCCGTCGTTCCAGGTCACGAAGGCATCTCCGTCTTGCAAGCATTCGTCAAGCATTGCGTGGCGACCATCAATCGTGTATATGACACGCTGGCCAGAGCGAACTTCATTCTTGCTGCCACAATTTCCGCCAGACTTGTTGTCTGGAAATGCGAATGGATTCTCAATTGATCGAAGAAGCCAGAGTTTCATAGCAGACAGTTCCTAGATTAGACTCAAATCGAACTTCGCAGGCTTCGGCGGCGCCTTTGGCGCCTCTGGCGTCTTGATAAGCCAAAGTTCCTTCGCGGGCAGCAGTGGGTTCACGCGAACTTGCAAACGATCGAGCAACGGGTCGGCAAGCTTCGCTCGCGCAACGTAGAGGCTATTCCGAGCCCTTGTCGCATCACTGCACAACACTGCAATGCCGATGGGCGCGGCGAGGGCGCGATAGAGGAGTTCAACGTACTGCGGATTGGGGGCGGAAGCCAACTTCTTTAGTTCCTCTGTTATTGTGGCCAGGGAAGCGTACGGCCGCCAGCTTCCACAGTCCTCCTACTACACAGCAAGGCGGCGAGCGAATGTAGTCATAGTTCTCTGGCGGCGTTAGCCGCCAATACCGTCGAGGTCGAGTGTCTGCGAGACGATAGACTTCGTAGCCTCCACTCTGCGCTTCGCCTCTGCGCGCACGTTGGGCTTCGCCGCGACCACTGCGACATACTTCTCCCACAGTCCGTCTGCGAGGTCCCCCGGCTTCTGCCCCTTCGCATTCAGCGCTTCCTTCACGAGGTCGCCGGCTATGCGCAAGGCCGCACGGTCGGTGGGATCGATGGAAGGGCGAGGGGAGAGGACGTAAGAGGCAGCGTAGGCCGCGAATTGCTTCTGCGCTTCCTCTACCGAGATGTCTTTGTCCTTGATCTTCTTGCTGAAGTTCGACTTGAGATTCTCGGCGAGGATGCCGTTGAGCACCGCGGCCTCCCCTGCGGAGCATCTGTGTCCTTCGCTGAAGGGCTGCGGTGCTTGGAAGGATATGCCGTGGATCACAAGCTCAAGGGTCGAAGCGGCGGCGGGCTTGGCGGCGGGTTCCATGAATGGTCCTTTCGTTGTGGGGCAGTATAAAGGGTCAGGCGTAGTGTGTCAATGGGGCGGGTGGCGCAATGCGCCGCAACACACAATTGTACTTCCAATTGTGGGCCGGCGGGGCCGGCCCTACGGGCCGAGTCCGAGGTCCTCCAGTGTTGTAGCAGAGTGCTCTTGCGAGTGCCCTTGCGTGCCCCTTGGTGCCCTGGCGGGGGCCATCGAGAAGTCGTAGTGGAAGAAGTCTTTCAGGACCGCTTCTGGGTCCTGTAACCACAACTGCATAAACTCTCTGATGGCACTAATGCAGCAAGTGTACTCCCGAAACGTTGAGGTGCTTACTTGCAAGTGGACCCTGATCCACCAAGTTCCGTCCTCATTCGGCTCCATGTTCAGTATAGGCAACGCGCCGAGCGGGCCGGCGGGGCCAATGATACGTAATGCGCTCGCAAGATCACTTCCGTACTGTGGTCGTTCAGGTGCGTGGTAGCGCATTGGCAGCACTCCATTCCTGTGGCTCCACGACGCCGTAGTTGCTAGTTCCGAAGGCTTTCTTCTCTTCCTTCGTAGCAGGGCGGAAGGAGCGAGAGCGGAGCACTACGAATGGTCCGTCCGTGCCGAATTGCACCTCGCAGGTGTGGTCGAGGAACACGCGCGAGATGCAACCCATGCGGCCCACTGTGCCGTGGGTCTGGATGATCCAGAGGCCAGGGGAGACTTTGGAGTAGTGCATCTTGCAGGAACTCCTCTAGAAGGGAATTTCGTCGTTCAGAAGAATGCGCGGGGGCTGTCTGCCCAATGGCGGAAGGCCTCTGGTCTGCCGACCGAGGCGAATGATCTCCGCGAAGAGCACATTCTGCATTTGCCGCGTCTCGTCCGCGACGCGATTGCGCAGGTGGATGAACTCCTCAAGGAGGCTCTCCACGAGAAGGCTCTCGTCGAACGCCCTTCGGGAGAGCCAAATCGTTCCCTGGTCTGCTAGGGCGATGACGCGCTCGCCAAGGCTCTGGCAGTACTTCACTGGGTACTGCGAAATGTGGAAGCCGATGGATTCGCAAAACCTCATGGCGTCTGCAAGGGCCGCCTTTTGCTCACTACTTAGCTGCGCCTCCTCGCGCTTCACTTCCTTCGAACGATTGCGAAAATACACGCTTCGCACGTTGTCAAGGAGCGCCAATGGGCGCTCCTTCATAATCTTCTCAATCGTGTCGAGTGCCTGCTCGCTCGGCTTCGCGAAGCCGTAGGAGAGGTTCGCTTCCATCACAGACTTGGAAGTGAAGACCGTTTCCAGGACGCCCTCGGGTGCAGCGGTACAAAGACACCTGGAGATTTGTTCTTGAATGGACCAACACGATTCGAACGTGCGATCCTCGGTGAGTCGCTGCTTACCGAGCAAGTTATATGTGTAGGACGAGGGGCAGTCCTCGGGGAGTTGCATCGCAGCTATTCCCTTGTAGAATACCTTGCTGCTCTGCCCGGCGAAGACTTCCACAGTGCCATCGTTGAAGAGTTTCACTCGCGAGGGATCAAGAAGGAAACTGAAGCGCTCTCGATGAGCCTTTGCGAAGGCTCCACCTCGCACCACGATGCAAGTTCGCCCTGCCCTCGGCGCCGGCTCGCCCTCCTGCCCCGGCTCACCGCACTCGTCGAGCGAGTTGGAGTGAAGCTCCCTGTAGGCGTTCTCCACGGTCCAGTTCTTGCCGAGGTCAGATGTGAAGCCGAGGGAGCGGGGCGAGCCGCCGTCCTTCGCCATAGCGACTAGGTTGAACCACTTCCCCCTTATGTCCTGCGGAGCGAGGGAGAAGGAGTACTTCGTAAGGCCGCTCCAAACTTCGACTTCTTGCTCATTGCGAAGCAGCACTGCGATGGCGTACTTGAGCCCGGTGCCGAAGTAGCCAATTGGGCCGCTGGCGGCCGCGCCTGGCTTCACGTTCACGCCCATGGTAGTTATCACGCGCGGATCAATCTCACCTGGGTTCTGGAAGAAGATGGTTTGCATTTCCTGCCTCCTGCTTGTCTAACAAGCCTGGGTTGTAGCGAGTGCCCTTACCTCGCCTGGATGTAGAGTTCCATGCACTGCGACAGCGCAGCGCTGGCCTTTCGAACTACTTCGTCCTGCTGCGTAGTCACGTCGTCTTGCTCCCTTGCAAGGCTCTGCCAGCGTAGAGCGCTTTCGTACTCCACGTACCACGCGCCGATGGCGAGCCAATTGAAGGCGACGGAAGCGGCGAGGGAAAGGGCGAGAAGGAGCCTCATTCGCAAGCCACGTCGATTGCGCCGATTGCCTCTTCGAGCGAATTTGCTGCCTCTTCGAGGCTAGTAATGGCCGTTTCTGCAGCCTCGCCCTTTTCGCTTCCTTGCAGCGGCTCTGGCTTGTTGTCGAAAGCGTCCTGTTCTTCGTCGCGAGCAGCCTCGACAACGGATTGCGCTTCGCTTATGAGCTTCTGCGCCTGTGTAAGCGCCTTCCTTCGTGCATCGTTCATGCGAAGTCCTCCAGGTTAGCCTCGATCAGCGTGTGCTTCGAACGGGTCTCGCATCTTTCGGGCAAGTGTTACTGAAAATCCTCTAAACAAGCTTCTATTAAAGTATGTTTTGTTCTAGTCTCCGCGACATATTTCAAGTTCCACTCTTGCACGAGCTGCGCCGGGTCGCGCTTCGCATACTTCGAAGGGATGCGCCAAGGGTCCAAGTGGACAATGGTATCCCATTCGAGGCCCTTTGCGCGATGGATGCTAGAGAGGGTCACTTTGCCGTTCTCGCGAGCGAAGAGGGCTTCGAGCTTGCTTCGCAGATCGCCGCTATGCTGCACGCCCTCACTTCCGAGCACGGCGAGAAGGCAGTCAGCCCTGTCGTTGATCCCTTCGGCCTTCCGCTCTTGCCCGTTGGCATTCGCGAACGCGACTTCCTTGTTGCGCCAATCTTCGATCAGTGCGGCACACTGATCGCGCTGCAAGTCATCGCGCGGCAGGAGTTTCTTGCTAAGTGCCACTAGCCCCTTCCCGATGTCCCGGCCGAGCATAACGACTGCCGTGCCCTGCGCGAGGAGCTTGAAGGCGAGCGAGAGGATCGGCGCGTTATTGCGGCAGATAACGGCAGCCGTTCCGCCGTTTGGAACATCTGTCCAAATCCAATGGGGCTGCTCGTCAGGGGCATCTTGCGGTGGTTTCTTTGGAAACCGAATGTGCTCACCGTCCTTACACTGCTCCCATGCCTTGAATCCCGGTGCGTGCTTCTGCTGCCGCGCGACGACGACCTTGGGGCAGCGGAATGTAGTCGCAAGTGGGAGGTCGATCCACTCGGCACGAAGCACCCGAAGTTGCTTCATCGCGTCTCCTGCTGCCCCGCGCCACAGGTAACACGCTTGCTTGTCATCTCCCACGACGATTAAGCGGTCTGCCGCCGTGCGGGAAATCATCTTGATGTTGAGCATACTTTGGTCCTGGGCCTCGTCCACAAGGACAAGTGGAAACCGAGGGAAGACTCCGTGGAACAAAACGCTGAGGTATATCTGGTCGTCAAAGCTAATAATACCCGAGAACCCCTGCTTAATGCTCGCGTCGAGGACCTCCCTCGCAATGCTTGTCAGGACTTCCACTTGCTCAAATACCCCGCAGGAGTCCGCGAGATCGTTCCACGTTTCCTGGGTGTCCTCTACTAGGCCCCTTTGGGAGTAGTTGCTAGGAACGAGCCCGACTTGCATGGCTTTCGTTACCAGCTCGCGGATGCCCGACCATTGGTCAGTGGAAGGGTTGAAGCCGCGCTCCTTCGCAATGGCCGTGACGAGCTTCCCGAGCTTGCGGTCATCCAATGTGAGCCGCTTGCCGATGGCTTTGGCCCAGGCGCCGTGGCCGAGGCCGTTGATGGTTTTCACTACGACATTGGGAGGGAATCTGGCCTCGGCCTCTTTCTTGTTCTTCAAATTGAAAACGATGTAGAGAATTGGCAGGTCGCTGGGAAGTGCCCGAGCCACAAGCTCTAAGGTCGTCGTCTTCGAGCAACCAGCGAAGGCTTGGATCATGAGGGAAGTCTTGCTTCCTGTCGCAGCGCTCACGATGGCTTGCTGCTCGGCGGTGGGAGTGAAAGAGGTCATTTATCGTGCCCTCAAGTCTGCCACAGTGTCCCCACTTACAAGTACCCTAGTTCGCTGAAATGGTTGGTCCTTCCCTCGTCGCAGGAACTGCCGTTGCCAGAACCTGTCGTGTTCAATGGCACGCTTCAGTAAGAATTGCACCTGCTTCGCGGAAAGGTGCGAATAGGACTTCGGCACTTGCAAGGAGATCGTGACTCGCATTATGAATGCCTATAGATCATGATTCCGCCCTTGAAGGTCTTCATGGAGAACCTTCCTGCGTTTCTGTCGTGGAAGCGACCAACAGCGCGGCGGGCTTTGCGTAGGGCAGTGGTCTCGATCCACTTGAAGTGGCCAACGGGGATTGCTCCTATTCCCCATCGGTTTGAGTCGTCTTGCAGCATGCTGCTTGGAATGAGTTGCTTTGAGCGGGCGAGGAATTTTAACGAAATCATGACAGGGGAAGGTATGAAGCCTATCCGCTTCCAGTCTGACCACATAGCTGGATTCCATCCAAGGAGCTTGGATAGCGAAGCTCCGGAGACTCGAAGTCTGCGGCGGATTACTTCCGCTTCCGACCACGGATAATATGTGCGAGTAATGCCGTTGCGGAGCGTGCGAGTTATCATGGCTTCAGCGGAGTGAAGTTCTTCATTTTCCTAGTTCCTCCTTATGGCTTCAACTGCCCCGCGCCCTGCCCGATCTTTGCGACGAGGCTACTGAGCGCCCTGCTATCGGCAGTAAGAGGCGGCGGCGACGAACTGATAGCAAGCTCTTCGAGCTTTGTCTTCTGCCGCTGCCCGCTTCCCCGGAACTCCCCAGCCTTCCCATTCGTCACCGCTTCCATTACGAGGCACTGCAGGGTCGTAAGGACGACTTCGAGTTCCACTGCCCGTCGCATGTAATGGTCGCGGAGGGCCTCGCACTTGGCCAAGTGCCCTGCGAGTTGCTCGTTCTTGGTTTGCTCCATTGCAAGGCTGGCATTCGCCCGGTCAAGGTCCTCGCGAAGCCGCGAGTTATCTTCTTGCAATAGTCGCGTGCCCTCCACCGCGCGCTGAACATGCTCGGTGAGACTTGGGCGAGGGGACGTGGCGCCAGCGGCGCCTTCGAGTTCCTGCGTCATGGAAGCTCCATTGTCACAAGCGGCTTGCCGCTAGCGCCGAATGTGAGGGTCGCCGGAACACATATCTCGTCTGTGTTCGTGTCTGCGGCGAGTTGCATGATACGCGGTTGCAAGTGCAGGGCCTCAGTAGCCTTCACGTATCCGAGGTGCCATTGCTCCTGTGCAAGAATGTCCTCGATGCTGTGGCCGAATAGCTGCGCGGCAGAGGCGAGGTCTTCGTGCTGGCTTGCGGGAATATCCGCGCTCTTTACGAACACTTGCAACGCGTGTTCGTCATGTGCGTTGTCCGGCTCCGGGACGACTTGCAGGGGACAGTCAGCAGGGAGGTGCTGCAAGATCGCCTTCGCTGGGGGCCTGAAGTGCATACCGACGAGGGGTGCGGAAACTTTAGTCATCTGACTTCCTCCCTACGCTGGCCCTGCAAGTATACTTCGTAATCTTGCTCTAGGCCAGTGGCCTGGACTAGCTTGAATAGCTTCGCGTACTTCTCCCGTAGGCCATCGAAGTGCTCGCAGAGGGTCATTCGCTTGTCGCGGGCCGTGAGGCTATGCACGACGAGGGCGAATAGGAGCGAGTTGCCCACATGCTCATTCGTGTCAGTTTCGTGGAATGTGGCGAGGAGCGCCATTGCACGTTCGAGGATGATCTTGCTGTTCGGTGCATTCGCGAAGGCCATCAGAAGTCCTCCCCAAGACCGAGATCTTCCAAGGTCGTCGCTGCTACTTCTCCTCGCGAGTTATACTTTGTGACGTGGCGCAGCAGGGCGTCGATGTTATACTGGGTAGGTTCGCTTCGCTCGCCCAGGCGCGGTGACACACGGCCGACACGCTCGCGTTCACGCAGCAAGTCAATTAGTGTTGTGAAGCCCACTGTCGCGGCGTAGCGAGACAAGTCCACTGTACCATGATCGTGCTCCCAGTCGCCAATGGGGCGAAGGGCGGATAGCTTTGCCAATGGAATGAGCACTGTATGCCCGCGCTCAGCCTCGTCGCCGGGAGGAAGCCCGATTGCGAGCGAATCTCCCGTTAGCCAGATGTAGGCGGCGAACTTGGGAATTGGATAGATCTCGCTCATTGCAACTTTGCCCCTCTGTTATCGAACTCTTCGTATGTGCCCCAAGCAGCTTCGCTGCGCGAATTCACAAGATTTCCTGCACGCAATTCACTGCGAGACAGAATGAAGGCGTCTTCAAGTGAACGAATGAAGCGCGCGACGTGCTCTTGCGAGCCATTTTCCGCTCCATACGTCCATTACGATGCGGGTGCTCACTGCGCTACTCCCATCGCCATTGCGAGTGCGTTTGCCGCTTCGTCTCGCGAAGCGTACTGCCCTGCCGTTGGCACGTCGCGCACGCACACTCGCCAGCCGAACTCCTGCGCGAATATGAGCGAGATGGGCCAGCCGACGAGGAACAGGAGACTCGGCGATGGCGCGACGAAGCGCAGGGAGGAAATGGTGACTTGTGTCATTGCGCTCCCCTTACGCATCCAAGCCGAGATCGGCCAGGGTTGTCTTCGGTACTCTGCGCTTCGCAGGATTGTATGGCGCGCGAGGGCGGCGTGGCGCGGGGTTGTAGGAGTACGGCTGCTGTTGCGCCGGCGTGGTGGCTCGCTTCATTTCCTCAGCCGGCCGGATAGCGGGTTCGACTATGCTCTTGAAGGGGTCCTCGAGAACCCTAATCTTCCCCTGGATCAAGCGCTCCCAAGTCCACCCGGCGGCGAGGAGCAGAGCGTTGGCTTTGCGCATTGCGCATAGGGCCTCGCCATCATTGGGCGAAGTCGTCATGGCGAGGAGCTTCGCAAGAAGGTCCTGCTTCGGAAGTTCTGCTGCTGTTGCCCCGCTCATTGCGCGTGCCCCAAGTATCCGCCGAACTTTGCCCGCTCACCATCGCTGAATGTGATTTCGCCGTCGCCGTGCCAAGCTATTCGCTTCTTGCCGAGCAGTGTGCCGGCTTCGCGGAGTAGCTCGCGGCGAACCCCTAGGGAATTGCTGGCGTTTGCGCCTAGCAAACGTGCTTGCGTCGTGTTGTCGAAGTCGGCGCCCAGGAATGTCACGGTCCAGCCCTGCGCGCGGCACCAGTCGAGGATGCTTTTCGCTTGCGTGGCGGAGGTCTGGGAAGCGTTCTCCTCGCCGTCGGTTACGATGACAATGCTGCAGCGGGAAGGGGCGAGATCTCGAAGGTGCCGGCCCATTAGGTTAACTGCGTCATACAAGGGCGTATCGTGCCACGTGGAAGCGAGTGGAGCGGCAGCGAATGTGTGCCACTTGGCGATAACGTCGTCCCGCTGGATCATTTGCAAGTCGCGGCCGGAGAACACACTGACTATTCCATGCGAGGCGATATTCGCACTGCGCAGCACGGAAGTGAAGTTATCCAGGGCGGCGAGGGTGTTCCACCACTTATCCTGCATTGAGGAGCTTCCGTCAACGAGGATGTAATCCAACTGCGGCGCGAGTAGGGTGCTCGATCGAGCACATAGTGTGTTCTGTTGCATTGCAAGGCCCCTTGCGAAACTGCGCCCCTTGCGAATGGTCCCCCGGCAGCGCAAGGGGCGTCACGCTGCCGGGGTTCAGGGTTCGCGACGCAAAACCCGCGCGCTCCCTAAATGGTGCCCGCTCCTCGCCAGGATCAGCCACAAGGGCCTTGCGGGCCTCCGGTGCGTAGGGCCGGAGTTTAACGGTGCGGTGCGTTCCGCCGAATGTCCTAGCGCCAACCTAACGCGGTGCGGGCGAACGTGAAGCCCTTGGTCCTCTGTCAATCCTGCCAGTGACGCGGTTCCGGTTGTGCGGGCATGCGCCGCGCCGTGTGTTGCGAAACCGTCAATGGGTCGTGCGAGGTATCCGTTCCGGTTAGGTTGGCGATAGGACACGGTAGGCACACAATAGCATATGCGCGCGTGTGTGTCAATAGGCCCGTCACACATAATTTTCGTTATGTTCCATTTGCAGGCGTTATGGTACTCAATTCCAGTTCTCCATCAAGTTCCTTATCCAGTTCGCTGAGCGAGATTTGCGCTTCCGCTGGCGATAGTTCCAAGTACTGCTGGTCGTTTGCGTTTGCGTTTCCACGCGCCGCGCGCATCCGCGCTCGGGAGCGATTGTTCCGATGCTCACAGTGCTTGAAATGCACTCGCTCGCTTATGATCGTTTCCAAGTCGCTGGTAGTGGGTGCGCAGAACGGCGCAACAACGGCGAGATTTGCCAGTGCGCTTTCCGTGTCCTGGGCGAGCATGACTTTGCCCACTGCCCCACGCAGGGTTTCCAACTTGCTGGCGAGGCTGTCCGCCGCGCGGACAAGGGCGATCATGCGTTGCTGAGTGATGGGCATACAGGACGCGCCTTTTGTTTCCTCATTATGTTTCCTGCACTCTGGTGCTTAGTCAAATTGCTTTGACATGTGGCGCGGCATTCCAGCGATTGCGACCGCGAGCGCTTCATTTGCGGAAGCATCGTAAGGACCATATCGCCGAACATGCTTCACAAGTCGCCTTGCCTTATTGAAAAGCGGTCGGCAGGAAGCATAGTAAGCCGCAATCCAGCCTTTCTTCTTTCCTATCTTGCCCTTGCGGCCTTTCATCTTCGATTGAGTAGCCAAAGTGCCCTCCTTATGTTTCCTGTGCTTTGTTGCCTCGGCTCCTTGCACCGCGCGGGATGCAATGGGCGAAGGCAACAGGGCGCATTTGCGCGCCCTATCGTCTCGATGGTAGGCTACTACGCTGCAGCCTGCCCTTCGGTCTCGGGCTCGTCGAACAGGCCCTCCAGCTCGGCCACGGACTCCTGGGTCTTCGCGACGCGGGCCTCGGCTTCCGACTTGATCTCCGCGCCGAATTTCGCCATGATCTTCGCGCGGGCGGACTTGAGAACGTCGCCCTTGGGCATGGCGACGTTGCGGGCCTTGCAGATGGCGGCAAGGCGCTCGTCCACAATGTCGTTGCTCGCGCGGGACACGGGGTCGAGCCTTGGGCCGCCGACACGAATGCCGACGCTGCCGGCGAGGATGGCTTGAAAGCGCTTATCGCGCGCCTCGGTGGCCATGTCCTTCACTTGCTGCTCGGTCTTGCCGGCTTTCTGCTCCTTCGTGAAGGCCGCAGCATCGGTCATGCTCTGCGTGAAGCCGTTGTGGAGGAGATAGGCGATAGCCTTCGCGGGAAGGTCATTCGCATTGACCGACCATTTGTCATAGGTGAGGGTACTGTCTTCGGACATTGGGAATGTTCCTTTGTTCTGTTGGGCGGTATTGCCCGGTTCCGTTCAACACGCCCTTTATAGCACGAGTTCGAAGGGAAGGCAAGCTCAATTCGCCGATGGGCGATCACGAAATGTTACTGCGTGCGGCCGGCATGTTGGGCAAGGGAAACGACTCGGATAATAGTGTCCGATAGGGTTTCGCCGGCCATGCGCGCGTCATGGATGCGGGAAAGGGTATCGACGTGCAAAGGGACGTTCCACACGCCGGAACCGTCCGCGGCGCGCGTCCCGGTCTGATTGAAGCCATTGGTGGACGCGGCGCGGATCGCGCGCATGGCCTCGTCGGTAATGGTGACAGATACGGTCGTCATGGATTGTGCTCCTAACGATTAACGCATATCATAGCACATATGCGCGGGGTTGTCAAGAGGTAATGTGGGGCGAAGATGCACAAAATTTGTGCAATTTGTGGGTTGACACAACGTCGGCAATGTGCTACTATGCTCGATAGCAAATAGGAGACTGCTTCATTGGCAATTTACTGTATGTCGCACCGATAGCGACGGCGCTCGGCTTTGCACTTACGATCCGAATCAGTGGACAGTGCTGCGCGCAAATGAAACCATTACGGTAATGGCCGAGGATGGTGTGCATTTCATATGGGAAATGACTGACAAGGGGGCAGGATAACCACGTGGCGATTGCCGAGGCGATGGTATCGTGCCTAACGGATTATTTGCATGATGACTGGACGCGCGGAGCCGCGCGGGGTTGACATGTATGCGGGGTTGTGCTATGATGCTGGCTAGATTGAAGGAGCAAAGACCGATGCAATACAAGTGGACCTTCACTGTAATTGGACATGGCACATTTCCGCTCGATATGTTGCGGTATGATGCCTGTTATCCGATTGACTCGGAAAGTGTCAGCGGTCTTGAGTATGACCGAGATAATAGGCACGAGCCGCGCAAGGTTCAATTGCGCTCGCATCTTAACTCGCCAACCAATGCCCGTTGGGCGAGTTTCGGTTGGCTGGTGTTGCGCGAAACGGTGCGGAAGGAGAAAGTGTGATGCCGCTATTCCGCCGCTTGGGCACAACAGACGAGGTGTTGCAGTGTGACTGCTGTGGGAACACGGACCTATCGCATACGGTCGTGCTCGAACACGTGCCAACGGGCGAGACCGTGTACTTTGGCTGCATCTGCGCCGATGCGGCGTGTCATCCGTGGGCAGGCATTAGTAGCAAGTATGCCGATTATTCGCCGAGCGATGGCGAATAGGGCTTGACACTTGCGCCGCAGTGTGGTATTGTCGCGCTTGTTGGAACAAGGAGACATGGACATGGACGCACTAAGCGAAATCTTTGCAGCGCTGGAGGTTATCCCGGTAGCTGCGCCGCGTGCGCCGGTGGCGCGCAACGGGCAATTCGACTCGGCCGAAGCCGCGCTCGGCTTCATGATGGCCGGTAACGCCACGGTTACACTCGTATCGACGCGCACGCAGGCGCGGTTCACGTACAGGGTCCGCGCGTCGGATGACGGTGCGGTGCATTTTGTCGGACTCTTGAATGGTCCCGACAACGAGTCGCAATACGCGTACATTGGGTATGTGAAACGCGGCGTTTACTTCCACGGTGGCGCGAAAGCGCGCGTGGCGCGAGATGCCGCGTCGTGCAAGGCGTTCGCCTGGGCGTTCATGATGCTGTCGCGTGGCGAATTGCCCGACACGTTGGAAGTCTGGCACGAGGGCAAATGCGGCCGATGCGCGCGCAAGTTGACCGTGCCCGAGTCTATCGCGAGCGGGTTCGGCCCGGAATGTGCCGGGCGCATGATCGCGGAGGCCTGCTAGGAACGCAGGCAACGCCTTGCAGAGGACTCGATGCGCGTTGTGCCGAGTCCTCTGCGCATGTCGCGGGCGTACAACACCCGGCAATGTCCCGGAAGCATACCCTGTTGAAAGGCGTCCCACGTGGGCGCCGGCCCACCTATGGATTTACAATAGTGGGTCCGCCGCCGCGCGCCATGTCCCGCTCCCCTACCCTTCTAACTGAGAGAGAATATAGAGAGCAGTACTAGAAAAAGGAGCGCCGTTTACGCGGGGGAGCGAGGCGGCTTCGCCGCCGCAAGCCCACACTTGTAAATCCAATAGTGGGTCGGCAGGGCGAGAGCCCCGCTTTGCAAATGGTAGGTTCGCGGCACATACGGGTCGCATATCGCCGGCCATTGTACGCCCACTACATTCGCCCTTGCAACGCTCGAAGGGCAAAATAGGAGTTGACAAGCCGCAAAGCCTGTGCTATAGTGCATGTGTTGGAACGGATAGAGGAGCGAATAACATGGCACGGACAATGGACGGCTTTCGAGTTCGGGTAGAGTTCGATCGAAGCACTGAGGAGTATACTGTCACCGCGTATACGCGGCGCGGTTGGTCAGTGGTGAAGCGCACAACGGATAACAGCGAAGCACATCGATATGCGCGCGAGCTAGTGGAACTAAGCAGGGCATAATAGCCCTGCTACCATCCAAGTGGCGAAGCCGGGGGTACTGGCCAGAGGCGGACCGTGGGAAGGGCTGGGCTAGGATCGCATTAATACAATCGGGATTTCATTAAGCCCACGTGCCAAGCTCGCGGGCGAAGTCCCATTGACAACGCGGCCCTGGCGTGTTACATGATGGGCAACCAATAGGAGGTTTCCATGAACACCCCGAATGTCCATTCCGGTCAACGGGTTATCACGACGCAAGGCGTCGTGATGACTGTCGCCTTCGTGCAAGCCGGCAGGGTCTACGCCTACTCGCCTTGCGGCATTCCCGAGCAAATCAAAGTCCGCTACGACGCCCTAGGGGGCGACTCGGGCAGCGCAAGGGAGACGGATCAGTTAGCCGCATGACGAACGAGGAAATTGCTACCAAGGCAGCAGAGCTAAAGGTTGCATCTGACAAGTTCCTTCAGTCAGTTGCTGCTAACTGTGCTGCCCGCAACACCAATCGCGAACTCTGGCGGGAGCGAGAAGGCGACTACTACGCTGACTCGCTTTTCGTCACCGAGGGCGGCGGAATAGGGATGAATGTGGGAGGGCTCGTTATCGTGCTACCACTACGCATGTGGCACAAGTTAGCTGTACATTCCACTTATCTTAACATCCCGCCGAATGGCGAATCTAGCGAGTGACCTTTTCGCCGGGGCCGCGCCTGCGCATGTGCGCAGAACATTCACCAGCGCCTTCCCGCTTCGCTCCCCTAACCCACCGCGCCGCCATCCTGCCTACGATCGCTTGCACAGCGTCGGAAGCCATGCTACGGTCGCGCAACCATTGAAGGAGCACCGCCGTGGCAGAACTCAACCAACTGGAAGACGCTCTCGCAAGGGCGATAGACGAAATTCGCGAGTTACGCCACAGGAACGAGATACTCGGCGCCAAGGTCGAGATGATTGACCTCTTCGCCCTTGTCCTACACTCCGAGCCCCGCCATCGCCTGAGCGGCGCAATGCACCCAGATCCTCTCTGGCTCCTGCAGCGCGCCTTCGATGATCTCAAGGCGAAGAAAGAGCCAGGGCTGGGAGATAAAAGCACCTGGAATGATGCTAAGTTAGCGGCCGAAGCAATCCTAAAGGATGCTGCCAAGGGCGAGCTAACTGCCCAGGAACTCGGCAGCGCCGTTCGTGCTTCTGGCCAAGTCGGCAAGGGAATATCGGGAAGATGAACGAGACCTTGGTCATTCCAAGCGACGAAGTCGCCCGCCTCCCACTTCGCGCCCTCCGCACCGACCAGGACATCGCGAGCGACATTAAGCGGCGCCTCGCCGAAGCCTACGCGCCAATCCTTGTGATTCTCGATGAGGCTGTCGCGCAGGGCTTTATCGTGAGTGTGCAAACCGGAATCGGTCCGTTCGATAAGCAAGCCATTGTTTCCTTGCAAGTCTTGAAGAAGTTCTAGCGAAGGCTCGGGGCGCCCTACCGCGCCCCGCTCGGAAGCGGCAGATTCACCAATGAGCGAGTTACTACTGCCCAGTCGCCGCGGCTTCCTAGCAGGACTAGGAGCTTGCTTTGCTGCTCCGGCCATCGTGCGGGCCACTTCGCTCATGCAAGTTCGTACACTCGATACGGAGTGGTGGGGGCCAGCGTTTTGCTATGACCAACTTGAAGTGGAGCCAGATTGGCTAACACTGGATGCCTACTGCGCTCGAATACTTCAGCCGATGATTAACACCTTGCAAGCCAACATCACTGCGTCTATCATGAGCGGCGCAAATAGCTCATATCAGGGCCTGCTCGAATGAGCGACCCAGCCCCCGACCTCCTCGACGACATCGCCCTGCAGGCGTTCGCAGGAACTCGTGCCGGCGCAGGGACTCGTAGCGACATTCCACTCGTTATGGAATATTCCCGCGACCTCACGAGGGAAGACATCGAGGTGCTTAACAATGTCCCTGTGAATGCGCCGGCACCAGTCCTTAAGGCCCTCCGCTACTCCCACCATATGCTCGCAAGGCTTCTCGCTGCCGGCAAGGCCCCGGCAGAGGCGGCGTGTTTCACTGGCCACAGTGTCGCGACGATATATCGCTTGAAGACGCAGGACCCTGCCTTCATGGAGCTAATCGCGCACTACGCCGAAGTGCGGAATCAGGAGTTCCTCGAAGCTGCCAGCCGGCTCGCAGTCCTGGGGACTAGCGTGGTGGAAGTCCTCCAGGAGCGAGTGGAAGAAGCGCCGGAGAAGATCACAACCCGCGAGTTGAAGGAGATCGCGGAGTTTGCCTTCGACAGGAGCGTAGCACCTGCGAAGGGTTCTGCGCGTGGCGCGAACGGCGCTGCCGCCGGCGTCACCGTGAACGTCTCCTTCGTCTCGCCGAGGGCACCAGGGGGCGAGGAGGCCCCCTTGATCGAAGTCACTACCACCCCGCAATTGGAGCCGCCGAAATGACCCAAGGACCACTCATTGAGCAATCAACTGATCGTGCGTCGTTCCGCATGGTCGTAACGTATGAGATTCAGACAGACTCTCTCATCTGCCGTCTAGACGTGAAGTGGCTTGATAAGCAACTTGGCGAGATGTTTTATGTGGAGCAACCGAAGCCGACAGGGCGAATTATGCCAACCGATCCGCTAATTGAGCCGAAAGGTGTCATTACCGGCTCAGTAGTTGTTGCAGATCGAGCAACTCTCATCGCTGCACTAGTGAAGTTGACAAACCACTTGCGAGATGCTAAATGACCGCCATCTCTGACCGCGCAACGGTCTCACTTGCTTTGGAAGTCGCATCAACTATAGTGCCGCACAATATGGCAACTGGAGATAGTCTCCAAGTGTTACTTGGAATGGCTGAGCAAATTCTCCTATGGCACGACAAGATGTGCGCAGAGAGAGCGAAGCGCGACAGCGTGCGAGTCAACGCGCCGAAGATCGAACTCCACCCTAGCTTTGCAGGGAGTTAATTTCATGACACCTCAGGGAAAAGTTTGTCTTTGGCTTCACAGACGAGGATTTCCAGCGTTCATCACGCACAATCTATATTTCGTGTGGTCAGATATACAACTGTACCTGCTAAGGCGTCGAGTCGAGATAATGCTTTCGAAACATGCGCGAGATCACTGAGCACTCAGTGGCAGAAGATGTGACAATTACCAGGCCTGAGCGGGTAGTCGATAGCATTAAGTATGACGCATGAGCGCTGGTGATAGCAAGTTCGACGACAAGCCAGGCTCGCTCGCGAAGCTCAGGGCACTACTGATCCGCTTCCCCGCCATCGGCCGGCGCCTTCGACTAGAGCGAATGCTCTGCTTCGGCTTTGACATTCCATACTTGGGTGGCATTTCGAGCGATGGAAAGTATGTCTACATCGATCGACATCTGCCGGAGAAGTCCGAGGGCGTGCCCTTGGCGAAGTACATCGAGGTGCATGAGAGCGTTGAGTCGGCGTTGGTGAATGAAGCGGGCCTATCCTATGAACCCGCGCATCACTTGGCCACTGCTGCGGAGGAGTTCTCCGTGCTGGAAGACGGCTACGAGTGGGCGAAGTACGAGGGCGGCCTTCGGCCAGAGTTCCAGCCGCTGGAACATGAGGACATCACGCGCGTCCCGCCGGATTTGGACCTCTACCCTTACAGTGGCCCGTTGCGCGCGCACTTGGCGAAGGTCGCCGCGAAGTCGCAGTTCACGAAGGAGGAAGTTCGCTACCGCGAGGGTGGGGAGAAGCGGAAGTGCGACGCTTGTGCCATGTTCCTGCCGCGCCTTCAGCGCTGTACCTGGGTCAAGGGCGCAATTTTTCCTGATGACGTATGTGACAAGTTTGAGGCGAACTAGGAGGCCCTTCTATGGCTGACACCCTCTCCATCGCTCCAAAGCCTACTGTTCTGGATAAAATCAAGCAAGACATCGTGGAGACGCTTCGGGAGGCCCTTGCTGAGGCCGAGAAGGGCGAAATTTGCTCTATGCTACTCATCATGAAGCACAACGACAACTCTTGGTCTGATGAGCGAAGCGGCTCGATGGACTTCCCGGATGCCATCGGAAGGCTGGAAATCGTAAAGCAGAACTGGATTCAAGCGTATTTACAGGGACTTTAGTGCTGTGGCTAGGGAAGAGCGAAAGGTCTGCGGCTTGCGATTCGCAACGCCTTGCGAGCGGCCCAGTTGTATCCCAATTGGTCGGCCTCGCGGTGTGAAGGCGCTGGGCATCCGCTATGAGCGGACGGTTGCGGAGGCCCTGCAACGTACCTACGGCACCGTTCCGGTGAAATATGGGCAGTGGTTCGAGTTTCACGACGCCAACGGAAGGGGTTATGCACAGGTAGACCTCTTGCTGCACATCGCGAATATGGATCACTATGTTGTCGGGGAGTGCAAACTTACTGACACTGAAGAAGCTTGGCGCAAGTTACGGGAGTTCTACCTGCCTATCGTCAAGATGGCAACTCAACGGCCGTGTGTAGGCTTTGTGGTGTGCAAGAATCTCACTAGGGCGAGTGATCCGCGGAGCGTCTGTGATTCCTTTCGAACGACACTTCTTAAATGCCTCAATGGAGGAAGTCCGGTATGGCACTTCTTGGGAAGAGGACCGCCGTAGCCGGCGCACTTGTAGTAATTCTAGGTGTGGGGCTGCCTCTAGGCCACATTTCGCGCGTCCCGCGTGCTGCCGAGTCACCTTACATTGCACCTACGCGCCCCGGCCGCGCACCATAGCCGATCATCCGCAATCCACACGCTGAAACGGAGCCCTCCAAATGGCGAAGCATCACGGAATGCACCACGGCAAGCACCTGGAGTCGCCCGAGGGCGGCGAGAACGCGCTGCCGCATCCGAAGCATGAGAAAATCGGCGGGCACCACGGCTCGGATCGCAAGTTGGCAAGTCCCGAGGCGAGCCCGGCGGGGTTGAACCACCACTCCCCAACGCCGGACATCGGGCACAGGAAGAACAAGCTCTTCAATCACAAGCCAAACCACAGGGGAGTCTGACCCTGTGGCGAAGCTGCCGAAGGCAAAGCTGCCGAAGACGCCTCGGTTCGGCCTCGGGAAGTCCCCTGGGGCGACGATGAAGGGCGTAAGTGCGAAGTCACCTACCCTGGGAGGCAAGCGTGGGCCAAAAAGCTAGCACAGCTGTCGACTGCCCGGCTTCGCTGATTGAGAGCGAGTGTTGCTCCGTTGACATCCGCAAGATCGACAACGGCTACATCATCCGCGAGTCGCGGAGCACCGCACAGGGCTACACTAGTAGCGAGAGGTTCTCGAAAACCAATCCTGGCATTGGCGAAAAGGCGCGTGATACCAACCCTGGCACCGAGTCGATGCGAAATGCGATGAAGGAACTCCGCCGGAAGTAAGAGCTAGCGGACAGTGACGGGGCCTTCCGCGAGATATACCAACGCCCCAGTGAGGTAACACCATGAGACTTCGACAAAGCCTCCTGGGCGCTGCTGGCGCCCTTGTGATCGCCGCAATTGCCGCGCACGCAGCTGGTATCTTCCCAGGGTTCCCGCAGACGACTGGGCTTGCCGGCACGGAGATGATTCCGGCGGATACGAACCTGCCGGCGGGCGCTGTTCCACAGACGGTTCTCATTCCGAGCGCGATGCTCTCGAATCTGAGCGGGAATCCGAAGAACTACCTCGACAACGGCGCGATGGCCGTGCAGCAGTACGGGACGGGCATCATCACCTGCGCTCAGAACGCTGGCCAGTCCGTCACCACACATCCGGCGGATCGCTGGGGCTGCGGAGCCAACGTGGCAGTGGGAGCGGGAAGGGGTCAAATTGTCACGGCTACGCCGGCTCCGCCGACGGGCTTCCAGGCCAGTATGAAAATCTATCGGACTTCCGGCGCCTTGCTGCAGCCCGTCTGCGCGTACCAGGAAATTCCCACTGTTCGCTCCACGTACCTCGCAGGGAAGCAAGTCACCTTCAGCGTCCTGCTTGATGCCCTCGCTGGCCTCGTCGCCGACAACGGCGGGCTTGCAGACCTAAGCATATTCTATGGAACTGGCACCGATGAGGGCCTGGGCACCATGACGGCCTCGCCGGCCATCACGCCTGCTTGGACTGGCATTGCATTCGCAGTGAATAGGCAGTCCTTCAACATCACGACGACTTTCACGAAGTACAGCGCGACTGCGACCATCCCCACCACTGCGACGGAAGTCGGCGTGGCGATCTGCTTCACGCCTACGGCGAGCGGTGCGGGAACTACCGATGGCTTCGCCTTCGTCGGCGCGCAGCTTGAAGTCGCCCCAGCGCCTACTGCCTTCGAATTCCTTCCACTCGAAGTAGAGCAGCGAGTTGCGCAGAGATACTTCTGGCGCATTACCGAGGCTGCTCCAGTTGTGCAGCGTGGAATGTGCGCAGTGTCTTCCACATCGCTGGCGGTGTGTCAGATTGCCTTCCCGGCGATCATGCGCGCAGTGCCGACGATGACTTACACCAGCGGCTTCTCCCTCACTGTCGCTGCGCAGACCTCGGCAGTTGCATGCACTGTGACGCGGACATCTACCACTCTCGCCTCTGCTGCCGCATCTACCCAATACGTTCCGATTGACTGTACGTCATCTGCTGGCTTCGGCGCTGCCGGTACTGCGGCGCAACTCTATGACGCTGGCGGTTCCGGCGTCATCAACGCTTACGCGGACTTCTAACGCCTTCGCCGGATTGGAGTCTGCGTCCGGTAGGACGAGTGAACTTGGCCTCCTGAGCTTGCTCGTCCTACCACACCTCTTCGAGGGAGTTCCTTCCATGACTACTGTCGTTGCTTCCATTGGCTCGAATCACTTCCCCTGCATTGCAAACCCGCAGACGCCGGCAGCGGACCCAATCCCCGGCTCGCCGCCGAGCCTTGCAGTGGGTACACCAACACCCGCGGCTGCTGCCGGCTGCATTGGTGCCTTGACAATCCAAGGGGTGAATATCAGTGGCGCGGGGGGCAGTAACGGTGTGGGATCACTTGATCTCACGACTTGGGGCAACAAGGACATCATTGCAGCGATCAATGGGCTCACGAATGTAAGTGCGAGCGTAAATAGGGACGGAAAGATCTCCCTTTCTACCCCTACCAATGTGCCGATTGTGATCGCTGGCAATGCCACAGTCCTCGCGGCCCTCGGCCTCACCGCCGGGAACTACAACGGCTAAGTACAGGAAACATAAGTCGGTAGCTGTACATACTAGGAGTCTGCTGCGATGAAAGGTGAGACCTCTATCTCCTTCCTGCCCCTGGGCGCAATGGGGCCGACACCGGAGCCCGCGACATTCACACTCGGAAGCACAAGTGGCGAAGCACCGGAAGTCTTGAATACGCCGCAGCGGGGCGCACGGATCATCATCAACGGCATTACTATCCCCTTTGAGGCAGCTATTCACTCTGCGCAGAACCTCGTGGATATTATCAATTCCACTGCGAATGTGCAAGTCGTCGCAAGCCTGAATCGTGATGGCTCGTTGGTCGTGAACACTTCGCCCCTTGGCGGCCCCAACCCTCCGGTATTCACCGGCGATGCTACGCTTTTGCAGGCCCTTGGGATTACCTAAGTTCCTGCTGTGAAACATGTCCGCTGGACGAAGTACAAGTTTCAGTGCCTCGTGATTGATGCGATTGCAAGGCGTCGCAAGCGGAGGCGACGGGGAGAAGAGCCACCGAGTAGCGCGCCTCGCGCGCACACAATTGGAATTACAGAAGTGGCCCCATCCCGATGTTCGCCCAAACCGCAGCTCCCGAAGTAATTGCCAAGTTTCCTGAGAAACTCCAGCCGCTTTTCGAACCCCATCGCTACAAGGTGTTCTATGGTGGTCGAGGCGGCGCGAAGTCATGGGGAGTAGCTAGATGGTTGCTCCTCGAAGGTGCGAAGCGCCCTGTGCAGGTCCTCTGCGTCCGCGAGTTGCAGAACTCTATCAAGGACTCGGTTCACAAGTTGCTGAGTCAGCAGATTGAGTCTTTAGGGCTCGGGCACTTGTATGATATTCAGCAAGCACAGATTCGAGGCAGCAACGGAACGGAGTTTAACTTCGAGGGTATCCGGCATAACAGCGCGAAGATTAAGAGCTATGAAGGGGTGGAGTACTGTTGGGTAGAAGAGGCGCAGAGCGTCTCGGAGGCCTCGTGGGAAGTCCTCGTCCCCACTATTCGAAAGCCCGGTAGCGAGATCATCGTCACCTTCAACCCCGACTTGGAAACTGACGCGACCTATCAGCGATTCGTCCTGCACACACCGCCGAACTGCGCACTGGTGAACATCAATTGGAGGGATAACCCTTGGTTCGCAGAGACAGAGCTGCCGGCCGAGCGTGATCTCTTGAAGGCGCGTAATTACGACTCCTACTTACACGTTTGGGAGGGGAAATGTAAGCAGAATCTTGAAGGCAGCGTCTATGCGGATGAACTTCGGGAATGCACTACCCAGAACCGCATCCTCAAAGTCATCTACGACCGTTCGAAGCCAGTTAATACCTACTGGGACCTGGGCAGGAGCGACCATACAAGCATTTGGTTCATCCAGCAAGTGGGCTACGAGTACCGAATTATTGACTTCTACGAGGCGAGACTGAAGCACATCGATCATTACTTGAAAGTTTTGCAAGATCGCGATTACTTGTATGGAACCCTTTGGCTTCCCCACGATGCGACGGCGAAGCAGCTCGGAAGCAAGATGACAATTGAGGAGCAGGCGCGAGCGAAGTTCACTTCCGTCCGCATCGTCCCGCGCGTGAGCATCAAGGACAAAATCAACGCCGCGAGGACTGTCTTCCCGCAGTGCTACTTCGACCAAGACAAGTGCGCGGAGGGAATTCAGCGTCTTCGACATTATCGCTATGAGGTAGACCAGCAGACGAAGCAATTCTCCCAGGTTCCGCTTCACGACGAGAATAGCGATGCGGCGAGCGCCTTTGAGTACTTCGGTGTCGCCTCGAAGATGCCCTCGCGGGCGCCCAAGTTGTCACTTCGTGGAATGCTCGGTATTCAATCCACCGTTGAGAAGAATAGCGAATATGGTGAGTACGCGAACTACCGAACTCCTGGCTCCCCGCAGCGTTGGCTAGGGGGTTAGCCAATGGCTGAGCGTGCGCAGACCATTCCAGATCCTCGGCCGGGTTCCTTCGTCGAGCAGACGGATGATAACGCCCAGGGCGATGCGACACGACACGAGCGGGTCCTTAAGCAAGCGAAGGATGACTTCCGAATTGACATTGACTACGCGCATCAGGCTCGCCGGAACTTCCTAGAGGACATCAAGTTCGCGAATGCAGATGCTTACAACGGCCACCAGTGGCCAAATGACATCCGGCGGAACCGGGACATCGACGAGCGGCCGTGCCTGACAATTAACAAGACCCGACAACACAACTTGATGATCGTTAATGACTCGAAGAAGAACAAGCCGGCAATTAAGATTCGTGCGACTGGCAACGGGGCTACTTTCGAGTCCGCCTCGATGTACAATGCGATTATGCGAAACATCGAGTATCGCAGCAATGCCACAGCGGCTTATGATACCGCTTCCACGTTCCAAGTGAACGGCGGCATCGGCTACTTGCGAGTTATTACGCGCTACGTGAACGAGGACTCCTTCGACCAGGAGCCCATCATCGTGCGAGTGAATGACCCCTTGAATGTCGTTCTGGACTCGAATGCGAAGGAAGCAGACAAAAGCGACATGACGAGGTGCTTTCTATTCGAGGATATGGCAAAGGAGGACTTCGAAAGCAAGTACCCAGAGTACAAGGAAGAGGCTGCTGCACAGAATGCAGTTAGCGATAATGCTGGGTGGATCAGCAAGGATCATGTGAGGACTTGCGAGTACTTCCGGAAAGTGAGCAAGAAGGACACCCTCTTCGCTTACAACGATAAGAAGTCCGGGCAGACCATCTTCCTTCGGAAGAGTGTCTTGGAAAAAGCTCCAGAGCTCTTAGAACAGGTGAAAAGTGATCCTCGGACAAAGTCCCGCGAGACTACCACCGATACGATCGAGTGGTACTTCATCGTTGGGAACAAGATAGTTGATGAGGCGACTTGGCCTGGGAAGTACATTCCGATTGTGCCAGTCATAGGCGAAGAGACTGTCATCGACGGCATCATGGACTTGAAGGGTCATACGCGAGCCCTGCTCGATCCCCAGCGCATCTATAATTATTGGAGCTCGGCCGCTGTCGAGTACGGTGCGTTGCAGGGTAAGACTCCCTGGAAGGCTCCTGCAGAGGCTATTGAGGGATATGAGACCTATTGGGAAACTGCTAATAAGGTCAACCATTCTGTCCTGCCGTATAATGGCTTGAACGATGCGGGGGAAAAAATTGCTGCTCCGGAGCGTGTTGAGCCGCCGGTGGCAGCGCCGGTTGCGCTTACTGGAATGCAAATTGCACAGGGCGAGTTTATGATGGCCTCGGGCCAGTACCAAGACTCGATGGGAGAACGTTCTAATGAACGCTCTGGCAAAGCTATCAACGAGCGTCAGCGGCAGGGCGATACAGCTACATACCATTTCATCGACAATCTCGCTATCGCGATCCGTCAGGTGGGTAAGATACTTCTTGACCTTATCCCAAAGCTCTACGATACGAAGAGAATCATGCGAATTATGGCGGAGGATGGAGTTGACTTCGAACTCGAAATTGACCCGCAGGCGCAGCAGGTCTACGCGAAGCGAATGCAGCACGACGGCGTGACGGCGACTCACATACTGAATCCCTCTGTTGGTCAGTACGAAGTCGAGGCAGATATTGGCCCATCTTGGGGAACGAAGAGGGAGGAAGCCTTCAATGCCCTTACGCTCATTCTCACTCAAGCTCCGCAGCTGACTTCTATAATTGGTGACCTCCTGCTGAAATCCAGCGACTTTGACCTAAGCGATGAGGCGGCAAGTCGCCTTCGCCGCATGGTGCCAAAGCAGGCCCTGGGCGAGGGTCCAACGCCGAGTGAGATGCAAGCGCAACAGCAATTGCAGCAGACTATGCAACTTCTGCAGAAGACTATGGAGGAACTTAGCAGGGAGAAACTGAAGGGACACGATCGCAGCGGCAAGCACGTAATTGACTCCTACAAGGCATTCACGGAGCGATTGAAAGTGTTCCTAGATGATAAGGCCCGCGCCGCCGAAGCGATTGATCCGAATGAGATCAAGGCTCTAGTGTCGCAGACGATGCAAGAGTCCCTCGATGCACACCTGGGAAGCGAAGCAGAGAGTGATCTTGCGGAGTCAATAGGAAGTAGTCCTGCCAATGGTGCTACTCCCACTGGTGCGCAGAGCAAGATCACTGATGCCCCTCCGGTTCCAGGTGCTCGTCGTGGCGCTGATGGGCATTGGTATGTGAAGAATTATGCTCGGACGCCGGGCGCGTACTCGTTGGTGTCGTGATGGACGAATTGAACGCTGCCCCGCAGGACTCCCCACTTCCTAGCCAAATCACGCCTGAGATGGCGAATGCCCTGCTTCGCTACCGGCAGGGGCCTGCGGTTGGTGCGCTTGGTGAGGGCTACCGCGCACTTGCGCAGCCCATCGCGGATGCCGCGAACACTGCCACGCAGGGCCTGCTAGGAGATCAAATATCTGACGAGGATCGAAGTGCCGCAGCGGCGACGGCTCTGGGCCTTGTGGGGCCTATGGGAGCCGGGAAGGGCCTCGGCATTGCGATGGCAGCAGGAGGTGCAGCGAAGAAGGCTGCGCCGAAACTCGCCGATCTCGCTGCGGAGTCGTTCCGAGGGGCCTTGAAGGGCATTCCGCAGGACGATACAGAGAAAATTCTGAGTGCAATCAAAGATGCCCTTGGAGGTGATTGGGACCACGCGGCGAACTTGCCGAAACAGGGGTCTAGTTGGGAGAAGTTAGACCCGAGTAATCCCGTTGCGCATTATGGAAATCCTGGCGCGGAAGCGGCAATGGAGTTTGCGAAGTCACTTCCGAAGATCAATAAGTTGTATATTGAGGATATAGGCACTATTCCAACTGCTGAGCCTTCTGATCACTTCGTAGTTGCAAACGGTAAGCAAATTGCCTCTCTGACGAAGACTGACGATGGCTACCTTCTCGAGATGCCAAACGGCGTGAGCAAGGAAGTTGGCTCAATTGGTGAAGGCAAGTTGTCAGCTATGAATTTCCATAATATCGCTAATCATCCAGATTATGTTGGACCTTCCTCGCAAGTTGGAAGCCAAGATTGGATCAATAACACCGCTAAAGTTGCAGAGGACTTCCTGCAAGCTCACGGTCATGCAACGAAGAAGCAAGTTGACATGACTGGAGACAATGAACTCATTACTTGGGCGAAGCAGAAAGGAATGCCGGGGCTAGATGACACTAATTGGAATATCAAAGCTGGAAAGTGGCAACAGGGTCCTGTGAAGCCGAGTCTGAGTGACGAGGACATCGACGCGAAGCTCGCGAGTAACCCTGGGATGAGTATCTTCGAGCTCAGTGGAGTGAAGAATCCTGAGCCGGAGCACATTCCGATTGACACTGACACGCTGCCTAGGGGGGTAACTTGGCAGCTACCAGCAGAGAAGCAAGCGCAGGCGACTGAGCAGGGCTACAATGCATTTCTTCACCACGGCACTCGCGTGCCAACAATCTTTGATCAATTCAAGCTGCCAGATGATGAAATCGGCGTTCATTTCGGCTCGCCGCGAGCAGCGCAGGAAATTCAGGGAAGTACCCTGGATTGGAGCACTGCGCCGAGGGTCTATCCCGCTGCCATTGTCGCCCAGAATCCTATTAGATTGGATGACATAGGAGAGTGGTCTCCTGGCAAATTAGCAAGAAATCTTATAAGGAACGGTTTGCCGCAAAATGAAGTTAATGCAGCTCAGTGGAAAGGAATTGCTGGAATAGAAGACATAGACAAGGCTTCGCGTCTAAGCGCCAAAGATATGGAGCACACAGTAGAACGAACACAGAATCTTCGAAGTTACTTGCAGAATAAAGGCTACGACTCTATTGTATACAAGAATGTAGTCGAAGACAAAGGCCACGACTCCTACATCCTCTTCCGCGAGTCTCCTTCCTCCCCCGGCCACGTATACGGCGCGCGCTTGCCGTGGGCAGACTTCGATCCAGGGAAGTTCACTTCAGCCAACATAAAGGCTGGCATTCCGCTCGCAGGGGCAACGGCAGCGTATGCTGCTACACATAATGGAAAGCTGCAAGAAGTTCGCGACGTTGACCATAACCCATTCCCTGGAGACACCGCCGGAGGCGCCAAATGACCAAAGTCATGCACGTTCACAAGCTCATTCGCGCGACAGCCATCGAAATGGCTGCAGAGGTCTACCAGCAAGTCATGAAGGATAATCGCATCTACGCGCAGTGGAAGAAGGTCTGCCCCGAACTGACTCCTACCACTTGCGAGATCGCGTTCCTGGAACTCCTCTGGCCGAAGCTAGTCCCGCAGGCGCGGGCCACGTTAGCCCAAATGTTAGGCCCCGGAAACGCGAATGTATCGGAGAAACAGAAGGAGCAAATCTATGATGCACTCGTGGCTGACAACGCCCTTACCGTTGGGCGCAATCGCCACCAACGCCGAGCGCAACGCGCACAACTGAGGCTTCACTGAGATGTTCCTGAAACACCTCCACTTCCTTGATCGCTCCTTCCTCTGCTCCGCAGATAAGGACGAGGAAGCTCTCGGCCCTGGGGGAGTTTCTACTCCTACCCCCGAGCCCGGCCCGACGCCTACTCCGCAGCCAGAGCCGGAGGTCAAGGTAGGAGACGAGACCAAGGGCGCCTTGAAGCCCATCACAGAGCTTCTCGGGAAGAAAGACGAGAAGGGCGGCGAAGTCGAGCCCCCTGTTAAGTCCGACCCTGTTGCCGCTCGCATCAACGCCTTAACTGCTGAGAAGTGGGAGTTGAAGCGAGCCAAAGACGCTGCCGATGCAAGGGCGAAGCTCGCCGAGGATACCATTGCGGAGTTGCAGAAGCTAGGCGCGGAGGCACCGAAGGACGGAGAGACGCCCCCAGCGAAACCCACTCCGCGCACCTTTACCGCGGCTGAGGTCGAAGCGGAGGCGAATCGGCTTGCCGCGCAGAACCTCTTCCACAGCGAAGTGGACAAGGCAGTGATTGCTGGCCGTGCGGCGCACGAGGACTACAACGAGGCCATCGACGGACTGAAGAAGATCACTGGGCCAGTCGTCCCCGCGGAGTTCCTCGCGGCAGCATTGGAGACTGGCGAGGCTTCGGAGATCATCTACCACCTGGGCAAGAATGCCGCCGAAGCAGATCGAATCTTGTCCCTTCCGATGATTAAGCAAGCCGTTGCACTGCAGAAACTTGCGAGTGAGCTTGCCGACGCGAGGCCGATTCCAGGGGAGGAAGGACCGAAGGTTTCCAAGGCGCCGAAGCCGATCCAGCCGCGCGTTGGCGGCCGTGGGTCTGCTGAACCGAATCTCGAAACGATGCCAATGAAGGATTTCATCGCGCTTCGCAATAAGCAAGAGCGCGAATACAATCAAACTCGGCACTAGGAATTGGGACTAGGCGCCTGCACGCCTAGGCAGACTTCGGGGTTCCTGCATCGAACCTTGCCCTGCCTGCATCAAACAGCTAGGCTCAGGCCCCTGGCATTCGCGGAGCGACGTGGTGGGACACTGCCCCCGCTCCCTTGTGTCACCCAATAGGGAGTGCGCTCTGCGCATCGGGCTATGGCCAATACCATTCTCACTATCAACGAGATCACTCGCGAGGCAGTACGCCTCTGGAAGAACTCAAACGAATTCATTCAGCATATCGATCAGCAGTACGACGATCAATTCGCGAAGACTGGCGCGAAGATCGGCACAACCGTTCGCATTCGTCTGCCCAATGACTTCACGACTCGCCACGGGCCGGCGGCCAGCGTGCAGGACACCTCGGAGCAAAGCACCACGCTCA
>Ga0210400_10000666_pt1 | contig 36865 bp, 36 predicted proteins | sample IncBWH26MmetaG_FD_155456 | JGI IMG/M metagenome (GOLD analysis project Ga0210400, IMG submission 155456) | Forest soil microbial communities from Barre Woods Harvard Forest LTER site, Petersham, Massachusetts, United States - Inc-BW-H-26-M | ecosystem: Environmental > Terrestrial > Soil >... | reverse complement strand
CTATGCGGGCTCGATGGCTGGCCGGACCATGTACGTGATTCCCTACAGCATGGGTGCGATCGGCTCGCCCATGGCCAAGATTGGGATTGAAATCAGCGATTCGCCTTATGTGGTGGCGAACATGCACTTGATGGCCCGGCTGGGCAAACAGGTATTGGAGGTATTAGGCGACAACGGTGAATTTGTCCGCGGCTTGCATTCCATCGGGGCTCCGCTGAGCGCGAACCAGCAGGATTCCGCATGGCCATGCAACGGCTCGCAAAAGTTTATCTGCCATTTTCCGGAGACGCGGGAGATCTGGTCGTACGGTTCCGGCTACGGCGGAAACGCATTGCTGGGGAAAAAGTGCCACGCGCTGCGCATTGCCTCGGTGCAGGCGCGGGACGAAGGTTGGATGGCCGAGCACATGCTGATTCTGAAGCTCATCAGCCCGTCCGGACAAGTGAAGTACATGACCGGCGCTTTTCCTTCGGCTTGCGGCAAGACGAATTTATCGATGATGATCCCAACCATTCCGGGTTGGAAGGTGGAAACCGTCGGCGATGACATTGCCTGGATGAAATTTGGCGCCGATGGCCGGCTCTATGCCATCAATCCCGAGGCTGGTTTCTTCGGCGTCGCACCCGGAACGAGCATGAAGTCAAATGCCAACGCCATGCTCACGGTCGCTCACGATTCTATTTTTACCAATTGTGCGATGACACTTGACGGCGATATATGGTGGGAGGGCATGACTCAGCAGAAGCCAGCCCAGTTGGTGGACTGGCTGCGGCGGCCGTGGACACCGGACTCGGGCCGGAAGGCCGCGCATCCGAATGCGCGCTTTACCGCGGCTGCGAAACAATGCCCTGTCATTGCGCCCGAGTGGGAGAATCCAAAGGGCGTGCCCATCGATGCGATTCTGTTCGGCGGACGCCGCGCTGGAATTGTTCCCCTGATCACGGAGGCGTTCAACTGGCAGCATGGAACGTTTCTGGGCGCAACCGTCAGCAGCGAGACCACTGCCGCGATCACCGGAAAAGTGGGTCAACTGCGACGCGATCCCATGGCGATGCTTCCCTTTTGCGGCTATCACATGGGCGATTACTTTGCGCACTGGCTCAAGATCGGAGCCGGGTCGAATGCGTCCAAACTGCCAAAGATTTTCTACGTGAACTGGTTTCGCCAAGACAACAATGGCAAGTTTCTGTGGCCGGGATACGGCGAAAACAGCCGCGTGCTGAAGTGGATCTTCGAACGGTGCGACGGCAAAATGCATGCGAAAGAGACGCCCATCGGACGCATCCCCGACGTAGCCGATCTCGACACGACCGGCCTCGACATTAAGGGCGCTCACGTGGACGAACTACTCAGCGTCAACATCGAAGGCTGGCTGGCAGAGATTCCGTTGATCAAGGAACACTTCGCAAAGTTCGGCGATCATTTGCCCAAAGGGCTACAAGACGAAGTGACAGCGCTCGAGCAACGGTTGAAGTCCACGAAGGCCTAGCGCGGGATGCGGACGGTTCCGAACCGCCTTCAACATATTTCCCGAGACGGGGAACGTTTTTGATATAGTTCCCCACTGTCATGTCGCGTGCAACCGCGCACGAAGTGAATCGTCCCGCCTCCGCAGTACCCACATCTCTCACACGAAATCAGATTCGCGGCTTCTGGGCGTCATGGGGCGGCTGGACGCTGGACGGCATGGATTCTTTTGTTTATGCGCTTGTCCTTGTGCCCTCGCTGCGCGAACTACTGCCACGTTCCGGCATTGCAGCCACCAAAGGCAACGTGGGACTGTACGGAGGATTGCTGTTTGCCCTGTTCCTGATTGGGTGGGGACTTGCGTTCCTGTGGGGACCGATTGGCGACAAGTTCGGGCGCGTGCACACGCTCATGCTGACCATCCTCTGGTATTCGACGTTCACTTTTCTAAGCGGGTTCGTCACCGGCGTGTGGCAGCTCGCGATTCTTCGCCTGCTCGCAGGCATCGGCATTGGCGGAGAATGGGCGATGGGCGGGACGTTCGTTGCAGAGGAGTGGCCCGAGCATCGGCGTCGCGTGGGCGCGGGGCTGATGCATACCGGATATTACGTCGGGATATTTCTGGCTGCGCTGGCGAACTATGGCATTGGCAGCCGCTTGGGCTGGCGTGCCATGTTTATCGTCGGTGGGTTGCCTGCGCTGTTGCTGGCCTGGATTCGTCACGGGGTTACCGAGCCCGCTGCCTGGACCAACAAAGAAAGGGTAATACGATTGTGGGCGGTGTGGCGTCCGTTTATGACGTTGTTTTCGCCAGTCTTGCGCCGCCGGACCATCGTGAATGCTTTGCTGATGCTCGTTTCCATCTGCGGTCTGTGGGCCGGAACCGTTTACGTTCCTGCCGCGATCACCGCGGTCGCAGAAGCTGGTGGCAGCGCAGCGCCACAAGCAGCGCAACTCGCGTCCTGGGGCATCATGATGGTTTCGTTGGCAACGATTCTTGGCTGCCTCGCGATGCCGTGGCTTGCCGAACAGGTGGGACGGCGTGGGGCTCTCGGCATTTACTTCACTCTCATGATGGCGTTCATTGCGCTCACCTTCGGCAAGGTCTTCTATATGGGAGCAACGGCGCTTCCATGGTTATTCGTTTGTCTCTTCTTTCTGGGATTAGGCGGAGCCAACTTTGCTGTCTATACGCTCTGGCTGCCCGAGCAATATCCCACGGAGTGCCGCGCCAGCGCCTTCGCTTTTTCCACTTCATTCGCGCGTTTTGGCGGAGCTGGAATTACGTTTCTCGTGGGAGCGGGCGTCCGGCATTACGGATCGCTTGGAACCCCGGTCGCGATGACCTCGCTGGCTTTTGCCCTGGGTCTGCTACTGATTCCATTCGCGGTGGAGACGCGCGGTCAGACGCTGCCCGCTTAGACCGTTCCTGCCGCCGCGCGCTCTCCGCTTTGCAGTCCCAGTGACCAACCCTCCCGGGCCGATGGCATCTAAAGCGCGGGGGAGCAAAGGTGTCTAACTCCGATCTGACTTCAATTCTCTTCATACTGCTACTTCTTGTCGGGTCGGCGCAGTTGCTCGGCTACGTTTTCATGAAGCTCCGGCAGCCCAAGGTGGTCGGCGAAATCCTGGCCGGCGTCGTACTTGGCCCTTCTCTAGTCGGTCGATTGCCATTCGCTTCGGGGCTGATGGAAGCCACGAAACAACACGCGAACATCTTGAATTTTGTTTACTGGCTCGGCTTGCTGCTGCTTATGTTCCTCTCGGGCGCGGAAACCCGGCAGCTATTTACTCGGGAAGAGCGCCGCGAAGTAGGCTGGCTCGCAATCGTCGGCACGGGCGTACCGTTCATCCTCGGGCTCGTACTGGGTCCGTGGCTGGTCGGACCTGCACTCGCCGGACCCAACGGCAATCGAGTCTCGTTGATTATTATTCTTGCCGTTGGGGTCGCCGTAACATCAGTGCCAGTGGTTTCGAAGATTTTTGCCGACTTGAAGATATTGCACACGCGCTTCGCGCGACTGGTTCTCGGCGTCGCTGTGCTGGAAGATATCGTACTGTGGCTGGCGCTGGCCGTGGCAACGGCGCTGGCTGGCAAGACCGTACTCAACCCACGGCAAATGTCCTATCATCTGCTCACCACCATCGGATTCTTCGGACTGGGGCTGACGATCGTTCCTCCAATCGTAAAGCGAATCAACAGATCACGCTTCAATGTGATTGCCAAACACTCGCCGGTAGCTTACGCGCTTGCTGTTCTGCTGGCATATTGTGTGGTCGCCGGAGCCCTCAATGTCAGCTTGGTATTTGCCGCCTTTCTTGCCGGCTTCGCCGTGGTACACAAGAAGCGCAGACTGTTCTCCGAGGCGCTCGACGCCATAGGAAAATTATCGTTCGCATTCTTTATTCCTGTTTACTTCGCGCTTGTAGGATTGAAACTCGATTTAGTTCACGGCATCTCATTGCGGATGGCGGCCGCTTTCATCGTTGGAAGTTGTATCGTCAAAGTTCTGTCCGTATCGCTGGCGGGGCGTTGCGCCAGATTCCGCGGTTTGGATTTGATCAATCTCGCGATTACGACCAATGCCAGGGGCGGACCCGGGATCGTGCTGGCCAGCGTGGCATTTGATGCCGGAATCATCAGCCCGACGTTCTACACGACCCTGGTTCTCGCAGCCGTATTCACTTCACAGATGGCTGGCGCGTGGCTCGATTATGTGCTGCGCCGAGGTTGGCCGCTGCTAACACCGGCTGTTCCCATTGAACCGATGATAGTCTCGGAGGCTGAGAAGCCGTCCGTTGCGTAGCAGGTTGCGTCCCCACACATAAATTCACGCTGTCATCCTGAGCAAAGCAGGACGGGAATGAAACTTCGCGAAAAATCAGCTCTGCCGAACTTCGCCAAAAAGTGCTGGAGTTGCACGGGGCGCGGACGTCCGCGCCTACATAGACTTTGGTAAGCGGCCCAGCAAAGCGGCTGCTTTGCGGAACCACGGCCGCTCACGACGGCGCAGGTATCCAGGCATGGTCGGTTTCTTGTCCAGAATGCGCTGCGCCCAGACGCGAGCCTCGGCATTGCGCTGTTGCGCAGCCAGCAAACTGGCGTAGTTGTAATAAGTCTCCGATGAAGTGGAGATTTTCGTGACCTCTTGGAACAGGGCGTTGGCTTTGTCGGGCTGGCCCGTATTGGCGTAGGCGTGGGCTAACAGTGCAGCGGCGCGCTGAAAGTCGTATTTGGGATCCTGCGAGACCACGCGTTCAAGATCGGGCACAGCGGCAGTGAAGTCAGCCATGAATGTCGCTGCCATCCCGCGGCGGTAAAACGGATCGAGCGAGTCGGTGCGCGAAGAGATTGCCTTGTCATAGCACTGGCGGGCGCGGGCGTAGTTCCCCTCTTCCAGGTAGAGATCGGCCAGTTCCTCATAATTTCCGGCTGAAGGATTGTCCAGAATCGCCGACTCGAGTTCGTGAATCCTCCTGCGCCGGGGAAAGACTTTAAACGACTGGCGCATCAGCCCGGCGTCGGGGATGATCTCGGCGGCGATGTAGATCAGCGCCCCCAACCCGCCGAAGAAAATGATGATCCACAGCCAATAGCCGTCCGGGCGGCGGCGAATGAAGTGGACAATGGCCACAGCCTGGAGAATCAGACCCCAAGGAAAAAATAAGAAAATTAGAGATCCCATGCTTTGATCGGACTATAGCATGGTGAACGAGCCTAGATGGGAGGCCGCCCTCGATTCGAAGCGGGATGCTAAAATCATGGTGGTGAGACCTCCTATCCGTCTGCTGGCTGCCGATATCGACGGCACCTTGCTCAACCCAGAGTTTCAAATCTCCGAAGCGGACCTGGCGGGGTTGCGCCGCGCCCACGCGGAGGGGGTCGAAGTCATACTGGTGACGGGGCGGCGGCACATGTTCGCCCTCCCGATCGCGCAGCAGCTTGGCTTCGATCTCTGGCTGATCAGTTCGAACGGCGCCATTACCCGCTCTCTATCGGGCGGAACTTTTCATCGCGATATGCTTCCCGCGGAAACTTGCCGCAAGCTCTGTACCACGATGCGGGACTTTCGGGGAAACACGGTCCTGACGTTCGATATTGAGAACAAAGGCGCCGTCGTGCTCGAGCACATGCGCGATTTAAATGAGAGCATCCAACGCTGGCTGGAGAAGAACCTGCAATATATCGATTTTGTCATCCCGCTGGAAAACTCTCTGACAACCGATCCGGTTCAGGCCATGTTCTGCGGACGGATCGAGCGCATGCATCAGGCGTTGGGGATGCTGGCGCAGAGTGGACTGGAGAAAGATATTACGGTACTGCGTACGGAATATCCGGTGCGCGATCTCTCGATCGTCGATGTGCTGAATCAGGGCTGTTCCAAGGGTCACGCCCTGGAGCGATGGGCCAATTACCGCGGCATCCCACGCGAACAGGTCATGGCCATTGGTGATAACTATAACGATATTGAGATGCTTTCCTTCGCCGGGCTGCCATTTATCATGGGAAATGCATCGGAAGAGTTGCGCGGAAGGGGTTGGGCGGTGACCCTCGGCAATGACCAGAACGGAGTCGCCGCTGCAATTGAACAGGTGCTGGGGGCGCGGGTAGGAGTTTAGGGTTGCAAGTTCGTCCCATGTGATCGTTCTTTGTTTATATGAAGTTATCGGCTCAACTCGTTTTTGGTCTCTGTCTTCTCGGAGCGTCGTTATTCGCATCCGCGACAGACCAGGCCGTGTTGCGCAATGGTTTCACTATTCGCCACCAGCGCCGCGAGGTAATCGGGTCGGTGACACGTCTCTACTTGGGTGCCGACCGCGACGGATATGTGGACGTTCCCACTGACGAGATTGATCGTTTTGAGCAAGACCTCTCCACCCCGGCGGCGACCCATGGCTCACCATCGATGACTGAATCCATCAATGCCGTGAGTGGCCGGCACCATCTGGATCCGGACCTCATCAACAGCGTGGTTCACGCGGAGAGCGGATTCAATCCGAGAGCAGTATCCCCTAAGGGAGCGCAGGGCCTGATGCAATTAATGCCGCAAACTGCGTCCCGCTTGGGGGTGGTCAACTCTTTCGATCCAGGCGACAACCTGGAGGGTGGCACTCGATATCTCCGAGAACTGCTGGAACGCTACAACTTTGATCTGATCAAAGCTCTTGCCGCTTACAACGCCGGCCCGCAGCGCGTGCAGCAATACCACGGAGTTCCGCCCTACTATGAAACGCAGGCCTATGTTGCGCGCATCATTCGTGATTTCAATCGCAAGAAACTGGCGGAGCGGAAAGCGGCTGCGGTGAAACCCGCCAGCTACCAAAAGATCCCGGCGCCACATCATCCGACCGTAAAGCAAGCGGCGGTCCTGGATCCGACCCAGCAAGCATCCCGCTGAATCTGACCCTCGCAACAACGACCTGTCGTCCCGAGCGAAGAGAGGGACCTGGGTTCTTATTTATCCCTACCCGTATCGAGTCCGCGTTGACCCCCGCGCTTGTGTCATTTACCTTTCAAGAGGGACAAGGCTCGAAGTATTTCTATGCTGGACTGTTCCGTTCGGGATGTTGTGAGTAAATGGACAAAAAACGTTATGTGGCGTACGCGGTCGTGGCGGCGATTCTCGCGGCCCTCATCTACATGCAGTTTCGAACCTGGAAAGATTTTGACTGGCCAACCTTCTGGAGCCAATGGAAGCAACTCAGCCCACGCCATATTGTTCAGGCTATCGCGCTGATCTATTTGCACTACTTCTTGCGGGCGCTGCGTTGGAAGATCTTCCTGCGGCCGGTGCGCTCGGAGGTGTCCGCCATCCGGCTTATTTCGCCCACCCTAATCGGGTTCACTGGCATGGCGTTGCTGGGACGCCCGGGAGAATTGATTCGTCCCTATTTGATCGCACGCCGAACAAATCTGACCTTCTCCTCGCAGATGGCGGCTTGGGCGGTAGAGCGGATTTTCGATATTTGCGCTTTTACGGTTCTGCTTGTCTTTGCCATTTTTCTGCCCGGGACCGCGCTGCATTTTCTCCCGCCAGATGTCTATCACGGTGTAGAAATCTTCGGCCTTCTATTCCTCGTTCTGGCAGTGGCCATATCCGTAGGGGCAGTGCTGGTCGCGAAGTTCGGAGAAGCCGTGTCGACCTGGGTGGAACGGCGCTTTTCTCACCTGGCGGCGAACTTAGGGCACCGCATTGCGCAGAAGGTTCGCGAGTTCCATTCCGGACTGGACACCATCCATGATGCGCTGGCATTTTTTGAAATCGTCGGCGTTTCGCTGGGAATATGGTCCTGTATCGCCCTCGCATATCTGGAAGTCACGCACGCCTATGGCAGCGTCCTGCAACAGATGACTATTTCGAAAATCCTCCCCCTCATAGGATCCAGCATGGTGGGATCGCTGATCCAGTTGCCCGGAATCGGCGGAGGCTCACAGCTAGGAACGATATCCGCGCTGCAGCACATCTTCCGGGTACAGCAAGAACTGGCAGCCAGTTGCGGGATCACGCTCTGGCTGGTTACCTTCGTCGCGGTAGTTCCTGGTGGTCTGTTGCTGGCTCATCGAGAACGCCTTTCTTTGCGGAAACTCTCAGAAGAGAGTGTGCAGGAGGAGGCGCGGACTGAACTTGCACCCTCACCTCCCGCGGCCTGATGCACCTGCACCTCTAACTGAAGTTCTTGTCCCTGCTACAATCATTCGGACTACTGATGCAAGCGCCATGAAGTGTCCTTTCTGCGGGTTCGCAAATGACAAAGTGGTGGATTCGCGCGAGAGCAAAGAAGCCGATTCCATCCGCCGCCGCCGCGAATGCCTGAAGTGCGGCAAGCGCTTCACCACCTACGAGCGCATCGATGAAATCCCTTACATGGTGGTCAAGAAAGACGGCCGGCGCGAGAAATTCGATCGCCAGAAAGTATTGAACGGGCTGCTCAGAGCTTGCGAGAAGCGTCCTGTTCCCATCGGCAAGTTAGAGCAGATCGTGAACGAGGCTGAGGGTTTCGTAATCGAATCGGCGGAGCGCGAGCGCAAAACAAGCGAACTCGGCGAGCTGATTATGAATCGCCTGCGCCGCTACGACAAAGTGGCGTACGTCCGTTTCGCCTCGGTTTATCTGGACTTCAAGGATGTACAGGAGTTCATGACCGAGTTGAAAGACCTGCTCAAGACGAAGGAGCCGGAAGTTCGGAGCAAGCCCGTGGCCAAAAGCTGACCGCCCCTGTAGAAACGTAGCTCTGCTACGTTTTAGACGGCTGACAAGATTTAGTTGCTGTCATTCCGAGCGAGGCGAGGAATGTGAGTGATTTGCGCGGGCGGGGAAACCCAGATCCCTCGCTTTGCGCGGGATGACAAAGGCCAGGGGTTATCCCTAGTCCGAGACGTTGCAGAGCAACGTCTGTACAGTTTAAGTTCCTTTTGCCGATAGCTGCTCTTATAAAGACATGGCACACAAAGTAACTCTTATCCCCGGTGACGGCATCGGCCCCGAAGTAACCCAAGCCACCGTCCGCATCCTCGAAGCCACGGGCGTCAAGTTTGAGTGGGAAACCTTCATGGCCGGGGCTGAAGCCTTCGAGAAATACAAAGAATACATTCCCAAGGAGCTGACGGAATCCATCGAGCGCACCCACGTAGGACTCAAAGGGCCGGTTACAACTCCGATTGGCGGCGGCTTTGCCAGCATCAATGTCGCTTTGCGGCAGAAGTTCGAGCTCTATGCCAACTTCCGCCCCATTCGCAATCTGCCCCACATTCCCACGCGTTATCCCGCGGTGGACCTCATCATTGTGCGCGAGAACACGGAGAGCCTCTACTCCGGCATCGAACACGAAGTTGTCCCCGGAGTGGTCGAGAGCATAAAGGTCATCACCGAGAAGGCCTCCACTCGGATCGCACGTTTCGCTTTCGAATATGCCCGCAAGAATAACCGCAAAAAGATCCATGCCATTCATAAAGCCAATATCATGAAGCTCTCGGACGGACTTTTCCTGCGCTGCGCCCGGACCGTCGCGAAGGATTACCCCGAGATCATTTATGGCGAACACATCGTGGACAACACCTGCATGCAACTGGTGATGAATCCGTACCAGTACGACATGCTGGTGATGGAGAATCTTTACGGCGACATTATTTCCGACCTGTGCGCGGCGTTTGTGGGCGGACTGGGATTCGTCCCCAGCGCCAACCTCGGCGATCACTGCGCCATTTTCGAGGCGGTCCACGGTTCGGCTCCGGATATCGCCGGCAAGAATCTGGCGAATCCAACCGCTATTCTGCGTTCTTCCCTGCTGATGCTGCGCCATCTCGGGGAATTCGACGCGGCGCTCAAGATTCGCAATGCATTGGAAAAGGTCTATCGCGACCGAGAAAAATTAACCCGTGACGTAGGCGGGAAGGCAGGGACCTCCGAGTTTGCCGATTTCATCATCGAGGCCATGGACAGCGCCAGCGTCGCCCCGGAATCTTCCCATGCGACAACCTGAGGCCTTGAGCCGCATATGCCGCTGGCGCTGTTTTCCTCGGCAGAAACCGATCCTTGCTGCCCTGGTGATGGCCGCTCTTATTTCCAGCGCACCTGCGCAAGAGTTCAGGGTCACGCTTTTGGGTACCGGCAACCCGCGCCCAGTTATGTCTCGCTTCGGGCCGAGTATTCTGGTGGAAGCAGGCAATGAAAAGCTGATCTTCGATTGCGGACGGGGCGCGGCTCAGCGTCTCGACCAGCTCAACGTTCCGTTTTCTGCGATCACTGCCCTCTTCCTCACTCATTTGCACTCGGACCACACGGTCGGAATTCCCGACTTGTGGCTGACTGGCTGGGTAATGGGCCGAGCCACCCCGCTTCCGATATGGGGTCCGGAGGGCACCAAGGCGATGATGGAGCATCTGCGGGAGGCCTACACCTTCGATATCCACATCCGCCGCGACGTCGACACAAAACTGCCGGGCGCCGGCGCGGAGGTAATTGTTAACGACATCGAAGAGGGCGTTGTGTACAACCGCGCGGGCGTCAAAGTGACGGCATTTCTGGTGGATCACGGCGAAATTAAACCGGCGTTCGGCTATCGAGTTGATTATGGAGGGCACTCCGTCACATTGTCAGGCGATACCCGGCCTTCGGAAAACCTGGTTAAGTTCGCTCAGGGGACTGACGTTCTGATTCACGAGGTGATTGACCCAGAGGCCTTCGGAGACACGGTCAGCGCGGACACCCAGGAGCAAAGGAAAAAAATAATCGAGCACCACACCACTCCCGAGCAGGCTGGGATTATCTTTACCCGGGTGAAGCCAAAACTCGCGGTCTACTCACACATCGTGCCACCCGACGTTCCCGATGTGGTTCCACACACCCGCAAGACTTATGCGGGACCGCTGGAAGTCGGCGAAGACTTGATGAGTATCGAAATCGGAGACAAAATCGAAGTGCACCATCCTTCCCAATAAAAACACCCAGCAATTACCGGTTCCGCGTGTTGTCAGCAAGTTAAAATGTCCGCTTTTTGTAGCAAGTGAAATGTCCGGTATTGGATTCAAGGTTGTGGCCTCACAGCGGCTGTGGGGTTGTTTTTGGGGATGGGGTTCCCGGCTTGCTCCGGCGCGATCGCTGTACAAGGCGCAGAGCACGCCTTTCCGCTCGATCACTTCCCGCAACCCGCCCAGCACCGTGGTGCTGGATTCTTCTTCCACCAGTTGCGCGTAGTAGATCTCGCTGCTGGCATCGTCCAAAATCACCAGCAAGTCGTACCAGCGCTCATCTTGAAACCAGCGGTGCTCACTGCCATCGATGTGCAGCGGCATGCCCGGCAAAGGCCGCCGTGGCCGCCGTTTGCGATGCTGTCCGCGCTTGCGTCCACGCGCGATCAGCCCCGCTCCTTGCAACACTCCTTTGACCCAGCTGTAGCTGAGCTCAATCTCGTGCTCGCCCCTGAGCTTCTCGTGGAAGTGCCGCACGTTCAAATCGAAGTAGCGCTCGCGATACAGCTCCAGTGCCCGTTTCGCCGTGGCCACCGGCACCCCCTTGGGCGACGGCTTGCCCCGCCGCCGGTCAAGTAATCCGCGAAGCCTTCGTGTAAAAGATCATGCTGCAGCATGATCTCCTACCTTCACCGACCGGACATGTCATGTGCTAACGACACCACCAAATAAAAATATTTGCCGGAGGCTTGACAACGGGCGTATACTCCGTTCGTTGGCTGGTCCACTTATCAGACCACTTGGAGGATTTCAGTTTGGGAACAGCGGTCAAGTCTGACTTCGAATTAGTCCGAAGAAACAAAGTCTACGAAGAAGTCGCCAAGCAGATCGAGCGTCTGATTCTGAAAAAACTGCGTCCAGGCGACAAACTGCCTTCGGAGCGCGAGTTAGCGGAGATGCTGCGCGTGAGCCGCAGCTCTATTCGAGACGCTATTCGTAGCCTGGAGTTAATGGGCCTGGTTGAGCCCCGTCAAGGCGCGGGCACCATTGTTCGTGAAATCTCCCCCGACATCAATCCCTTTGCCGATGCAGGGAAGCGCCGCCAGGAACTGGTAAGCGAATTTCTGGATTTCCGCAAGATGCTGGAACCGCCGCTCGCAGCCCGCGCCGCCACCCACGCTTCCGCCGAGGAAATTTCCGAGATGGAAGAGATTCTGCAACGGCAAGCGGAAAAGCAAGAGGAGGGCGAGCCCGCGGTCGCTGAAGACGCGGAGTTCCATTACAGCGTAGCTTTAGCTTCCGGGAACAGCGTCGTGCTGAAAGTGCTCGACACCCTCATGGACCTGCTGCGCGACACGCGGGAACGCTCGCTGCAAGTGGAAGGGCGCGCCCAAAAGTCGCTGGCCGGGCACCGGCGGATCCTGGCCGCGATCAAACGCCACGACGCGGAAGCTGCCAAGTCCGCCATGCGGCGGCACATTGAAGACGTCGAAGAAATCGTACTCAACAAGTTTTGACCAACGGAGGATGTTCACATGGGCCGGCTATTCGCGATCGAAATTATCTATCGAGGAATTTTTCAGAAGACTATGGCTGGAAGAATCAGCCGCGCCATCGTGCTGGCCGCTCATCACGAAGGCAAGCCGGGCATTTCTTTTGGCCGCTACGGCGACAGTCCGGAGCGCAACGGCATTCCCGCGAAGAACTTCGCGATTGTGGCCACCGACGAAGAGACCCTTCAGGACGGAATGGCCAAGTACGAACCCAAAGAAGTCGATGTCACCATTTGTGTCGATGACACGCTTTGCAAGGGCGTGGAGTCGTGGGCATGGTACGGCCTGCAGCCAGTCAACCGGTTGCTGAAGCCCGGCGGCACACTCATCGTGACCTCCCGCGAAGGTCCCGACGCGATTGTCGCGATGGCTCACCGAAAGGATTATCCGTATCAACTTTCCATTCTTAAGGGCACGGTCAGCTTTTCAGGCTTGTGGGTGTACAAGGACGATCACACGGATGTGCGTATTCTCGGAGCGATTGCCAAGATTCTTCCTGATCTGTTCAGCCTGAAGTCAGTGCAAAAAGCGATTGTCGACGAGTGGAAGGATGAACTAAAGGCGACTTCGGCGGCCAAGTCTTACGAGCGTACGTCCAGCATCACGGTGCAGCCGAACCAAGGCAACCCGGAAGTGCCTTACAAGTTTGATCTGCCCAAGTGGCATGAAATGGGCGAAGGCATTGCCATTCCCAGTATCCCAGCCGGACACAAAATGGACGACCCTACGTCCCACACCAGCGGTGGATTTCAACCCGATCGCAATCCCACCTTCAAGAAATTCAGTACTCGAACCATGCGGCCGGTGGTGAATTTCGATACCTGTATTAAATGCACATTGTGCTGGCTGCAGTGCCCGGACTCCTGCTTCGACGTAACCCCGGAAGGCTTGTACGACGCGAATATGCAAGCCTGCTGCGGATGCGGCGTGTGCGAAGCTGTCTGCCCAGTCAAAGAATGCGTCACTATGGTCAATGAGACGGAATTCCATGACAACAGCAGCCAGTGGGAAGACTGGCGCAAGGACAAAGAGGGTTACAAGGTTTGGCTGGAAGAGAAGATCAAATTGCATCCGGAGCGATCCCACGGGTTCCGCTATCTCGGACAGTATGAGGAGCAGGTTCCCGAGATGCTCGAGATTGCGCAAGGAAAATAGAACTGGGTCAAAGCGTCCCTTTTACGAGGAGAGTCCGTCATGGCAGTGGCAACAGTAATCGAGGAACAGCGCAAGACTGACGAAACAGCATTAATCACCGGCAGCGAGGCAATCGCCGTCGCTTGCAAGCTGGCGGACGTGGATGTCATCACCGCCTACCCAATCCGCCCCTACGACACCGTGATGCAGTATGTGTGCAAGCTGGTGGCCAACGGCGAAATGGATTGCGAATATATCGTCGCCGAAGGTGAGCATTCGCAGTTTGAAATCGTGAAACACGCGTCCGCCTGCGGCGCGCGCGTATTCTGCGGCTCCAGCGGCGTCGGCTGGATGTACGCCATGGAAGCGCTCACCGTAACTCCAGCGCTGCGTATTCCGATGATCGCAATGGTGGGCAACCGGGCGTTGGATGATCCCGGCGCATTCGGCGTTGAGCACAACGACGCGCTGGCTGTGCGCGATCTAGGTTGGCAATTGGTGTGGGTAGATAACGCTCAGGAAGCGCTCGACACGGCCCTGATCGCTTATCGCGTAGCCGAAGATCGGCGTGTCTTTTTGCCCTGCGCGATCAGTTGCGATGGTGCATTTTTGACGCACTCGCAGGCGCTGGTGAAGATTCCAACGCAAGAGCAGGTGAACGAATTCCTCCCCCCTTACGATCGCGGTGACCTGCTGCTTCATCCTGACAATCCCATCACCGTAGCACCGCAGGGCAACGAAGACTGGGTCATGGAAATTCGCCGGCAGAATTATGCGGCGATGGAGCGGTCTTACACCGTGATCAAGGAAGCCTACGCCGATTTCGAGCGCATCTTTGGACGCTCCTACGGCAATCCATTCTTCGAAGAGTACATGACCGAAGACGCGGATGTGGTTCTCATGGGAATGGGAACGCTTTCGATTTCGGTGAAGGTCGCGATCCGGCAGATGCGCAAAGAAGGAAAGCGAGTAGGTTTCGTGCGCATGCGCTGGTTCCGTCCGTTTGCGGCAGAAGAATTGGCAAAATCCCTACAACGCTTCGCGGCGGTCGGGGTCATCGACCGTGACTACTCCTTCGGTTCGCCCTATCTCGGCGGCGTGTTGGCCGGCGAAGTTCGCCATGCGCTGTATCCGGAACCGGGCAAGAAACCACCGGTAGTCGATTTCATTTGCGGTCTCGGCGGACGCGAAGTTACCGTGCCCGATGTACAGAAGATGGCCGACGCCGTTTACAATGCGGCCGATGGCAAAGCGCAGCCCTTAACCCAATGGATCGGATTGCGAGAGTAATCCGTTTCGCGCGACATTTGACGTTAGAGAGGATGAGGAATTTATGGCTACTTATGTACAAATCGATCCGACCCAGAAGTTAGATCCCTTCAAGGCAGTGAAGAAGGTCCCCTTGGATGAGTATTTCACTTCGGGTCACAGAACCTGCCAAGGCTGCGAGTCGGCACTGCTGATGAAGATGATGGCTAAGGCTGCCGGCCCCAGGACGATCGTTCTAGGCAGCACGGGATGCATGTACGTGGCGAACACCACGTACTACAGCACTTCGTGGGTGCTTCCCTGGATGCACACCCAACTGGGCAGCAGCGGATCGGCGGCGCTGGGCGCGTCTGCCGCTCTGAAGGCTCTTATGCGCAAAGGAAAGATGAAGCAGGAGCCGATTAATGTGATAGCATTCTGCGGCGATGGCGGCGGAGCGGACATGGGTGTCGGTGGAATTTCTGCCACGCTGACTCATCCCGACTACAACTGCCTCATCCTGATGTATGACAACGAGTCTTACGCGAACACCGATATTCAGCTGTCGGGCAGCACACCGTGGGGCGCCAATACCACGTTTAGTACGCCCGGCAGAGTAAAAAGAATTATGCATCGCCGCTGGAAGAAAAACATGGCGGGCATGATGGCCGCAGGGCATCCCAGTTGCAGGTACGTAGCAACCATTTGCATGTCCTACGGCCTGGCGGGAATGAACGCGATGCGAAAGGCGCTGACCATAGGGGGGCCCACCTTTATTCACTCGCTCGATCCGTGCCCCAAGGGTTGGGATTACGATCCTTACCTCTCGCACGAGATGGGCGAGTTAGCTGTGAACACAGGCGTGTGGCCGCTCTATGAAGTTGAAGATGGTGTGCTGAGACTGACTGGGCGAACGCAGCAAATCGCGTCCAAGAAAATCCCGCGGCAGCCGGTACGAGACTACTTACTAAAGCAAGGAAGATTCGCGCACTTTACCAAAGATGATATCGATTATTTCCAAAGCAAGGTCGATGAAATGTGGGAAAAGTGGCTAGTCCCCGGGGTGATCCCATTCCGGACAGAAATGGAGGCCGACGCCGCGCCATCGAGTTAGAACAGTTGGACGGCAAAGTCGACTTCGCAATTCTGAGGGTAGGAAGAAAGTCACAGCCAAGATTGGGGACTGGCGGTTTGGCAGTGTGCTGTTAAATCCTAGCGCGCCGTCGTCACGGAGGTAATACTATGGCTGCATCTACGGCCTCTCTGATTCACCCTTCGCGTATTCCCAATCGTTGGATCCAGTTGATTGCCGGCATTATCGCGATGATGGCCATCGCGAACCTGCAATACGCCTGGACCCTTTTCACCAAACCCATGCAAGCCCACCTGCATGTTTCACTGGCGGCAATTCAGGGGATATTCAGTCTCTTCATCATCCTCGAAACTTGGCTTGTTCCATTCGAAGGATACCTAGTGGACCGGATCGGACCACGCCTGATGCTGGGTTTCGGCGCGATCTTGGTCGGCCTGAGCTGGATTTACGCGGGTCAAGCCGAGACTCTGCGCGGCTTGTACTTCTGGTACTGCTTGGGCGGCGTCGGCGCGGGAATCGTTTATGGCGGGACCATCGGAAATGCCTTGAAATGGTTTCCGGACCACCGCGGGCTTTGTGTCGGTCTCACCGCCGGCGCTTACGGTATTGGAACGGCGCTCACCGTCGCTCCGATTGACAAGATGATCAAAGCCTCCGGCTATCAGCACACCCTGATCGTCTGGGGAATTATTCAGGGCATCGTGGTCCTGTTTGCCGCTCTTTTCCTGGCTCGTCCGCCCGTAGGCTGGGCCCCTCCGAACTGGACGGAGAAGGAAGCCAAAATCAAGCAACACGTGCGCAGTTCGGCCGTGGATATGACTCCATGGCAGATGCTGCGCCAACCATCCTTCTATGTCATCTACCTGATGATGACCATGCTGTCGTTTGGCGGCTTGGTAGTTACGGCTCAACTGAACCCAATGGCTGTTACCTACCACGTGGATAAAGTCGTCGTCGCCTTTGGCATGACCGCTCTGGTAATGGCAATCACGGTTGACCGGTATTTGAACGGGCTGACGAGGCCCTTCTGGGGATGGGTCTCGGATCATATCGGCCGGGAAAATACCATGTTCGTCGCTTTCACTCTGGAAGCGATTGCAGTATTTGCTCTGCTGCAACTGATCAACCGCCCGGTCTGGTTTATCGCGCTCTCGGGTTTGTGCTTCTTCGCCTGGGGCGAGATCTTCTCGCTGTTCCCTTCCATCACCGGCGACCTGTTTGGAAAGACCTGGGCTACTACAAACTATGGCATCGTCTATACGGCCAAAGGAGCCGGTGCTTTTTTTGCTGGCGTTGGTGCTGCCTGGCTGTTTGAAAAGACTGGTTCCTGGACGAAGGTCTTCTGGGCCATGATTGCTTGCGACTTGATCGCTGCGTTTTTGGCTTTATTCTGGCTGAAGCCGGTCGCCGCCCGTACGGTCGAGCAGTCCAACAGTCGCGTTCCTTCTGTGAACATGGCTACGCCGATAAAGGCGCGAGGCGTGGCTTAGCGACTACCTTTCCTCTCCCAAGGCCGTATGATGATTGGGCCCCCTTCAGTGAAAAGGGGGCCTTCCTTCTTAAGCCCTTAGGATATAGTCATTGGAATTGATCGTTCGACACTTTTCTCGGCAAGAAATCGCGCCACCTCAGTTCTCATTGTATGTAGCTGGTGTGCAGGAGGTGAGTCCATGGCAAACTCACCATCATCTGTATTGCTGGTAGCGGTAGGCCTCTCATGCGTCTCCTGCGGTATTGCCTTTGCTCAGAAGGGCGATAGCTCCTCGAGGCAACAATCCTTGTCCCTCAATTTCACAAACAACGGACAACGATTGACTGCGGAAGTCGGTCAACAAATAGAGATAACCCTCGGAATAGTTGGCCCGAGGCAATACGATACCCCGCAGGTATCTGGTCCGGCGATCCGACTCGATACCATCGAACTGACAGGGCCACAGAACCCGGGCGGCCCGACGTATGTCTACATTTTTTCGGCGGTTCTCGAAGGCGAAGCGCAGGTCACAATTCCTGTTGTCAATACATAAAATCGGGATAACGCGAAACGACTTACTTTTGCGGTGACGATTCGCGTGAGATCTGCTCACCGCAACCGACTTGCGCCGCAGGCATGGCCCGACCAGGCAAACATCGCGCCGTGGGACAAAGCGTGGACAAATTTGCTCAACGACGTGCGGCAGACCTTCAAGCCCTCTCTGCCGAGCTTGACTCGTGTCGAAGTGGAGCTAGTGGTGGCGAACGCGGGCCCAGCCGAGGGAGAGGTCGTGATGTCTGTGCAAAATCAGAACCAACCGACGTTTTGCGCCCCCAAACCTGATTCGCGTTTGCGGGAATGATGGAAAGGTGGTCGGAGCGAAATGACGTAGCGTTAGTGGAGGTATGAGAACGTTCTTGAGAGTGAAGTCCTTGATCCCGTCATGATTCAGATCGAGTCCAATCGTGTGATTAGGAGTGATGTTGATGTGTGCCGCGGTGTAAATAATCCCGGCTGAGGCAGTCTGCCAAGGCTAACATTCAGACCCCGGCCGCGCTGGCTGCAAATGCACAGGCATCGAGTCTGCGACGGGTCGATTCTGACAGGCTACCGGGTTTAGCGGAATGGGAAGAGCGTTTCATAGATTTTCTCCTTACACACCTCGGTTCACTGTGCCGCGCTGACTAATTCATTCCGCCGCCAAATTGACAATCCCGGCGCTCCCATTGCGAATGCGCCGAGCGACGCGGGTTGCGGAGCGGGAGTAGCGATAGAGGCGGGATTCTGTTCAGCCCGGGCGTCTGCATCGTGAGTTTTTCCTGCGATGATTGGCTTGTCCGGGATTGTTTCGTAGGCGTAGCCCGTAAATGCGGCAGTAATGTGGCCGCCGCCGACGATCACACTGAGGCGCGCCCATCCGAAGTGAACCTTCCCCTTGATGGCAAACTTCAACCCCAGGTAACGATCCGAAACGTTGAACCACTGCCCGACGCTTCCATATTCGGTGCCGGATGCCGCCATCAACTTGCCGGAGAACGGCTGGGTGGGGCCGATTTTCGCGCCACGCTTTAGGGCGTAGGCGTAGAAAGGACCGCCGATCCCTTTGGCTCCGACGACCTGATTGCCGCCCGCTGCCGGAAGCACTCGGAGAGTACGTCCGCAAATGTCGGTGGTACAGAAAGAGTGGTTTGAAATCAGGAAATCCTCGATCCGGTCGTGGTTGAGATCGAGATGAACAACGTCGTGGGTCTTGATGGTGCGGTGGGCTGGTGTATAGATGATTCTGCCTTCCGCGGGCTGCGCCAGTGCCAGCATACCCACTCCGGCGGCGGTCGCTGCGAGCGCATAGGCATTCAGTCTTAGCTGGAGTGCTTCGGAAAGCGGAGTCGTCTGAGGTTTCATTTGCTGCCCCCTGGGTCATGCCTCCGCTCGGACAACGCGGATGATCCCACTGCTAATGCTCCGAGCGAAGCTGGCTGCACAGCGATGTCTTCCTCGTTCTTTGTCTTCCCCGTGATGATGGCCTTGTTGGGAATAGTTTCGTAAGCGTAGCCGGTCAGCGTGGCTTCAACGTTCGTCCCCGGACAAGTTACATTCAAACGGGCCCATCCGAAATGGACTTTTCCTTGAACGAGGAACTTGAATCCAAGATACCGATTCACCGCGTTGGACCAGGGACCATTGCACACGCTGCTGATGCCGCGATGCGCACCCGAGTCGTTGTAAACGGTGGCCATCACTTCTACCCCGAGTGCAAAGGGTCCCTTGGGTCCGACGGAAACCCCGGCTTGTAGCGCGGAGGCATAATGCCGGCTGTACTTGGAATACCCCCGTATTTCATTGGCTCGACGAGTTGGGAGAACTGAGAGAGCCCCGATGTGACTGAACCCGTACTTGGAAGTTGTGGAATGGATGTCCTTGAAACGGAAATCCGTGATTCCGTCGTGGTTCAGATCAAGAGGAATCGTTTGATTCGGAACAATGCTCGTGTGGGCGCGGGTGTAAACGATCTTAGCTTCGGCAGACGGCGTCAACGCGAGCATGCCCACTCCAGCTGCGCTGGCCACGAGAGCGTACATGTTGAGCTGCTGATGGAATGACTGGGAAAGGTCAGGAGCTGTTCTACCGGACCGAGGAGAGCGTTTCATAGATTTCCTTCTGCAAAGCTGTTTAGTACGTAACGTCCATTGATTGCTTCCGCCGCCAGATGGAGAGTCCAGGCGAACCCATCGCCAGTGAGCCGAGCGTAGCTGGCTTGGGTGTAGGTGATGTGAGGGATGCGGGAACCGGTTGTTCGATATGGTTTGCGCCGTCAGTCTTTCCTGTGATGATCGGCTTGTTTGGGACGGTCTCGTAAGCATAGCCGGTCAACAGGCCATTGACTTGGTGGTTTCCGTATTTTGTGATGCAAGCGACGTTCAGACGGGCCCATCCAAAATGGGTCTTACCGTTAATGCTGAACTTGAAACCGAGATAGCGACGCTTGACGTTATTCCACAGACCGCCGCAGGTTCCGCTACCTCCGGTACCGTCCTGGTAGACGTCTACCGCCATGGTTTTCTTAGCGTAGGAGAAGCGGCCTTTGGGTCCGACTCGAACCCCGGCAGGAAGAGCTGAGGCATGGTGGTTCACACCCCAGATCTGGTTCGCTTTGCGGGCGGGCAAAGCCGACAAAATCAGGGAATGGGCCTCCCCGACGCTCGTCGTGGTAATGAAAGTCTCCTGGAAATTGAAATCAGTCTTTCCGTCGTGGTTAAGGTCGAGAGCGATTTTGCTGTTGCGTCCGATAACCACATGTGCGGGAGTGTACACAATCTTGGCCTCGATGGCTTGCGGCAGCGCGAGCATTCCGACTCCGCTTGCAGTAGCTGCAAGGGCATACATGTTGAGCCGTTGATGGACTGACGCGGAAAGGTTGGAGGGAATCCGGGGACGTTGCATGAAGTCCTCCTCTAGGCGGGCGGCTTCATTTTGGCCCTTTCCAAGCGGGGTGTCAATCGGGGGCCAAGTTGTCGTCCGGCGTAGGCCGAAAGCCTCCATTGACACCTTGTACCGGAGGGACGGGATAGTTGGCGCGAACAGCGAGGACTATGTTGACTGACACATTGCGACAAGGTACTTCAAAGGTGCGTCCGGGAGCGGCAGCGCTGACGTTCGTAGTGTGCTTGGGTTCGGGATGGTTACAATCCAATCGGCCCACGGGACAGGTTTGAGGGGGGCTGGACCCAGGAACTAGCACGAGCAGATTCACCCTCACAGTGCTTCCGAGCGGTGATCGCTGGTGCGACCTCGGCGTGCTGGCCCAAGGTTCGGCGACTGCGTCGTCTCGACTGATTGCATCCATGTTTCCAAACCTGCCCTCGCATCCAGCACGGGCATTTCAAAGCTTTATTGGGTAACAATGGGACGCTATGAAGTCTCAAGTGTCGGCAGGTCGATGGCGCGTCAGTATTTCGACGGTCTCGAGGCCGCCATCTTTTGAGGGAAGTGGATGTCCAGGTAACTCGATGATCCCAGGTCTCTAACTAGATGGATCAATTGCTCCGTTTGGCCTTTCCAGTCTTTCTCTTGATTGGAACACAGCGTGCACATTCCAGACACAATCGTCGATTCGAAGCGCGCGACGACTTAACGTATGGTTTCTTCGCATATTTCGAGGTTCGCTGTTCGACCGGAATCGGCTGTGGTGCTCCGCTATGGAACTGCTGTGACTCTGGTCGCGGCGGCGCTCGGAACAGCCCTGATCCTACGCCACCATGATTTGCCGCATCCGTTCACTTCCTTCTCCTTTATGGCAATTGCAATCACTTTTTGGTGCGCCGGGACCGGGCCGGGGCTGCTCGCGCTCTTACTTTCTTATTTGGCGATGAGCGATCTCTTTGTTCCGGTCAGAATCCTTGGTTCTTCCTCGGAATCCTACCTTGTCATTTACGGAATATTTGGCGCGGCCGTGAGCTGGTTTAGCGCTTCACGTCGCCGAGCAGAACGACTACTGACAGAAGCCCGCGACCATCTAGAGCTGTGCGTGGTGGAACGAACAAGCGAACTAACAGAGGCCAACAAAGAACTGCAGTGCATCGACGCAGAACTGCGACATGAGAAGGATCGGCTCAAGCTGCTTCTGGACCTGAACAACAGCATTGTCTCGAATTTGGAGCTCCGCAACCTCCTTCGTGAGATTTCCGCGAGCGTTCGACGCCTGATGCAGTGCGACTCGGTCGGCGTCAATTTACCGGAACCGGAAACCGGGGAACTGAAATTGTTCGCTCTGAATTTCCCGGGTGCGAAGGGATTTTTGCGGGAAGAAATCCTGCGTCCGCCGGGCTCGCTTGCTCGCAGTGCATTTGGCACCGGGGAGCCTGTGACGTTTGTGGTCGGAGCCGCAGCTCTTCCCGTTGAAGACGCGGACTTCGAGAAGGAAGGTCTGCAATCTTTCTGTTGGCTGCCCTTAATTAGCCGTACTCGAGTGCTGGGCGTGTTGGGACTTTCCCGGCTGGAGGCAATTCCCTTCTCTGAGGATGACGTCTCCTTTCTGATGCAGGTTGCAACTCAGGTGGCGATTGCCGTAGAAAACGCACTGGCCTACGGAGAGATCGCTGGCCTCAAGGACAAACTTACCCAGGAAAAACTCTATCTGGAGGACGAGATTCGCAGCGACGCTCACTTCGAGGAGATCGTGGGTACCAGCCCGGCGCTGCAACGCGTGCTGAAGCTCGTGGAAACCGTGGCCCCGACAAATTCGACCGTGCTTGTTTTCGGCGAGACCGGCACGGGAAAAGAACTAATCGCCCGCGCCATCCATAACCTCAGCCCACGCAGTCAAGGAACTTTTGTGAAGCTGAACTGTGCCGCCCTCCCGGCGGGATTGCTCGAAAGCGAATTATTTGGCCATGAAAAAGGGGCGTTCACGGGCGCCATCGCCCAGCGCATCGGCCGGTTGGAGCTCGCGAACCAAGGCACTCTATTCCTCGATGAAGTCGGGGAGATTCCACCTGAGCTGCAACCCAAGCTTCTTCGTGTCCTTCAGGAACGCGAGTTTGAGCGGTTGGGAGGTACGCGCACCATTCGGACCGACGTACGTCTGATTGCGGCAACCAATCGGGACTTGGCTGCGATGGTTCAAGAGCAGAAGTTTCGCTCTGATCTTTTCTTTCGCTTGAACGTATTTCCGGTTGAACTTCCTCCGTTACGCGAGCGCCCTCAAGATATCCCGCTTTTGGTCCGGCACTTCGCCGAGGAGTTTTCCCGGCGCATGAACAAACGGCTTGAGACTGTTCATTCTGAAACAATGAAGGCTCTGTGCCAATATCGCTGGCCAGGCAACATCCGGGAATTGCAGAATGTAATCGAGCGGGCCGTCATCCTGTCATCGGGGCAAAGCTTAAGAGTCCCGGTGGGGGAACTGCAACCCCGTTCGATGCTTGTGCCAGACGGCAACAGCACGGGATTAACACCGAAGAGGCGTGCGCCGGTTCGCAGCATCCTGACTGAGGTTGATCGCGATCAAATCATCCGCGCGCTCAAAGAAACAAACGGGCGCATCGGTGGACCAAGTGGCGCAGCCAACCGCCTCGGACTCAAACGTACCACGTTCATCACGCGAATGAACAAGCTGGGTATCGTCCCCAACAGTGTGTTGCAGTCCGGGGGAGCGCCCGCTGACACCAACGACGCCTCCGACGCTTCCGACACGCCCGACACTGCGATTGGCTAGCCCTCACTACTCGCCTTAACTTCCACCTCATAAGCCACTTACCTGGAACCCATACCAGTTCCGACTTTGGTCTCGATCTTGCCTTAGCCAAGTGCGAGGTAGAAACACCAACATTCTTTTAAGGAGATGAATCGATATGAAAATCAACAAAGCTTACATTGCCGTAGGTCTGATAGTTGCCTTTACCCTCTTCTTCGAACTCGCTGCTCATGCTGACGAGTTTGACCAAGCCACCACAATCACTTTCAGCGAGCCGATGCAGATTCCGGGGCAGGTATTACCCGAGGGAACTTACGTATTCAAGTTGGCCAACCGTGATTCTGATCTAAATACTGTTCAGGTCTTTAATGCCGACGGGACTGTCCTGTATGCAACTCTTCAGACGATCGGAACTGAGCGTCGAGAGCCGACCGGAGATGTCGTGGTCGCAGTAGCCGAACAGGGAGCCGGACAGCCGGATGCGCTCTTGAAGTGGTTCTATCCTGGCCGCGAAACCGGGCATGAATTCCTGTATCCGAGCCAGCAAGAAAAAGAACTAGCACAAGACAAGCAGCAGACTATCGTGGCCAACCACACGGCAGTACCAGACTCTGACGCTTCCAGAGCCGGCAACTGAGCATGAACCTGTAATTCGCTCGGCAGGGCCCGGGTTCGCAGAACCTGGGCCGCTCGCGAAAGCTGCTTCTGCAAACGTGAAGCGACCTTTGCTGCGCCTGAGCAGTGCTTGTCAAGGGGAGACACAATGTTAAGAATCACAAAAGTCGACACTCGGTCTGAACAAAAGCTGATTCTTGAGGGATACCTTACCGAACCTTGGATTTCGGATCTAAGTTCCCATTGGGAGGAGACCCGCCACGCTCACCCGGATCGCAAATTTGTAGTTGATCTCAGGGGAGTCACGCGAATCGGAAGCGCTGCCAAGGGCGCACTCGCATCGATGAAGTCCGAAGGCGCAGAGTTCTTGGCCAGTGGCATTCGGATGAAGTACTTGGTTAAACACCTTGAGACAGAGCCGCAGCAAGAAAGCCGTAACAGGAGGCGCGCCGCCGGTCACTCCATGTCGAGAGAGGAAGCCAACAAATGACCCAGCACAAGATCGTTCTCTACATATCCAACCGAGCGAAGAGTAGTAATTCGGTATTAGCCAGACTAAAGGAAACAGGCTGCGAGGTGGTGAGCACAAACAGCCTAAAGGTAGGCGTCGCCCTGTTTTATGCTATGCACTCAGTTGATGCCGTCATGCTCGACCACCGGGCGAGAAAACAGGCGAGCTTTGACGTGGTGCAGACCCTGAGGGAAATTCGTCCAAAGGTTCCTGTACTGCTGCTGTGCGGTGACCAGATCGAAAGTCCACGATCATGGACAGATAGGTGCGTGAGCACCGACAAACTTACTGCCGTATTGCGGCGTTTGTTGACCGCAGAGCCTGTTGTCTGATATCCACGAATCTCATAGCACACAACTCACAATTCTGATCTCATAGCTTTGAATCACGCGACTGTATCAGACAACGTCGCCAAAAACGATTCAAGTCGTGCGGCGCTTGATTATAATGGCCTTGAAACCGGACTAAAGTTACGAGGGCTTCATCACCTGATACCAAACCTCAGCGCGCGAGCATGGGACTTCGCATCCGCGGGTTTGTCGTTAAATCGGCATCGCGGGCAATTGTGGGCGGGTAACAACTCACCGCGCAATGCCAGCTTTCACTTTACCCTGCCCACAGAAGTCGAGGCACACCTGCAGCCGCTTCTACAAACAGTAGCTAGGGCCTCAGGAACTGTTCGCGAATGAAAGTGCTCTCCAAACTTCAACGTTACGGTCTGGCGGCGATTTCCTGCGGTATCGCGCTGGCGGTGGCGTGGCCTATAGATGCCCCTGCATCGTGTTTCCTTCTAGCCGTCATGGTGAGTAGTCTCTTCGGAGGCTTGGGGGCGGGCCTCTTTTCAGTTGCTGTGTCTGCTATAGCCTACGAACACTTCTTTCTGTGGAGGATACCTTCTCCAGCCCACGAACCGGCTCCCTTGTTGCGATACACAGTCTTCCTGGCAGCGACTTTGCTGACTACTGGGTTAATGGAGATGAAGCGGCGAGCCGAAGAGTCTCGCAACCGCGCTGAAGAGGACTTGCGTCAGGCGCACTCGGATCTCGCCCGCGTCAGCCGAATGACCACGATGGGAGAGTTAACCGCTTCCCTGGCGCACGAAGTGAATCAGCCAATCGCCGCCGCGGTCACCGACGCAAATACCTGCTTGCGATGGCTTATGCGCGATCCACCTGTTGTAGACGAGGCGCGCGAAGCTGCATCGAGAACCATTAAAGACGCCACTCGCGCGGCAGAAATCATCAACCGGATCCGCGTGCTCTTCAAGAAGGGCGTTCCGCAGCGAGACCTGGTTGACGTGAACGAAGTCATTCGGGAGATGGTGGTCTTCCTGCGCAGTGAAGCAGCGCAATATTCCATATCGGTCCGAATGGACCTGGCAGCAGATCTTCCCCACGTCACGGGCGATCGGGTGCAATTGCAGCAGGTGCTGATGAATCTCATGATTAACAGCATAGACGCAATGAGGGAGGTGGATGGGACGCGTGACCTGACGATCAAGTCGGAGCCAGAATTTAACGAGCAAATCATGGTCTCGGTCAGCGATACGGGGGTGGGACTACCTCCGCAGCAAGCGGAGCAAATCTTCGATGCTTTCTTTACCACCAAACCTCAGGGCACTGGCATGGGACTACGGATCAGTCGCTCCATCGTGGAATCACACGGCGGCCGCTTGTGGGCAGCCAATAGCCCAGCGCGCGGTGCCAGCTTTCACCTCACCCTCCCCATCAAAGACCAGGCCGATGAATGACATTCACAGCCGCTTCCACCGTCCGTCAGGCCAGTATTAGAGTCCTCATACCAAAGGATGATTGCGCCGCCGGTGGCAGAAAGATACTTTACAAGTATGGTTATTCAGACGAAAGCAAAACTAGTGGCGATTGTCGATGACGATGAGTTAATGCGCAGTGCATTGCAGGGCATGCTGAAGTCTGTCGGATTGGCGTCACAAGCGTTTGCGTCCGCGGAAGACTTCCTGAAGTCCGGGCAGCACCAGCAGACTGCATGCCTGATCGCAGATATTCGAATGCCGGGAATGTCCGGTCTGGAACTGCAGGCCAAGCTGAACGCTGAACACTGCAGAATTCCGACCATCTTCATTACGGCACACGGCGACACAAAAATGCGGATGCAGGCACTAAGAGCAGGCGCAGTAGAGTTCCTGGCCAAACCGTTTGATGATGAGGTCCTGCTTGAAAGCGTTCAGGCGGCTTTAGAGAATTGAGCCCGATAAAGAGCGCGTGCGCGCCAGGAGGTTCTCTGTGGGAGCTATCCAACGATTCAGTGATCAAGCATCTTATGAGCGTAGATTCGAGCAGGTGATAGGCAATAGCCCTGCTCTGGAATCGGTGCTCGAACAAGTAGAACGGGTTGCGCCCACCGATTCCACGGTTCTTATCCAGGGGGAAACCGGCACCGGCAAGGAGTTGATCGCGCACGCGATTCATAACCTCAGTGCGCGCTGCGGACGACTCTTCATCAGGCTGAATTGCGCTGCCATTCCTCTGGACTTGCTGGAGAGCGAACTTTTCGGTCACGAGAAGGGCGCATTCACCGGAGCCATCGCGCAAAAGATTGGACGTTTCGAACTGGCCGACAAAGGCACGCTTTTCCTGGATGAAGTCGGGGATATTCCGCCGGCGTTGCAGCCGAAGTTGCTGCGCGTTCTTCAGGAGCAGGAGTTCGAGCGCCTGGGCAGCGCTCGCACTCACCAGGTGGACGTTCGGCTGGTGGCTGCCACAAATCGTAATCTGACAGGGATGGCGGACCGGGGTGAGTTTCGCAGCGATCTCTACTACCGTTTAAATGTATTTCCGGTTTTGTTGCCGCCCTTGCGCGAACGTCGCGAAGACATTCCGGCCCTCGTGGCCCACTTTGTCGACATCTATGGCCGCCGGATGAGTCGCCAGATCGAGCACATTCCTCCGACAACGATGTCTGCGCTCACCTCGTACCAGTGGCCAGGCAACGTCCGCGAACTGCAGAACCTGATCGAGCGCGCCGTGATCCTTTCCAACGATGGCGTTCTTCCCAACCCTTTGCTCACTGCCGGGACTGGCGATGTCACCACTTCGCAGGCAGCAACTACTCTAAGGGACTCCGAACGCATTCTGATTCTGCGCACGCTTGAATCGGTCGGTTGGGTAATCGGTGGCCCGAAAGGCGCAGCTACCAAACTTGGATTAAAGCGGACCACGCTAATCCATAAGATGCAGAAGCTGGGGATTTCTCGGCCTGGCCCGCAACGCGTCGCGGATGTAAGAGGGCGCGGCACGATGGGAGACGCTCTCCTGCAGTAACGCCGACCAGCCTCACTCAATCCGTCCTCCCGCTTATCCGTCTTTGGCGGTCGATTAGCCGACTTTCCACAAATTCCTCTGGTCAGGAATCTGCCCACGTTGTCCGTTGGTATGGCCTCTGTCCGCGGATTGACAGGGCGACGGTATTTGGACCACTGCCGTCGAATCCGAGATTTGAGTTCCAAAGAATGTGGGGCGCGGATGGTCGCGGTAGAAATAGGTTTGGTATGCAACTTGCTTCAACCTTTCCGAGCTGGATTGAGACTATGAAAGCGCTGATTGACGAATCTCGCACGCTCTACGCAGCAATCCAGGCCCGTTCTCCAGATGGACGCGCGGAGCGTTTTGTAATCTCATATACCTCTGAACGGGCATTGCGAGACCTCTTGGCGAGACCGTCCATCCTGGCTAGCGGGTGCACTACCCGTGAGCGTGCTGAGGAGTTATGTCGTGGAGAGATACCTATGCGTGTTTGGAGTCAACAGGACACGCGGTCAGCGTCAGCGTTTCTTGGAGACTCGCACGAACCCTATGGGCTGTTTTCAGCGGAAATGTCAGCTGCTTCGTCGTGAATCTTGGTTTCGTTTTCCAGAATTCTCATAGCTGACAGATTGTCTTCCACTTGTTGGAACAACCCGCGATTCCTGATCGCTGACCCTGGTTGTGACTTCCCTTGGCATTGCTGGGAATTCGCGGGCTCAAGCTCCAACGACCGATCGTTCTGGATCGATAAGAAATGTCCAAATCAGCGCGCCCGCGAGCAGGACCCCCGCAGTGATAAAGAACGGGGTAATCCAGAATCCCCGCTGAACCAGCGCCCCAAAAATAATTGGAGACAGCGAGGCGGCTAAACTTCCCGCCATGTTCATGACACCCGAGACTGTGCCGCTGTATTCGCCGCCGACATCCATGGGAACCGCCCAGGCGGGGCTGATCACTAATTCCAGGAAGAATAATGAAGCTGTCAAGCAAAGGATCGCTATCCAGGCAGAGTGCGTCATCGCGGCGGGAATCAGGCACACCCCTGAGGCCAGCATGGCGGGCGCAGCCACAATGCGGCGCGCAAACTTGAGCTTGCCTGTCTTTCTGTAGACCTTGTCAGTCAGAGTTCCCCCCACAATGTCGCCTACCATGCCGGCCAAAAGAGGAAGAGACGCCAACGTCCCTACCGCCTTTAGCGACAAGTGGCGGTATTCGAGAAGGTAGGTGGGAAACCAGGTCATGAAAAAGTACGTACCATAGTAAAAGCAGCAATATCCCGCGGCGATGTACCACATGTTGGCGGAGCGAAAGATGATTCTCCATGGCGGAGCAAGATGTTGATGGAGTTCAACCGGCTTGATAGCGCCATCGGGCGCCCGGCCTCGAATCTGGGCTAACTCAGCCCGGTTGACCTTGGGATGCTCTTCTGGAAGGTTACGGTATAGGAAGTAGAACACCACCGACCACAGCAAGCCGGCGGCCCCAAACAGATAAAAAATCCAGCGCCAGCCGAATGCGACCATGATGCTGACTGCAATGAAAGGAACAATGGCGACAGCAAACCGGCTGAAACTATGTGTAACGCCATGCACGACTCCGCGCTCGGCCTTGGGAAACCAGAGTTGCATCGCTCGTGTCGCCGTGGGGAAGGCGCCGGCTTCCGCCAACCCGAAAACAAAACGCATAACGATGAGGGACGCGATGCCGCCGGCGATGGCGGTCATCGCCGTCATGAAAGACCAGGAGGGGACGATGATAAGCAGAACCAATCGCGGCCCCAAGCGGTCTGCAAGCGATCCGAGCGGGATCTGCCCTAAAGCATAAGCCCATAAGAACACGCTGAATACAATGCCCAGCGCGGTCTGGTTCAGCCTGAATTCCTTTGCCATCGCCGGCGCGGCTATTGAGATGCCCGTGCGATCCATATAAGTGATCATGTACATAAGGCTGATTAGTAGAAGCACTAACCAGCGGGTCTTAGTGGGCGGGGAGGTTGGGTTCTCCAAGGCGACGTTGCTTTTCGGGATGCGCGTGCGATCGAGGCGCAACATTGTTTTTTATGGCAGGTTCAGAAATGGTCAGCTGCGATCAGCCGTGACGCTTTTAATAGAATCAGCTTGCCGTGGCAGTGGCCGCCTGGATGGAAGCTCGGAGGGCAGGATGTCGATCGGCCGTCCTTCTTCCGCCGACTTATCTGCCGCCTGATAAACCTGCATCACCATTCGCGCGTGCTCAGGCGTCACCAGAGGCTGCCGGTTAAGGGCGACGCACTCCAGAAAATGAATGGTCTCCGCCTCCATCGGTCCCGCATAGACGTGGGCTACTTTTTCGCCGGGCATAGTGGAGATAGGAAATTCGATCCCCCGCTTCATGGTATTCAAGGTGACGTCACGATGAGTGTCATCCACCATAATCGCGCCTTCGGTTCCGACCATCTCGATCCAGGTGGAGGAAAAATTCGGATACGCCGGAGGAAGGACCCAGCCCGCACCGATAGTAAATGCGCACCCGTCGTCCAGGGTGACAATAATCCATACGCAATCGGGCACGCCGTGCACGGGTTGCATAATTTTCCGCACTTCCTGCGCATAAACGCGGACCGGCCTCCTGGGCGCAAAACACCAGAGCACAAAATCGATGTCATGGGTGGCTTCCATGGCAGCGGGAGAGAGCTTGATGCGTCCACCGATTTTATTGCCCAGGTTGCGGGTGATGTGCCGGCTCACTAACGCACTAACGGGCTGACCGATGGTGCCATCATCGATCGCGCGCTTCACATAAGCGAACTTGGGATTGAAGCGTTGTGAATATCCAATGGTGAACAGCAAGCCCTTCGAGTGGGAGATGTCGATCAATTCATCCGCCTCGGAGAGTTCGAGGGCTATGGGTTTTTCCAGAAAAACATGTTTGCCGGCCAGCAAACTTTCCTTCGCCATTGGGTAGTGTGTGGTTTCCGGTGTGGCGGAAATAATGATGGCGTCGATATTCTGATTTTCGAGAAGCGTTCGGTAATCCGTTGTGACCGTGGCCGGCTTGGTTTTGTCTGCAACTTCCCTGAGTCGCGCCTCCTTAATTTCCGCCAGGTGCAAAGCGCCCACGTACGGGCTAGCGGCGCAGACTTCGGCGCGTATGCCTCCACACCATCCAGTCCCGATGATTCCAACATTGAGCGCGGTCATGAATCCTCCACCGGCCGTTTGTCCATACTGTACTCGAACTACTTGCTGACGAGCAGGGCACCGAACGTGTTTGGCTTCATCGCAGGCTCATCCTCACCCTTCGGAATAGTAGACTCGAACTCCGCGATAGGAAGAAAAATATTGTGCGTCTTAAAGTCTATCGCCAAGGTGCGAGCATATTTCCGGGTTGGAACGTTGTCGACGACTGTGTATTTGTCTGCTGAATCTTCATGAATGACGGTGAGATCTCCCGATTCACCGTTGGAACTGAATACGAGTTGCGTGTCAGGATCGAAACCGGCGGCGTCCGGATCCTCACCGATTGCTGGGGTCGCGACTACTTTGCCGGTATCCGCATTCACGACCATCATCTTCTTGTTGCCGCAGACAGAGAACAAACGGCGATTCTTCTGATCGATGGCGAGTCCGGAGGGCTCTTTGCAACCCGCCAGCGGCCAGCGATGAAGCACCGAGAGCTTCTGTGCGTCGATCTCAAGCAACTGCGACTTGTCTTCAACATTCACATAGACGTGACCTTGATCGTCGCCAACCGCAAATTCAGGCTTGCCGCCCACGGCAATCGTGCCCGCAACTTTACCATCTGTGGCATTAATCGCAACCGCGTTGGCGCTGCGCCCATTGAATGCGAAAACACGTTTCGATGCCGCGTCGTAATAAATCGCATCCGGATTCACGCCACTCGACTTGACAGTGCTGATCGGTTTCAAGGTTTTCAGATCGAAGATGGTCACGGTGTTGGCTTTTCCGTTGCTAGTAAAGCCGCGGCCAAGATCGGGCGCAAGCGCGACGCCATGAACGCCTAACGTATCGGGAATGTTACCTACGACGGCATCGGAATCAGCATCAAGAACCACGACATGCGTGCTGTGCGTAACATACACGCGGCGCGCGGCAGTGTCCACGACGATGTAGTCCCATTTGCCCGGCCCGCCGATGGGAATGGTTTTCACGACGTGATAGCCGGAGGCGCCAGGCGGAACCGCCAGCGCGGAGTCAACCAGGAGAAGACTCGCTACCATACTGAGAGTCGCGGCTGCGATCACAACCGTAGATTGACGACGCATGATGTTTGCTCCTCGTTTTCTGAAACGCACTCGGTCTCTGTGCGGACAGGCAGAGACACCCCATCCGGCCAGTGGATCATCTGGCACCAGCGCACCTTAAGCTACCCTTAACCCATCCGGAACCAGCGGCAGCGAGCGCAGCCGTACACCGCTCGCGTCGAAAATGGCATTGGCGATCGCGGGCGCAACTCCCACCAGAGAACTCTCCCCAGCGCCCGCTGAGGGAATATCTTTCCGGTCGATCATCACCGTCTCGAGCACCGGGACATCGCTGAACCGGGGCAGGCGATAGTCCGAGAAGCGTCCGTTCCGGATCTGTCCGTTTTCAAACTCGATAGCCTCAAACAGCGCGCCACCCAGAGCCATGATGTTGGCGCCTTCGAGCTGATTGCGCAGACCATCAGGGTTAACGATGGCGCCGCATTCGAATGCTGTGACCAGGCGAACCACCTTGACCTCGCCGGATTTCCGATCAAAGGAAACTTCGGCGAACGTGGCGACATTGCCGCCCTTCTCGAATCCGCCTCCCATGCCGAAACCCTGGCCCGCGCTGGTTTTCGCTCGTTCCCATCCGAACTTCTTCGCGGCGGTTTGAAATACCGTGCGGAGGCGTTCGTTCTTCAAGTTCTTCAGGCGAAATTCCAGCGGATCCATCTTCACCAGAAGCGCCAATTCATCCATAAACGACTCACGGGCGAAATGGTTCGCGGTGGCAGCTAGCGCACGGTATGAACCTTGTCGCAAAGGAGAATTCGCGGGACGAAATTCGATTCTCTGATTCTCGATATCGTAAAAGGTTGGAATTCCAGCCGCTCCGGAATTGTAGTTGTGAAACTCCCAGCCTGTAATCTTGCCATCTTTGTTCATCGCGCCGCTGATATCGAGGACAGCTGCAGGACGGAAATAAGCCCAGGTAAATTCCTCTTCGCGGGTCCACATTATTTTGACTGGCCGTTTCGCGGCACGCGCCAGCCGTCCGGCCTCGATTGCGGTTTCGCCGGTGTGCTTGCCACCATAACCAGATCCCATATCCGGCATCAGGACACGAACTCGTTCCTCCGGCATGTGAAACGCGGCAGCGAGTTCCGTGCGCACGCCAAAGGGCCGCTGGGTGCCGGTCCAGACGGTCAAATCATCGCCTGACCACTGCGCCAGCGCAGCCCGCGGTTCAAGCGGGCAATGTGCAATGTAGTTGGTCGTGTAGGTCTGTTGCAGGCGATGATCGGCGGACGCTAAAGCTTTTTCTATTGAGCCCTTCTCATAGCGGAAAGGCGAATCCAGCGGTCCCCCTCCTTCCGCGGAATTCTTTTTTAGATAGTCGAACAGTTCCTTATTTGAAATCTGCGGCTGGAATTTCCATTCAGCGCGGATTGCCGAAATAGCGCGGGATGCAATCTCCGCGCTCGGCGCTGCAACCCCGACGAAGTTCCCATCGTGAACGACGACAACGCCGGAGATTTTCTCTGCGTCTTGCGTGTCGAGGGATGAAAGAGTCGCACCAAAAGAAGATGGACGAAGAACTTTGCCGTGCAGCATCTCCGGCAGTTTCTGATCGCAGGGATATCGATGCTTGCCGGTCACAAAATCGCGGCCTTCGACCTTCGGCAACGGCTGACCGGCCACCGTCCATAGCGCAGCCGGAATTAGCGGGTCTTCGACCGGCAGGGTTTCAGTGAGCTGTTTGCCCTTCACCAGCGCGGCATATTCAACGGTACGTTTGTTTTCGGAGTCGGTAATCTTCCCGTCGGCCGCGATAAGACGCTTGCGGTCAACCTGCCATTGAGTTGCGGCCAGGACAATCAGAGTGTCGCGAGCGGCGGACGCCACCTTCCGCAACTGCAAATTCATCTCGGGAGTGGTGCGGCTGCCAAAGGTACCGCGGTCATAGGGAGTAAGCTTGGTGTCGCCCATCACCATGTGGATTGAGCTCACGGGAACGTGCAACTCTTCGGCGACCGCCTGAGTGAGAGATGTGCGGATATTCTGTCCGACTTCGACCTTGCCGGTATACACGGTGACGCTGCCATTTTCGCGCCAAGGTGCAGCCAGGCTCCTCTCTTTGGGAGGTGACGCGTCTTGTCCACCTTTATCAGCGCCGGACTCCTGGATGGCACGAGCGTCCTTCAACGCGCAGACAATCAAAACGCCGGCGCCTAGGAATCTGAAAAATTCGCGCCGATCGACGTCGAAGTGATAGCTGGGCGGTGCAGTGAGTTCAAACCGATCCGGCTCCAGGCCAGCTTCAAAATTGAAATCCTTGCTCATTGCTTGGACTCGTTCATGGCCTTCGCTGCTCTTTGAATAGCCAACACAATACGTGGCTGGGTTCCACAGCGGCAGATGTTGCCTTCCATCGAACGAGCGATTTCTGCCGCGGACGAGCCGCCTCTGGCATTCAACAGCGAAACCGCCGTCATAATCATTCCGGAAGTGCAGTAGGCGCATTGCATCGCACCCTCATCCAGGAATGCCTGCTGCACCGGATGAAGTCGGTCGCCTTGCGCGAGGCCTTCAATGGTAGTGATTTGCCTCTGGGCGACATCGCCGACACGCGTGATGCAGGATCGGCGAGACTTGCCATCGATCAATACGGTGCAAGCGCCGCACTGGCCTTCTCCGCAGCCGTACTTGCTCCCTGTCAAATCGAGATGGTCGCGCAAAACGAAGAGTAGGCTGACGTCGGAATCCGCGTCGGTCGTATAGACGCGCCCGTTGACGTTTAACTGCCGGACCGTAGCCATGCGGAAGCCTCTCGTTTGGCGGAGTCTTGAGACCCCAGTAACCCAAACAACCCTCGCAAGAGGTGCGCTTTCTGCGAGAAGAGTTCTCAGTTTATGTCACGGCCAGAGGCGATGTCCAGCTGTCGCTTAAAATATACGAACATGTTCATTTTCGTCAATTACGCTGTGGGACGCCGCTCGGTGCGCGATGTCGTAACCTCAGGATTAACTGGATTGCGGGGCATCTGGCCAGTCAGAACGCGGACAACTTCCTCGGCCGCCTTGGTCTGCAGTTCGACCAGCGACTCTACTGAATAGAAGCTCATATGCGGTGTCAGAATTACATTGTCGCGGCCAAGAAGGGGTGAGGCAGTCGGCGGTTCCTGTGATAAAACGTCCAGCGCCGCCCCGGCGAGTTGTCGCGCGTCTAGCGCGTCCGCGAGTGCCACTTCGTCGACAATGGCCCCACGCGCGGTGTTAATCAAGTAAGCCGTTGGTTTCATTTGACGAAACACATCGGCGTTGAACAGGCCCTGCGTGTCCGGCATCAGCGGGGTGTGGATGGAAACATAATCGGAGACTTTCAACAGTGTCGCGAAATCGACGCTCTCGACACCTGCGCTGGCCGTTATGTCTGGCGGAACAAATGGATCGTAGGTCACAACCTTCAGGCCGAAGGTCTTTGCTTTGGGCGCGACTAACTGCGGAATCCGGCCGAAGCCCACTAAACCGAGAACTCTTCCGCGCAAGCGATGAATGGGAACAGTCGCAGACATTTCCCACCGGCCCGTCTGTACGCTTGAGTTCGCGAATGGGATCTTGCGCGCCAAAGCCAGCAGCAGTGCCAGAGTGTGATCGGAAACTTCATCGATGCAATAATCAGGCACCCTGGTGACGACAATGCCTGCATCGGTTGCGGCTGCAATGTCCACATTGTCCACTCCGATTCCGAAGCGAGCGATGATCCGACACCGAGCCATCTGCTGGATCATGTCGGCTGTGATCTTGGCGTAGGTAACCAGCACGGCATCGGCGTCCCGTGCGACTTTTATGATGTCCTGGGGCGTGGGTTGGTTCGCAAGGCTTAATTCTGCGCCGATTTTCGACAGCACTGCACGCGCTGGATCGAGGGTCGGAAATACAGAGTCGGCGACAGCGACTAGTTGCCCCATGCTAACGCGCCATCGCTTCTTCCATGTGTTCCATGAGCGTGAAGACCACGGGGCCGTCGCCTGAAACTAAAACATTCTCCTCCAGCCGTGTGGTCTGCTGCAGGCCGGGATGGCCAGCGAAGGTCTCGATAGCGAAGTACATATTTTCTTTTATCTCGGCCGGATATTTGAGCGAATAGGCCCGGGAAACCCACATCCCTTCATAGAGAGTGAGGCCGATGCTGTGGGCAAACTGCTGCAGAGTCACCGTTCCGTATTTGTCGTCGTCGTACTTGGGGAAGGCTGCAGCGACGTCTGCCGTGGTGTTGCCCGGTCGCAGTTTTTCCAATCCCGCATACATCGAATCGTAGACTTCGCGGTACAAATCGATTTCTTTCTGGTTCATCTTTCCTGCACATTTGAAGCAGCGCACGAAATCGATAAAGTAACCGGAAGGTCCCACCGCATTGATGTCCACGATCACCAAGTCGCCTTGCCGAATGATCTTTTCCGTCGCCCAGCGGCGATACGGACTGGTATTGCCTCCTGAGGCCACGATGATGTCGTAAATGATTTCGCAACCTCGCTCCAGCATGAACCCGTGAACCTTGGCTTCAATCTCACGTTCGCGCACTCCGGGTTTAAGCCATTCATTCTTAATTCGCCACATAGCGGCGTCGCCAATGCTTGCCGATTGCTTGAGCAGTTCGATTTCGTCGCGAGTTTTGACTACGCGTGCGCCCGACATTGCAGGC
>Ga0210400_10000665_pt1 | contig 36891 bp, 29 predicted proteins | sample IncBWH26MmetaG_FD_155456 | JGI IMG/M metagenome (GOLD analysis project Ga0210400, IMG submission 155456) | Forest soil microbial communities from Barre Woods Harvard Forest LTER site, Petersham, Massachusetts, United States - Inc-BW-H-26-M | ecosystem: Environmental > Terrestrial > Soil >... | reverse complement strand
TATTTTACTGTTATTTTTTATAACACTCTCTTTTTTCATCACGCAACCGTTTGAAAGTGAGCGCCAGAAAATCAAAAAAATAGGATACTTTGCGGCCCTGGTAATATTCTTTTGGGCCATACTTGTTACAGATACCAGGGCCACCTTTATTGGATTATTCGTTGGAACTGTATGTTTTTTGCTCATGTATCCCAAAAAAATGGCTAAGCTGAAAATTATTACCGTAGTTTCTTTGGTGGTAATATTGACTGCGATTTTCTACATCAATAGCATTTCACACCTTCCGGCATTTTTAGAAAAAAATACCATTATCAAAGACATATCTTCCCGCATTTCCCTTAAAAATATTTCATCGGACCAGCGTTTCGCCGCCTGGAAAATCGCCATTAGTGCTCTGAAGGCAAAACCCTTGTTGGGTTGGGGCCCAGAAAATTTTCAAGTAGGATTCGATAAGTTTTACAGTCCAAGCATTATACCCTACGACCCAAATGGACTTGCCGACTGGTGGGATCGAGCCCACAATATTTTTCTTGATATTGGCACACAAGCAGGAATACTTGGGCTATTGGCATACTTTGCGCTTTTTGGAGTAGTTATTGTTAAACTGCAGCAAGCAAAAAGGGATGCCGATCAATCCAAAAAAATTATCATTAATGGTGTGCAGGCAACACTGATAGGATACTTGGTTGCAAACTTGTTTAGTTTTGACACTTTCACCAGCTATCTGTTGTATTTTCTCTTAATCGGCTACGCCATGCATATTATTTACCAACATCAACCCGCAGAAAAAGAACCTGATGCCAACCTCCCAAAAAAACCGTGGAAGCCGGCATTGCTTGCTTTTTTGTCACTCCTAGTGATTATTTTCCTGTGGCAATACAACATTGTACCATTGGTAGTTAACGCTCAAATAAATAACGCCGATATTCAGGGTTACCGAAAAAACTGCGACAAAGCATTTTCCCTGATGGACAGCGCATTAACCTACCACAGTTTTTTGGATGCTTTTGCGCGCATACAGTATGCCTACCTTGCAAAAGAGTGCATTGCTTATTATCCACAACAACGTGCGGCGTACGCAGCAAAAGGAATCGCTGTCTTGCAAGAAAATAAAAAAATTCAGCCTTTGTACACTCGGCTTTGGATGTTCTTGGGAGATTTTGCCACCACCCAAGCTAAGGCAGAAACGGATCCTGCTACAAAAATAAATTTAGTCCGGCAAGCATACGAATATTTAGACCAGGCAAAAAAGCTATCTCCCAAACGCCAAGAAATATTATTAGAAAGAACCGCCACCGACCTGGCAGCCAAAGACTATACCGCCATGAACCAAGATGCAGAAAATTGCATTGCCCTTGACCCAAACACCGGAGATTGTTATTGGCAAAAAGCTATTGCACAAATATATCAGCAAAATCTTACTGATGCCAAGAAAAATATCGATATAGCTGCCCAAAAAAAATTCCGTACTGATAATATCATAGCCGTTTCCGATTTGGCTGATGCCTACCTTGCCATTAAAGATTATCAAGATTTGGCGTTAATCTATGAAAAATTAATTGCAATAAACGGGAGCGTGCCGCAGTATCATACTTCACTGGCAGTGATTTATAAAAATCTGGGTGAATATCAAAAAGCGCGGGCAGAAGCGTTACGATTTTTAGAACTAGTGCCAAGCGCTAAAAACCAAGTAGATGAATTCTTAAAAACCCTGCCGCAGTAACAAAAAAACCGTCCCGATAAGTATCGGGACGGTTTTTTTGTGGGTAACAGTATTATTTTACTTGTAGCTTGCATACGTGGCATACACCAACGAAGAAATATTTTTTATAACACTTTTTAACTCATCTATATTATTTCCTTTGGTCATCACGCATAAAAAATAGGGATTCTTTGGGTAGTACACAATGCCACAATCGTGCAATTCAATGCTTTGGACCTGATTAGTATTACTCCCCACCACATACTCTCCAAATTTGTGGGATACTACCAGATTAGTGGGAAGCCCGGCAACAATACCATCTTCGAATGTGGTTTTAGAGAGAATATCCAAGGCCTTTTCTGACAGTTCGCGATCAAGATAGGTGGCAGAGTAAATAATCCTGAAAAATAATGAATATGCCCTTGGTGAAATAGTAAAATCGGCAGAAACATTATCAGGATTTTCAATATTCAATGATTCGTAAATAGCATCTAAACTATTTTTACTAATATTATTAAAAAGCAACTCCTCGGCGCCGTTATCGGAATCGGTAATCATTTTTTCAATTAAATCTTCCACTGTGTAGCTGCCATTGATTTTCAAATCTGAAAGCGAGTTAAAAGAATCTTTTTTTAATACTTGGTCTATGGCGCTGGTATATATTAAATTTTTGTCTAAAATAGAAGGGTTGCTTTCTGCCTCTTTAAAATAAGAAACCATAATTACCACCTTCAACATGCTGGCAGGATTATATTTTTGACGCTCATTGACACCAACCCACCGACCGCGGTTAAGGTCGTAAAAAAACATGGAGGCATCTGATAGGCCACCGGTTTTTTTCTCTGAATCAATAAAATTTGAAATAGTATTTTTTAAACCAATCAAACTTGTTTCCTGGTCGGCACTGGGAATGACATACGCCAGCAATGGGGAAATAAATTTATAGGAAGCCGTGTAATCTCGTAAAGGATGTATTTGGTTTAAGTCTTTTGCTAAAACCGTGTGTTCTTGCGAAAAACCAACAAAGTATCCTGCGCCAATACCAATCCCCAAAAATACGAGAGAAAAAGTTACCAGTGTTATATATTTTTTATAATTCATATATGATATTTTTTATATCATATATTTTTATTGCGAACAATCATGATTTTACCCAAACCAAAACGCCCCTTTCGGGGCGTTTTGGCAGCTTCTATTCCAGCCACAAGATGGATAGAGCAATTATTCAAACTAATTAAGGTTGAACAACTGAGTAGCTGTTGGTAATTGGGAATCCGTAGATGTTCACCCCAGTAAGGTTGGTACCATTTGAAGGTGAAGCAGTGCTGTTATCGGCAACAAACTGTGCATATGAAGCATCGTCCCAATTGAAGCTATTAGTAGCGTTGTCGGTAAGAGAGGTTGAAACACCGTATGAACTGGTGCTCGCCGTCTGCGTACCATTAACCGTACCATATAAGCTGAATGTCTTAGATGAGCCTGCACTGATGGTGTAACCATCAAAATCTGTATAAGATTTGGTGGCAAGACCATTTGATGTGAAGGTATCACCCGAAGCACCGAATTCACAAAGCACTCCTGAGGTTGTAGCACCAATGGCTCCGCAACCCGAAGCACTAACTGCGGTGGCTCCACCATTATCAGAAATAAATGGTGAACTGATACTAAAGGTGGTAATGTTTGTGTTTCCTACCGCGAAACCAATTGAGTTGATCTTTACATTGCCTCTTGAATCAGCGGCAATAGTAACTTCACCAATCTTGTTAACTGCACCAAGCGTTAAGCCGTGAACCTGAGTGCCAGGAACGGTTACGAGTGGAACATTGCCAACCATAGTCATGGTAGGAGCAGTAACTGAAGGAGTGATCGTGGTAGTTGATCCGCCTGATGTGTACTTCACATAGGTAAGAGCAACTGCTGAAGTGGTTCCTGGTACAATACCGCTTGTGCCAACTCCAGAGTATGAAATTAACGCATCTTGGTTAAGTCCTCCACCACCGTTTGGAACGGAAAGGTTAAGGCCAGTCAAGTATGCTACTCCAGAAACTGGGGCAGCGCACACAGTTCCTACGCACACATTGGTAACGGTGTTGGTACCTGTTACGGTGAATTTCAATTCAGTAACAGTTGAAGGAGCGCTAGATGATACAAAGTTTAGTGTCATCCTTGATCCTCCGGTTATACCGCTAGGACCTGCACCAATAAACTGTTGTGGCGTGGTGGTAGCTGAAAGCACGGTAGGTGTTTGTAAGGTTCCGGTGTTAAAGGTGATTGTTTGACCAGTAACTGCGGTTCCTGCACTTGATACGTTGCTGGTTACACCAATAGACTGAACGGTCAATGTTACAATAACATTTACGCCTGTCTGGGTGCTGGAATCAGCAAAAATATCAATATTCTTTGATGCGCCTGGAGCCAAAGTTTCATTCACCGAGAACGTATTGGTTGCTGCAGGTTGAATAGGAGTAGATCCTGAACCCGAAGTAATTGAAGTTCTCAATGCTGAAAGGTTAGTAATTGCTTCAGAACCGCCAAGAGCTACGGTCAATGAGGTTAATCTCACTGATTCAGAGGTTGACTGGTTTTGAACAATAAATGAGCCAATCTTTACACCAGCAGTGTTAGGACTGACGGTTTGATTTAAGTACGCAGTGTTGGTTGATACGCTTAACAATCCAGTTTGAATTGAAAGAGTATGACCAGTTACGCCTGCAGTTGGGAAGTTCAACGTATTGAGCGAAGTTTGACCTTGCGCATTAGATGAACCAATAGCTAAGTCAGCGCTTACAGTACCAGCAGTGTAGTTAACATTGGTGGTAGTTTGTAAGTCTGCTCGTATTTCTAACCAGCTGTCTTGTCCGGCTGGGGCAATCATTTGTGAACCAAGGTTATAGGTTAAGCCAGCCAATGTTGCAGCTGCCGGAGCAGTTTGCTGTGAGCCAACCTGTGAACCATTGAAGTACACAGTTACATTGTTTAATCCTCCAACAGTTGTAAATGAAGGAGCGCCAAATGTAATTGCGGCTCCTGCGGTACAACCCGATGTTCCATTACCGGTAATGGTAATAGAAGTTACTTTTCCGCCTGCAATATTTGCAGTTGCAGTTGGTAACGCTGCGCAGGTACCCTGAGCAATCGTTACAGTTGGGGCTGCGGTGTATCCTAATCCGCCAGTTGATGCATCGGTAAAGGTAACAGTTCCAGTAACTACTCCGCCTGATACATTGGTAGTACCTGCGGCAGTAACTACACCAGTTGTTGATAATACTGGAGTAACCACTAAGCTGTTTACTTTTACATCTTCACCATAAGCATGCACTTTGTACCTGGCAATCACTACATTAGTGCTTCCTCCAGCAACGTTTGTCATTGCTTGGAATGCAGGGTCGATGTTAACGGTTGCAGAACCAGTATTAATGGTAATCAAGCCAGCAACGTTTGCTGCGAATGATGTAGAACCAGTGTTGGTAGCTGCAATGTTTACACCAACTTGTGAGTCAAAAATAGTGAGGTCAGCGGCTTGCTGAACAGAGAACTGTACGTTTCTGTTTGAGCCTTTCTGAACGTCTCCGCGCACGTCAACCGTGTGTGAGCCGGTCATTAAGCTGATTGGAGCTCCTGTTAAATCAAAACTAGCGTAGTTAGAACCATTAATCATAGAAATGGTTGCAACTTTGCCAGTGTCAACACCATCAATAAACAAGTGAATGTTTTGGATAGCATCTGCAGGGGCTGAACCAATCATTCTGAAGTTAGCTCCCTTCAACCATACTGCTCGAGTATTGATTTGCAAAGGTGCTGACCAGAATGTGTAGCTGGTGGTTCCAGCATTTACGCTTGCTGCTAACACGGTGTTAGTTCCCAAAGAAGCTGAAGCTAAGCTGCCAGAAACAACGGTCATCATGTTCCCCATAACACTTGAAGTCATGGTTGAACCATTAGCTGTAAAGCCAACTAATGAGATGATAGCGCTTCCTTCGGTAGCTGAAGCATTTGCTTCAACATCACCTTTCACTGAAATAACATGAGATCCATTTACTGCAATAGAAAGACCGTTTATAACGATCTGACCAGAGACATTGAAGGAATATCCGTCGGTAATACGAGTATTTCCATCATACAAATAAATGTTGGTGAAAAGATTTTGATCTGAAATTCCGGTTCTCTGTAACGTTACTGAAGTAACGGTTCCGGTACCGGTAAAGTTAATGTGCAATAAGTCAGCAGTTGCTTGACCTCCAATAATAGCTCCTGAAGCAGGAGTATCTGAAGAAAGCACAGCACTGATAGGACCGGTAGAAGTGGTATTATTGTTGGTTGTGGTTGTGGTAGTTGTCGTAGTATTTGTCGTTGATCCAGTCAACCATGCATTAAATCTTGCTCGTGAAAGAGGGCCAACCTGGTTTGCAGGTGTCCATCCTTGTGCTACCTGCCATTTTCTAACTGATGCCAAGGTCCTTAGACCAAAATACATCGTTTCATGACCAGGTGAGCCTGCTCCTGATGCTGCAAGTACGTATCCATGGGTGTTTAAAAGCACCTGAAAACACATAACATCTTGTCCTGACATTCCAACTCTCAAATTTCTTGAGAAGGTAACACCAACGCAAGCTGCAGGTACAGTTCCAGATGTCGTTGTAGTAGTTGTTGAACCACTCAATGCATTCAACTGGGCTGTTAATGCGGCGATCTGGGCTTGTAAATCAGAAATGGTAGAAGCACCAGCGGCGACAGGAGCAATCATTGCAACCATCGTCAAAGCGACTGTGGCTGTGATAATTGTTTTTCTTATATTCATTGTATTAAGTTTTTTTTCTTGTGTTAATTATTTTATGTTATTTACCATCGGTCGACCTTATTGTCCTTATGCAAGGACGAAGTCCTATTAGATCCCAGATATTCGGGTGCCCGCAAAGCGAGCTTTAAATATGTTTCGCGGTTTTACGTATTAACAACGAAGCCTTTTTAAAAACCGGCTCCGCGAACTTATCTAATTTGGACTAACGACTTGTCAAATATTTAATTAATGTTGCACGCTCGTGCTGCCATTATTACTGTCGGTGCTGTGAACTAACAATACCAGGTTAACCAGCGCATCAGAATCTTTTCCTTGTTTATCAAGACTTACCACATTATCCAATACCATTTTTTGATCTGACGTTAATGTCATTCCCTGTTCATCTTTAATAAGTTGCTGAACCAAAGTCTTATATAAATCATCTGAAACCTGTTTTAGGCCACCCGCATCGGTTCCTCCGGGAATATCCAAAAGGGTTTTATTATTATTGACATCCAAAGCAATTGTTTTTGCTAACTGCGGATTTTTTTGTATCGTATCGGTTAAGTTTTTAGCGGCATCTTTTACTTCTTTAATGGCCAAAGAAACAACGGGTGATTTGCCTGGCGACTTGCTTTGTGCCACTTGGGCCAAATTCTGTGATTTCATTTTAAAGTCTTTCACATTATTTTTTAAAGTGTTTTCTATGGCTAAATCAGCTGCCGATATTGACTGGCTTGCAACTTTTACATTCTTTTTTTGCGGTAAACCATAGTGCAAAAAAGTAAATATCCCCACAAAAATAAACAGAAAAGCAGTAAAGGCGTAAGCAAGCTTCCTTTGATAAAATAAGCCAAGCACATTAGCAAAACTCCATGCAGTTCTCGGATTAACATGTTCTTTTGCGGTAATAGTGATAGGTCCAAACATGTTTATTTTAGTCAAAACAACCCATTCTTGTCTGGGCTTAATTTGCTTGAGTTCTTGGAGTTTAGAAATGAGTTCTTGGGGTTCCATTACAATGATGACGCCAAATGTCTTTTTTTGTTACACTGAAATTAAGACTGCTCTCTCAACTCATCTTTTAATGCTTGAAGCCCTCTATGAATCATTACTCTCACCGTGCCTGCCGGTTTGTCTAAAAGGGCAGCAATTTGTTCAGCACTCATGTCTTCTAAGTAATACCAGATAAGCACATCCTGGTAGTCGTCCTGAAGTTTTAAGATAGCCGATGTTATTGATGTAATATCTGCGTTTAAGAGAGCTTTTTCATGGGGATCTGCGGCAAAATCAGCTATTTCTGGAATATTATCCATTGAAACTGTTTTTGCCCTACCTCTCTCCCTGTAATGGTCTATTACGGCATTTCTGGCAATTCGGTATAAAAATGCCCCCGGATTCTTAATTTCTTGGTTACGTTTATACGCTTCCCATCCTTTTAAAAAAACCTTGGAAGTTAAATCTTCAGCTATTTCTTGCGAACTAACCTTTAAGTAAACAAACCTATATATTTTTTCAATATATTGGTCGTAAATAGAGCTAAATTGTTCTTTGGGATCATTCATTACGTAAAGCCATATTATATCACAAAGATAGGATAAAATCAACCATTTCCCTTAATTTTACTTACAATTAGATAGGACAAAATTAATTATTGATAGGACAAATTTTATGTCCTATCACTTATTTTGTAGAATACTTGGTTCCATTCTCCAGTTCTCGTTACTTTACCATTTTTTAGTAAATCATTCAGATCTCTTCTTACGGTTCTTTTGGTGATACTCGGTATCTCTTTGATAAAATCTGAAACTTGTGCTTTTTCTTTTTTAGTTAATATTTGTAGAATTTTTTCTTGCCGGGTTAAGGCTTTTAATGAAAGATGGGCTTGTTCTAATGGCTTAGTAACCACCATCTGATTATTCTCCAAAGCGACATCTTCTCTTTCATGAGGAAGTTCTTTTGCAAATGTTTGTGCAATTTCCATACTTTTCCTGATTAATCCTTGAGGAGGAACGATGCTACTTTTCACCTTATTATATCCTTTAGTAATAATGAAAAAATCCATAGTATTTATCCACCCCTGATCCTTGGCAACAGCAAGATAGTTTTTAAGTACTTCAATATCATCTAATAATTCAGCTGACGCTTTCTCTTTTTGCAGTGAAACCCAACCCGGGGCTTTTGAAACTAAGGCGATATTTTCTAATACTGCCAATGCTTTTTCTTTTACCTTATTCTTCAAAGGATCGGCATCTGGAAAAAATTCCAACACTGCATAAACTGCATTGGTTATTTTAACAACATTATCTTCCATAATCAGCAGATTTTAACAAAAAACTACTAGCTCTGTCAATTAAAGAGCTTACGGAGCTTGGCGAATAATGCTCTTTCGATGGATTTTTCCAATACGCCGTGGCGAAAATGCGGAAAAGTGGTGAAGCGATGCCAGAGGCATCGTTGAAACATTTTTCTGCGTTTGCAGCCGGCGTGTTGGAAAAAGGCGCGAATACGGCATTATTTACCAAGCTCTTTATGAGTAAAATAGGAATTTTGTAATTGTACCATACTACTTCAAAGAATATCTGTGGATAATCATATTATTCACGGTAGATAAATAAAAAGCCCATCGATGTTTTCACATCCTGGGCCAGACTAACTTAAAGAGCCACGGTAATACCAAACATGCATAAAGCAGGGGTGCTCTTGGCAAGAGCGATCCCACACCATACTAAGGAGTACCGCTATTTTTAGATTAGTAGTAAGATTCCTGGGGATATAGGCCATTCCTTCAACTTGAACAAGGCAACTTTCCTTAATGCTACAAAAATACACCATGGTTCTTTTTTCTTGCCGAGAAAATAACGCATGTACCTGATCAGCCGATACGATTAACCCCGTTTTTTCTTTTATGGCATCAACAAACGACTGCTGCGCCAATTTTTTAGCTTCCAAAGTCACTTCATTGGGTAATTCATCGGGTTGCCAAGAGCGATCATCAAAGCGCTGTTGTGCCAACTGCATTGCTCTTTCTTCCTGCGCCCAGGCATCTGCTTGATAGGTTTCCTGTTTAATCTCTCCGTAGAAATTATCCACGGTGGCACAGTAAGGACAATCCTGGTGCTTTGGGTTAATGGGTTCATTGCAGGCGGGACGCTTGGCAAGGAGCGACAAATAACACCAACTGTTTTCGTTTTGCAAATGTTCATCGGGTTTTTCGGTTGCCCATAAGCACGACGGACACTCGTAGTATCCTAACTTCAAAAGAAACGACTGAATTTCATATGCTGCCTGATACCACGATGAACTTCCGTGCATGCTGCCCCACATCCCAGATAAACGATGCACATAACGCGAAAAACCAAAGAACAAGGCGATGCGTAGATATGCATAGAACACCCGCCACATGATAACTCCTTTCGTTGGTTAACATCAAAAAATATGGCTTTTTGTCAATTTGCTACGCACTTTAACTGTAAAGGAAAAATAACAAATGTCAATTCGAAGGCACGGCGAACACATCGCCCAATTCATTGGCATTAAATTGGTTATTTTCTGAATAATCGGGAGTGGCGGCAATATCTTCGCCGGTATCTGGATTATGCCATGTGTCAAGGTACATTCCGTAACTGTTATTTTCAAAATCAGAATTTTTAATGATTGGACTCCCGCCTTGCACATATACTCCTTTGGCAGGAATTGAAACCGTAGATGTTTTTTGCTCTAAAAATGTGACTGAATCAATGATTGACGGAGAATTTACCAGCCAAATTCCATTGTTGGCATTTTTTTGAATAACTGCATTTTTTAATATAATAGAAGACTGGTCAATTTTTATGGCCGCCGTAAAATCTTGGTTATTTGGATCTCCGTAAAATGACCCTCCATATATTATGGTGATATTTTCTAAATCTGAATTAGTGCTTGTTTTAGTAAAACGCAAACCCAGCCAGCTGCCAGGCGAAATATCATCTTGGGCATAATAGTATGGCCTAAACATAATTGGGGTATCAGTTGTACCAATAGCGCTTAACGTGCCTTGTATTTGCAAGCCTGAAGAATTATCGGCAAACTCCATAATAACTCCCGGATTCAAGGTTAACCTAGTATTTTCTGCAACCGTAACCACTTTTTTAAAAAGATAGGGCAAATCCTGGTTTAAGGTCGTACTTTTTGATATGTCGCCATTAAAAATGATGGCGTCGTAGGTATTATCTTGGGCCTTATTACTGAAAAACACTGGGGAAGAATTGGTATCAATATAGACAGGATAAGTATTGCCGGTAAAATTATTGTTATCAATGATGGGAGTAGTTGAAACAGTGGTTTTTTGAATTGGGTCAACAAAAGAAGTAATATAAATGCCGAAATTATTATCTTTGAAATAAGAATTTTTAATTTCTGGCGAGCCGCCTTCAATATCTATTGCTTTGGCCTCATTACTACTTTGTGGCCAGTCGGTAGTAGTTTGCTGTGAAAATGTGACTGAATCAATGATTGACGGAGAATTAGTTAGTATTAATCCCCGATTTTTGTTTTTTTCTACCACGGAATTTTTCAAAGAAATTTGAGATTGGTCAACCCATAGTGCATTCCCCCATTCTAAGGGAGAAGATCCCGTCGTCGCGCCGCCGTATCTTATATCAACATTTTCTAATTGCGAATCAACGCTATCTTGGGCAAAATACACACTCAGCCAATCGCCGGGAGCCGGTGAAGATGCGTCTTGGTCGCCATTGCTATCGCCTCCACTGCTATCATCATGAAAAGAAGTAAATACTACGTTATCGGCATCAGTGCCAATGGCACGTAAGGTTCCGTGGACGGTTAAATTAGATTGCATATCATAAAATTTTATAATTACTCCGGGCTCAACCGTTAGAATAACTCCCTTAACCACCTGCACATTCATTCCTGAAAATAGATACGGGCTTAGTGATTTTTTGAGTACGGTGTCCTGGGCAAAACCGGTATCGTAGTAAGTATATAATTGATACGCGCTGTTTTGCTGGCCAGGAGTTCCGTAAATTGAATTGCCATTCCTGTCGTTGCCGTTTTGAACTTTGCCGTTATTTATTTTCCAATTTTTAGCGGCACTGCCAAAGGAAAAAGGACTAATCCGTTCTTGTGAAGCGCGGTTGCCATTTGCCATAAAACTACTCCCGTCTAATCCGCTCGCTGGCACGTAAAATTCATCAACGTATCGATTATTTTTACTACGCAGCTCTAAATAATTTTTACCAATGAGGTCTGTAAAAAGCTGGTCAGCTAATACATTGGTTAATACGCTATCATCATTTCTTTCTAATATGAAATATCCTTTAGCAATAATCGTGCCTTTTAAAGAAAGAGGGGTTGCCGGTTGGCCACTCGAGCCAAAAACAATTTTCCAGCCGGTTACATCAACATCTCTATCGCTTTTATTGTAAAGTTCTATCCATTGGTCGTTTGAATCTGCATTAGTGCCGGCAAAAGCCACTTCATTAATAACAATCGGGTTTGCCAGGTTAAGGTGCAATTCCGACCAGTCTCCCACGTTGCCATCGCTATCGGTAGCCCGCGCGCGAAAATCATAGGTATTATCATTTAATAGTGAATATATCCCCTGAAAATGTTCTTGGGTTTGGGTAGTGTGCGCCAGCCAATCTATCCAATTTCCGTTGTTCATTTTATATTGTACTTGGTAAAAATCTATATTACTGCTGGCGCTCTGCCATGCTATCAACAAGTTATACCCAAGGGCCGAAAGCATATCGCTACTGGGATTTATAGAATAATCGGTGGCATCTTGAATTACTACTTTTGGAAATGTGCCTTTGGGAGTTGGCGCATCAGACACCTTAAAATCCTGACTATTATCATCGGTATCTAATCCTAATTTTTTCCTTTCAATGCTTTTGCTTGCTGGAGGATTTGCGGTTGGTGCTGTTTCAAAATCTTTTGCTTTACCAAAGCCAACTTTATCTTGCAAACCGCCATTATTATCATACAACAGCACTGTATTGTCAGCGGCAATGGAAAAAGTTTTTCCCGAATAACACAGATCGGCAGTTGCTAAATCTTTGTAGTTTTTAACACACTCTCCATTAGTTTGGGGAATGATTAAAAAATACCCAAGTGCCGGAATAGTGCCCGAAAATGCGGCTGCGCTGGCTAAATTGCTTTCTGCCCCGCTTGACGTTTTCTTTTTCAACGCAAAACCTTTTAAGTTAATATCTGCATCATTGGGATTGTATAATTCCACAAATTCGTCTTTGGTGGTCTTCCCTGTTATTTGCACCTCATTAATTAAAATATTTTTTACCGAGGGTAATGGCGCTGGCACAACCAAAAGACTTGCATCAACATGGGAAGTATTTTTTGCGTTCGGGGTGGGGTCATCAATTTCAAAATCAGCGGCATTATTATTAGTATCGGGTTCATCGGACTTTCTACCAATGCTTTGCCCTGGCAAAGGATTTTGCGTTGGCGAAGTTTCGTAATCTGGTGCTTGCCCCCAGCCCACGGTATCTGAAATATCTCCATTTGGATTTTTCAGCGCTAATGTATTATCTTGAGTTAAAGGATTGTCGGTAATAACATCACCTGAAAATCCAGAACCTTCCCGTGCAATTAAAAAGTAGCTGTTGCTATTGATTTTCTTACCGGAGAACAACGTATTGGCAGCAAAGGTGGCGTAATTTGAAGCAGTTTTTGTTTTTCTTTGCAAATACCAGCCGGTCAAATCAACTTCTTGGCTGTTTGGGTTGTACAGTTCAACAAATTCCTCTTTTTCACCGGTTACCCCGGCAATTTGTACCTCGGAGATTAATATCGTAGGATAGAAAGCCCGGCCACCACTAACACCACCAGTCTTGGTGGTTGTCACCTTTTCTGGCGGTTGAATTTGCTGAACTCCATCATTAACCTGGTCCGTAGTATTGTTTTCATTGTTTGATGGAGCATCTGATACAGTTATGGCGAGTGCCTGTAAATCCGCAATTTGTTTTTTTAATAAGTCAATTTTTTCTACAATATCATCCACTTGGTCTTGTGTTTCATTTGCATCTTGAGCAGGCACATTTTGGCTTATTGTATTTACACTATTGTCGGCAAGGTTTATTTTTGGCGCTGCCAATGGCAACGACTGGCTGGTCTTAGGAGCTACTACATTGTTTAAAATTAATTGGCGGTTTGTTGGTTGTGCCACTTGCATAGATTGCAACCCGGCAATAAATATATGAGGTATATTAAAGTTATTAGAAATATTCTTTATGCTACTCTGCCCAAAAAACAATACCAGGAAAACCGCAAGGATATATAAAACGAACATTATCTTCCTTGGAATTTCTAGTTTGGGATAATGTGCAATTGCTATTTTTTTAAAAAAGAACATGCTAGCAGTGGCTATCGCAATACCATACAACAAAAAAGACCCGATAATCCAGGTCATAACATTTGAAGCCCTGAAACTAAAAGCTAACCAAAACAACCCCACAGAAATTATCATTTTCATTCCTCTAACCAATACCTTAAAAAGGTTTTGCATTTTTAATGTTACCACAAAAAAATTCACAGGATAACCTGTGAATAACTTTTTCCAACGAAAAAGCCGCGGATAACGCGGACAGTTTCTTTGCGCCTCAAATTTTTCAAAAGAAAATTCGGAGTTTAAATAAATGGGCGAAGGCTTCTTTTTAGGGAAGCCTTTATATTGATGGGTTGGGGTTGGTTTGTTGGTGGTTGAGGGGAAAAGAGCTGATGAACATGCTTTTTTGAAAATCGGTAAAGATTCTCAAATAAGCTTGCCCACCCTCATTTTAGCAAACCATACTATCATGTCAAGTCTTCACCCTGTGGATAACTATCTCACCACACTGCCGGGTGGAACCTCCTCTTTTGGATGCAAGAGCACCGGCTTGCCGCCAGCATCAACCGCCAAAATCATTCCATGGCTTTCATGCCCTTTTAACATTTTTGGTTCAAGATTTACTACCACCGGCATTTCTTCGCCCACCAATACTGAAAGATCCGGGAAAAATTCGGCAATACCGGCTAAAATTTGCACAGGCTGGGCTTCCCCAATATCAAACATAAATTTCACCAGCTTGTCTGCTCCTTCAACTTTTTGGGCCGAAATCACCTTGCCAATTTTTATTTCTATTTTTTTAAAATCTTCAAATGATATCATGTAATTAAAGTCCCAATAAGGCTTGAATTTTATTGACCGGAATAGCGGAAACATTTCCATTGGCATCAATAACATTCAATCCCACTAACTCACCAGCCGCGTCAAACAACGGCCCACCTATCGCCACCGGTTTTTCTACCATGGTGGTAGTTATGGTATCGGCAGTAATTTCTCGTATAATTCCCTCGTTCGCAAACCAGTTGTCTTGGGCTGTTGATGTGGGGGCCACCAAAAAAACTTTCTGCCCGATTTTTATATTATTAGCATCGGAAAATCCCACCGTTTGTAAATTGCTGTCTGAAATTTTTAGGAGCGCCAAATTATTTTTAGCATCTATTTTCACCACGCTTGCAGTTTGCTTTTGTCCTTGCAAAAACACCGTAATAGTACCTCGTGCAGGAATTCCTTGCGCCAAGGTTACCACGCTTCCATCTGAAGTAACTACCAACCCCGATACCACCCCCAAGGTTGGACTCTGAATTGCAACCACCGAATTTTCAACCCGCCCCACCGCATCTTCTATGGCCGTATTTTCTTGAATATACGTTTGATTGGATTTATTCACCACAATTTTGCCTTGCTTAAAATCCTTTACAAACTGGAAATTTTCAAAGTAGGTGCTGGCCAAAAAATATGGGAAGAGCGATACATTAAAAATCAGGGCTCCCACGGCACCCAATACCACCATTCCAATAATGACTGAAATACTTTTTATCGTTGACACAAATATAGCGCTATTTTTATTTCTTTGCTGAAACTTTTTCTGGCGAACCCATCTTCATGAGTAACTTTGGCACATCAAGAACAATTTGCCCGTTTTTTTCGTCAATCAACACTCGCGAACCTTCTGAAATTTCATTGGTAACAATTTTAATGGAAAGTGGATCAAGAATTAATCGCTGAATCACGCGCTTTAACGGCCGCGCTCCCAAATTCGGGTCAAACCCTTCTTTCACCAAAAATTCTTTGGCCTTTTCTGAAATTTTAATGCTGATTTCTTTTGCTTTTAGCCGTTTTTCCACTTTAGCCAATTCCAAATCCACAATGTTTTTGATTTCATCGGTTTTCAGATAGTTAAATATCACAATTTCATCAATTCTATTCAAAAACTCCGGCCTGAATTGGTCTTTCAATGAATTCATGATTTTATCTTTCATCGATTCCCGTTCAGCCATATCCTCTTTGCTGGAAAACCCAATCGCCGACATTTTATTAATGTAATCTGATCCCACATTTGATGTCAAAATAATAATGGTGTTTTTAAAAGAAACCATTCTGCCTTTTGAGTCGGTCAGCCGGCCATCTTCAAAAATTTGCAGTAAAATGTTAAACACTTCAGGGTGCGCTTTTTCAATTTCATCAAGTAAAATCACCGAATACGGCCTTCTTCTCACTTTTTCGGTGAGCTGGCCGGCTTCTTCATAGCCTACATAACCTGGAGGCGAGCCAATAATTTTAGAGACTGTGTGGCGCTCCATATATTCAGACATATCTAAACGTATCATGGCCTTTTCATCGTCAAATAAAAATTCTGCCAGCGCCCTTGCTGTTTCAGTTTTACCCACGCCGGTGGGCCCCAAAAACAGAAAACTTCCCAAAGGCTTGTCTTCTTCGGAAATGCCAGCACGAGCCCTACGAATGGCGCGGGAAATGGCGCTAATGGCCTCTTGCTGGCCAATAACACGCCTGTTAAGCGTTTCTTCCATTAACTGGAGCTTTTTAGCTTCTTCGGTAATAAGCCGCATGACAGGAATTCCCGTCCACCTGGAAACCACTCTGGCCACATCTTCTTCGGTAACTTCTTCTTTGAGAAAATGGTGGGTTTTTTGCAGTTTCACCAATTTTTGCTCAATGAGTTTTTGCTCTTTGAGCAACTGTGGAATTTTTCCATATTTTATTTCAGCCACTTTTTCTAAATCGGCATCACGCTGGGCGATTTCGGTTTGATATGAAAGCTCATCAATTTTTTTTCTAATGTCTTTTATTTTATTAATCAATTCTTTTTCAGCATCCCACTTTGCCCGCAATCCCTTGGTATTTTCTTTAATGTCGGCCAGTTCTTTGGCAATGACTTTTAAGCGCTTGTCAGAATCTTTTTCCTTTTTCAATGCCTGTTTTTCAATTTCCAATTTGGTGATTTCTTCTTCATACTTTTCCAACTCCTGAGGTTCAGATTCTATTTCTAACCGTAACGCAGAAGCTGCCTCGTCCATTAAATCCACGGCTTTATCGGGCAAAAAACGGTCGGCAATGTAGCGGGAACTCAAATCAACAGCCGCTTTTATGGCCGAATCTTTTATCCTTACGCCATGGTGCACCTCATACTTTTCTTTAATCCCGCGCAAAATGGCGGTGGCGTCTTCCATAGTTGGTTCTTGCACAAAAATAGGCTGGAACCTGCGCTCTAATGCCGGGTCTTTTTCAATGTATTTTTGGTATTCTTTTAACGTGGTGGCTCCAATAGCTTTCAGTTCTCCTCGAGCCAGTGCCGGCTTTAACAAATTTGAAGCGTCAATGGCGCCTTCAGCGGCTCCCGCTCCCACCAAGGTGTGCAGCTCATCAATAAATAAAATATACTTTCCCGCCGAGCGCGAAATTTCTTTTAACAACGCTTTAATTCTGGTTTCAAACTCGCCTCGGTATTTGGTGCCCGCAATAATGGCTCCCAAATCCAGTGAAATCACCTCTTTGTCTTTTAAAAATTCCGGCACATTTCCCCGGGCGACCCGCTGGGCAAATCCTTCCACAATGGCCGTTTTTCCCACGCCCGCTTCCCCAATGAGTACGGGGTTATTTTTCGTGCGGCGTGAAATAATCTGCATAAGCCGGCGAATTTCGTTGTCGCGGCCAATGATAGGGTCAATTTTTCCAGCCGCGGCCAAATCGGTTAAGTTTCTGGTGTATTTTTCAATCACCTGGTATTTTGACTCGGGTTCGGGATCGGTAATGCGCTGCCCTCCCCTAATTTGCGACAAAATTTTCAACACAGCATTGTAATCCAGTTTTGAAGATTTCAAACTGTTTGTATCAGAACCGGCACCAAAGAAAGTTATTTTTTCCAACACATCGCGGGCCATGGATTTTTGCTCAAGCAATGCTAAAAACAAATGCTCAACGGAAATAAACTCGTCTTGCATTTTTGCAGCTTCCTGTCGCGCTTTATCCAGCACTTTTGCCATATCTTGGGTTAAATAAAACTGACCAAAGGCGGTTGGAGTTAGCAACGTGGAAATTTTGGCAATTTGGGTTTCTGTTTTCTTTTTTAGTACTTCCACATCAACCCCTAACTTCTGCAGCATAGTAGTAATAATTGAATTTTCCTGGGTAATTAACGCATATAGCAAATGCAGGGCATCAATTTGCTGCTGCCCTTTTTCTTGCGCAACGGACTGTGCCGATAAAATGGCATCCTGCGCTTTATTGGTAAAATTTGCACCATTTCCATTCATGGCTATATATACGATTATGGTTAATTTATGGTTTCACTTTACTCCAAAACAGCTTGAAAATCAAGACTAAAAAACCAGTAGAGGTCAAAACCTCACTGGCTTTTTGCTTTTACTATTACTGATTAGGCATTAACGATAATAACTGTTTTAATTTATCTAAAAGATCTGCTAACAAATTAACTTCCTGGCTTGAATTATAAGAAGTAGGATGGGTAGTGGTGGTTGTAGGAGAAGTGGTAGTGCTACTCGTGGTAGGACTGGTGGTAGTAGAGCCTGATGAGGTTGATGTAGAGGTTGTTCCAGATGTGGAAGTTGAGGTAGAAGTTGAATTATTCGTTGAGCTTGCTGCGGTAACGGTGAAATTTATAGCGTTTGATGTGCCTCCGCCAGGAGCAGGATTAGTTACGGTGATAGGATAAGTTCCTGCCACAGTTACATATGAAGCAGGGATTGTTGCTTGCAGTTTGGTTGAAGAAATAAAAGTTGTCGGAAGGTTATAGCGCGAATAAGTATTAGAAATGGAAACTACTGAAGAATTGATAAAATTGGTTCCGTATACCGTGATCGTCACAGCAGAATTTAAGAATCCAGATGTTGGAGAAATGCTGGTGATGGTGGGGACTGGATTGGTAGCCGCGGTAACTGTAAATGTTGCATCATTAGAACCTTGTCCATTGTTAGGATTAACTACGGCCAAATTATAAGTCCCTGGGGTAAAATTAGCTGGTATTGCCCAGGTAGCCGATAGTTGAATCGAAAAAAGAAATGTAGTGTTTGGAGTCGCTTCGCCAACCCCTACTCCATTAAATATCACCACAGAAGCACCGTTTACAAAATTAGTACCATTAACTGTTATACTGACCGTGGTTCCTGCCTGACCGGATGATGGAGAAATGCTGGTGATGGTGGGGACTGGATTGGTGGTTGAGCTTGAAGAACTTGTTGAGGTGCTTGAGGTCGTCCCTGAACTTGTAGAAGTGGCTGGCGACGAACTACTTGTTGTTGGTGTGATTGACATGGAATTTGTTGATGTAGTCGGAGAAGTGGTGGTTCCTGTCGAAGTAGTTGATGAAGTGAGGGCAGAAGAAGTGGAAGACGTCGAAGAGGTAGTCGGCATGGTGGCTGTTGACGATTGCAGCGTTTGTAACTGTCCTTGAAGAGTTTGTAATTGGGAAATCAGAGAATGTACATCTGCCGTGACTGGAGGTGTTGTCGCAGGAGTATTGGGGGTCAAAGTGGAAGCTGGCGAAGTGGTCGAGGTAGCAGTTTGACCACTACTTGCCGAGTTAAATCCATCTTTAATTAGCGTTGCCCATGACCACGGTCCAATTCTCACTCCTAAATTAGGATTAGCCGCCGAAAGACCACGATCTTTTTCATATTGCCCAAACGCCACTTTTGTTTGAGAGCCGAAATAACCTGTGGCTCCAGCAGGAAGTGAATATCCTTTGCCAATTAAAAATGTTTGGATTTGAGCAATGACGGGACTTGTTTGGCCAAGCGTAATTGGAGAAGTTAGAAGAGGAGTGGTTTGAGGATTTGTGGTAGATGAGTTTGAAGAAGTCCCTCCGCTTGTATTGGTGTTAGAGTTGGAATTGCTATTAGTGGTAGTACTTTTTCTAGTATTGGTAATTGTGCAGGTATAGTTTATTGCGCCCCTTCTAGTAGTAATATTACCATTGGCATCACAATTTCCGCTGTAGGTTGTGGTATAGTCAGAGGAACTCTCAGGTGGCCATACATACTCGCTCACAGTATGAGAACCAGGAGTGACTGCTTTCGTGCCTGACTCACCATTGCCACCTGTATAAGTCACATAGTCACCATCTACAGACAATGCAAACTGCCCAGAGTCAGTTGCAGGAACCACAACTTTGGTAACAGTAATAGTTGAAAGCTTTTCGTTAGTAAAAGTATAGGTGGTAATATGTCCTTTGGTTACGGTTATATTACCAATATTTCCATTTGCATCACTTCGCGATGTGGCATCATCGCATGATGCAGAATCAACTTTCCAAGGAGAATTCTGATACTCACTAATGCCACATGTTCCTGGTTGAAGTTCAACTAATGTACTACCGGTGGCGTTATTCGTAGTAATAGAATTATATTTGTCTCCAGGATTAACGGTAAAACCAAAAGAGGCGTCTCCATAGAGAGTATTTTTCACAATCCTGATACCTGTTTTACCCGCATCAGGGTCTACTACCGTAAAATTTACCGCGTTAGAAACCGGCGCTCCGTTATTATTGTTAACTGTTACGGGAAACACTCCTGCTACTTGAAGGTCTGAACTGGGGATGGTTGCGTTTAAGCGATTTGCTGATACATAAGTGGTGCTGATAACTGAGCCATCAAATAACACATCTGATCCACGTAAAAATTGTTGTGGCCCAATAAAATTATTGCCGATCACTGAAATAGGAACATCAGCAGACCCTACATTTGCTTGATTTGGAATTACAGAGGAAATACTTGGAGTTGGATTGTCCGCTTTTACAATTCCCGCGCCAAACATTAAAACAACCAACGCACTTAGTAAAATACTTGTTTTGAAAAAATATTTTTGCATAAAAATAATTTGATTGTATTCCCTCATAATACCCCCCCCCGCAGTTTAAGTAAAATTGAAAACTGTGGATAACCCCCAGCACCACTTTCACACATTGTCCAGAAGGTGCAACAAATTTTTTATTAGTAATTATGGAGAAAAACAAATTAATGATGATACAGTGAAAGTGGTGCGAGGTAAACTTAAAAGGCGGCGCGAAGCGCCGCCTTTTTACTGCATACAACTAAATAACATTCTAACTCCTTGAGCCAAGTGTAATATCAACGTTTATTTCTTTGCCGCCACGCAGCACTTTTAAGATTACTTTGTCGCCTGGATTATATTTTTGGATAATTTTTTCCATGGAGTTGTCGGTAGTGATTTTTTCGCCGTTGAATTCCAAAATAACATCGTTTTCTTTTAATCCTGCTTTTTCGGCGGCCGAACCCGCAGTTACCGCCGGCTCTCCATTTGGCCCCTTCAACACCAACGCCCCATAATCAACCGACAGTTTATATTTTTGTTTTACCGTATCATCAACCAGCAAATACCTCACTCCCAAAAAAGGGTACACAATTTTATTGGTGGCAATAATTTGGCTGATATCTTTTTTGGCAATGTTAATGGGAATAGCAAAACCAATAGACTGCGCTCCGTTGGCCATGGCCGTGTTAATGCCAATCACCTCGCCTTTTAAATTTATCAACGGACCGCCGGAGTTTCCCGGATTTATAGCCGCATCGGTTTGAATAATGCCTTCAAGGTTTTCAGAAAATCCGCTATTGCCCTGCTCGGAAGCCGAAATGCTCCTGCCAAGACCAGAAACCACTCCAACTGAAACCGTATTGCTAAATTGCCCCAAGGCGTTTCCGATGGCAATGGCTCCCTGGCCAATTTGAATACCAGAGGAATCCCCAATGGTTATGGCAGGAAACGTGTTGTTGCTCTGTATTTTTATCACAGCCAAATCCTGCACAGGATCTAATGCCAACACTTTTGCAGAATATTTTTTGCCATCGTTGGTGATAACCGTATAATCGGCCTGCGCATCTGAAACCACGTGTTTATTGGTGAGTACCAAACCGTTACTTGAAACAATAAATCCAGAGCCTGCCCCCACTTCTTGGTACTGCGTACCTTTTTGCACGTACTGAGGAACTTGAAAATCAAACGGCGAGCCAAATCCCGGCAACCCTCCAAATGGATCAACAAATTGTTGTTCATACACCGGAAGATTTTTGGAAATAACAATACTTACCACTGAACTCGTGTCTTCTTTTACTGAATCAATAATAGCCTGCTCATAAGAAATTTGCGACACGTATTTTCCTTGAGGCGCGGTATTTAAGGTTGTTTTTTGCGTGGGAAGCTGTAACTGCAAATTTGAAAAACTATGCTCGGTGCTGTGCAAAATAGCGTCAACAGTATTGTGCAGCTGGCCTACCGCAAACATTTCTAGGTAGTAAAAAATAATGATCAAAAACACCACTAAGGCTGCCAACACCTTAAAAACCGTGCTATGAAAAAACTTAGAAAGCAAATGCTTGTAGTCTCCAAATTGAGATTTTGGTAGGTCGTACATGGCGTTAAAAATTTAAAAACATAAAAACGTAAAAATAATTTTTAGATTTTTAATTTTTTAAATTTTTATTATTTTAATATATATTGAAATATCTTCTCACAGGGATTTTCTTGCGGCAGCAATGCCATTTGGTTATGTTTTGACAACACCATCATGGCCGGTAATACGGTGGAAACTTCGTTCATATTGTTTACCCTTACCCCAAAATTATTTTCTTCCACGAATGCGGCATTATATTCTTCCTGACCTGGAATTGGATTTACCATAATGAGAGGTTTTTGCAGAGCCAAGCATTCAGACACTGTCAGGCCGCCAGCCTTACTGATAACCACATCTGATATTTTTATATATTCTTCTATGGTATTTGTCCAGTTTTCTAATAAAAATCTTTTGTTGCCGCTAAAATTATTTTTCAAGGTTTCATAAAATTCTTTATTTCCATTGGTAAGACACACCACATTTATTTTTTGCTTAAACTCCAGCAAGCTTTTTACCATTGTCACCAAATGATGTTTAGATGCCCGAAACGATGTTATACATACTACGACTGGGAAATCGTTATTGATGCAATATTTTGATTTGAGATCGTGAATATTTTCTTTAACATAAAATCTTGGATTAACGGGAATTCCCGTTACCATAATTTTTTCTTTCTCAATGCCCGCGGTTTCTAAATCTTTTGCAACCGAAACGGTGGCAACAAAGTAGTAATCAATACACGAAAAACGATAATACGAGTGGCCATGGTAATCGGTCACCACCACAACTAATGTACTGTGCGGCAACATTTTTTTACAAGCTACCGCGAACATAGGCAGCATGATGACATTGGTAAAAATAAGAACATCGGGCTTTTTTCCGTTAATGTAATCCAAAATGGCATGATTAAATAATTTCCTTGTGGCAATGAGTTCTCTAAACACAAAAAACATCGGCGGAAATTTGTAAATAATTTCCCAAAGAAGGGGGGATTTTTTACTGATAATGTCGTAGAGCTTAGAATATTTTTTCAGCGGCGGATCAATATCTGCAATATCAACATGTTCTACATGGGTTTGAGGCAAGTGTTCTTTGGCAAAATCTAAAAGAGCTTCCCCTGCCCTTATATGGCCAAAACCACCTGCCATCGACATAATCAATACTTTTTTTTTGGTATTCATTCTGTTTTATTGATTTTTAGAATCACCAAATAGAGAGCACAAACCACTGCAACCGAAAGTAAATTTTCATGAAAAGCATCTAAAAAATGTGGAAAAATATAATATACGTTCAAAATGTTAAAATAGTTCAGAAAGTAAAAATCCCAATACCGAAGAGCGGAATACAAGAGAATTATCATGTGGACCAAAGCAGAAAAAAGCACTAGCAACAGCAATGCGTTAAGGTATTTATTTTTGACAATTTTTATATGCATATGATACGAATAGTGCATTGGAACGACGACTTATTAACTCTGCAATAGTTGCTTGGCTTCGTTCCAAATTTCAGGTTTATTCTGCTTCTCCTTCAGCCAGTACCACCATTCGGCTCCCCAGAAGTAGAACTCATTGAGTCCGGTTTGCTTTGCGTAACTCACATTTGATGTAAATTGCGCCAAATCCATGGATTTTTCCTGCTCCTGCAAAGAAACATTGTAAAACTGCTTGTATGCCCAAGGTTCTGCCTGCAGTTCAACGCATATCACCGACTTACCAAATAAATACTTTATTAATTGGGCTCTGCGCCAGTAAAACACCGGCGGAAGAGGAAAAGTTCCATAGAAACCAAAGCCATCGGCAACATGAAACCAAAGTTTTCTATACATGGTAGTTCCCACAATGTCTCCAATGCGGCCAGCACCAAGCCACATTGACTGCTCACCAGAGTCAGACACCATCACCGGTCGTGAAGGGTCGAGTGATTTTATCAGCGCCACTTCTTTTGCCAAGAAATTTTTGTCATACCAAGGACATTGGCCAAAATTAAAGAGTGGTTCATTTTCCGCTTGCCACGCCACAATAGCAGGACTTTCTTTGTATCTGGTTACCACTTCTTTGATATACGTTAACAGTTCGTTTTGCTGTTCTTGTTTTGAAATACTATTTGCCCATATGGGAACATGGCATTCGGGCCAGCGGCCGGTTTTCATGCCAATCACATAAACAATTTGGGCACGATGGCTTTCGGCCTGGCTTATTTGCCAGTCGATATCATTAAAATAAAAATCTCCCCGCTTGCCTTCAACCCAATCCCAATCAGTAATCAGTTTGATTTTTTTAGCTCCCAAATCCTCCAATATGGCTAAGTAGGTTTTCTTCCAATCCAGCTTCAATACTTCGGCCTGCATTTGGGAGAAATTAATTCCCCATGTAATGTTTTTTTGCTCTGGCGCTTTGCCTACAAAAAAATATATGACAAGAATCACCAGCACAACGAGAATAATTACCAAAAATACTGCTGCCATTTTTTTCATTGCCATGTTTTACCCGCTATTATTTTCTCAATATGATACGTTCCCAACTTTTCTATTTCAACAAATCCCTGCATGGCAACTTCTGCCAGATCTCCGGCGCCAATCATATCAAAAAGCCATTGGTCGATATATTTTGGATTTTCTTGCAATACCGCCGCCCCAATGTGCGTCAGCCACCTCCTATTAAAATCTTCCTGGGATCCAATCGACGGCTCAATAATAATAGGAATACCCAATCCCGCATAAAATGAAAGTTCCGAAGGCTTGGTCATTAAAATGTCGGTGGTTCTTAAAGCATGGTTAAATTTGTCAAAATATTCGTTAGTAGTGTCGCCTGAAAGGATGTGAACCCAGCCATCTAAATGCAGCTCTTTTATATTATCGGCAAAATATTTTTTGAGTTCTTTCCGGGTGCCCACTGAAATAATAATTCTCAACTTTTTATCTTGTATTCTTTGCCGTAGGTTATTCACAATGTTCAATGCAATTTCTTTTTGAGCGCCAGCTCCCCCTATGGAAAACAAAATGGTCAAGGGATGGTTGCTCAATTGAGGCAGCTGACCCAAATATCCTTTAACCAGCGGAGCATACATTTTGCGATATCTGCCATTTGGGTCAAGATTAAGCAGGCGATATCCTAAATCTTTTTTCAACGTTTCCAAATTTTCGCCGCCAAGATTTTCTTTAGGCAAGGGATATCCGGTTAACATAATGTTTTCTGGTTTTACCCCGTAGAGCTTTAATCGGTCTCGCGCCCACGTGCAGGGAGCAAAATATTTAATCCGGCTCTTTACCGGTTCCAATGAAACCCATGCTCGGGCAATATCGGCATCGCAAATAACACAATAAATCGTATTGGGATAGTTGAGTTCTTCGGCCATAAAAGCAGGGGTAAAAAATGTGGTAACCAATGGCAAAGGGTTTTTTTGTAATTTCTTTATTAAATCACTGCCCCATCCTTTTTTAATAAAGTGGAACACCGTTTTACCGCTGATATTCTCCCGCGATAAGTCACGTTTTGGATAGTAGCCAAGAATTTTTTGGAAACCGTCAAAGAATAAAAAAAGAAACAAGCCGATAAGCGGTATTCTGCGGAATCGGGAAATAAACTCGTAAACCGACCGTGTATTTTGCCAAAGCTGTTTATCTTTTTTGGGAATACCAGGATAACTATTGGCATCAATAATATCGTGGCCAAATGCAAGGTCTTTTAAGGGATAAGCAGTTCTTTGATGACCGTAGCCCATATCAGGAGCCACCACCCAAGCTTTTTCTTTAGCATCAAGATTATTTTGATTTTCTACCATATAGCTTGATTATACCATAATTTTTTATCAGGTGAAAAAGGGAAATACTATTTGGTTTAGAAACTGTGGAAACAAGAAGATTTGACAAACACCCTTGATAATTGCTATAATTGCTTTGCAAGCTTGCATGGTGCAGAGTTTGCCAAGGATTGTGCTTGCCACGTTAGCAATCACAAACTTGTTAGTTCCTTTACACGATGTAGAGAGGGTGAGATTATGAAGATTTCCGCGGTCTTTCCGGTCATTCAAGATCCTAAAGCCGAGGTGCTTCTGGTTCACTGTCTGGATCCCCACTTTGAGAAAGCGTGGACCGGACTACCCCAGGCTCTTGGTCTTGAACCTGGAGAATCTGCTACCATCAGCATTGCTGGCGGACCTCTGCCGCTTGCCTATCCGGAAAACTGTCGTAGTCGGGCCAAACAAACGGCCCAACAACTCTTGTTCGCCCGCGACAAATTTTCCAATGCTAAGCGATGTATTCTCTTCACCCACGACAATTGTGCTTATTACTGCACCATTCCTCAGCACCGCACCGGCAGGGAAGATTTGCCACTGGCAGGAAGCCTAGCCAAATCACTGTTCCCGCATTGGGAAATCGAGCTGCAGCACGTCACGCTCTTTGACCATGGTCGGCAAATCCGATTTGACGAAATCGCAATTTCCGAGAAAATAATCAGGCCGCCGACTCACTGGTTCAAGTATCACAAACTGGTCCACGCGTCGTGAGTTCTACATCTGAACGCGAAACCGCACCAATAAATAGTGCGGTTCTTTTTTTATACAGCTTTTGCTGGTTTTACATCAATACCCCAAAAACTTTGGTTTCAAGCGTTTTTGCAAATACCGTACTAAACCTGCTAAGCCTACATAATATAATATCAGCCAAACATACGGAATGTTCTGCATGGTTTTTATAGCCCACGGCTGGTAAAAAATATCCATGACTTTTAAAAAATAGGTAACTAAAATCCAGCAGGGCACCGAAAAAATAAATCCTAATATAGGTGAAAAAATCCCTAATACAGACACCAAAAACCCAAACACCATGATAAAATAAACTATCGGCACCACCAATATATTGGTAATAATTGCCACCAAAGATATATTGCCAAAGTTATAGGTCGTGATTGGCAGCGTAAGCAATTGAGCCGAAACAGAAATGGAAAAAATTTCCATTAAGTAGTGGCCGTGCTTAATAACCGGAGGCTGGGCATCGTGGGGCATACCCTTTTTTGTAAATAACATTTTTAAAAAATGATCTATAAGCGGCTTTACATGAATAATTCCCATTGCCGCCAAAAATGAAAGCTGAAAACCCACATCGTAAAGCAACAGCAATGGGTTTTGCAAAAGCATTATGGCAGCAGCCATGGTAATCGTGCGCGAGCTGGTATTTTGCCGCCCTAATTTTTGCGCCAATAAAAATATACTGCCCATAATGGCAGCTCTCACGCCTGAAGCCGATAATCCCGTTAGTATTATATACAACCAAATAAATACTACGGTAATATAAAACGCCTGGCCTCGCCAAAAACCCAACAGCAGTAAAAACGACATAAGCATTAAGCTTAAAATTACCACATGCACACCGGAAATAGCGGTGAGATAGCGAAGACCCGTACCATTCAGTTTGTCACGCAACTCTTGGGTCATATTTTTATTGTTACCCAAAATGATACCCTGCAATAGCAAACTATGCGGCGGAGAAAAGTTTGTATTAATAGATTCACTCAATTTTCCTTTAACTAACAAGATTTTCTCGTAGATAAAAGTAAAAAAATGGTAATGATGAATTTTTGAAACTAATGCAACGCTTGCATTATCCATGATCGAATACACACCATCTTTCAGTAAGTAATTTTTGTAATTGAAATCGGAAAATTCAGCCGGGGTTTTTAATTTTCCCGTAACTCGCAAGGTGTCCAAATAGCGGTATTCAGGATACCTGCCCGTGGTTACCAACACCAAGCTATCGCCTGCTTTTATAGTTAATTTTTGCTGGGCATCGCGATAATCCGGTTCACGTATAATTTGTCCGATCAAGGTAATTTTTCTCCCGGTATCGTTGAATTTTACCAACGGATCATGTGCAATGGTAAATTCAGAAATTTGCAGCCGCGCTATTCCCAACACTAAAAACAGCAAACAAAAGCTGATTATCATCATAGTATTCTTTGCAAAGATAACGGAAAAAATAATTACGACAACGCCACAAATTAAAAATCCCCACAGCAACACTTGGGGAATATTAATAAACGACTGTAACGCTATTCCAACAACAAAAGCAATACAAAACCAAAAAAGCGCTTTTGACGGAGTCATGTAAAATAGTTTTAGAATTTGGTAGCAATCACCGTAATTTTTATTTCGCCTTTTCTTAACGTAGTATTTTTCACTGCCCCAAAAATAATTTGCGCTTTCGCGTCAACGCTTTGGGTGATTACCTTTGCGGCCTCTTGAATTTCATGCAACGTAATATCCTCTCCCGACGCATTAAACAAAATTCCTTTTGACCCTTTTATTGAAAAATCAAGCAATGGCGAATTAATGGCTTGCGTGGCAGCAGTTACCGCACGGTGTTCCCCGTGGGCAGCACCAGTGCCAAACAATGCCTGCCCGGAATTTTTCATAATTGATACAACTGCCGCAAAATCAATACTAATAATTCCTGGGGCCAACACCAAATCGGTAATGCTTTGCACCGCCTGGCGCAACACATCATCGCACATGGCAAATGCATTGGACACCGTGGTTTTTTCGTCAATAATTTTAAGCAAATTATCGTTAGAAATAATCAGCAATGAGTCCACTTTTCCTTTTAGATTTGCAAGAGCAAGCTCTGCCACTTTTTTGCGCTGTTCGCCTTCAAAAGAAAATGGAGTGGTAACCACGGCAACCGTTAATATACCCATACTTTTTGCAAGGTGAGCAATCACCGGAGCCGCTCCGCTTCCTGTGCCTCCGCCCAAACCGCAAGTGACAAATACCATATCTGACCCTTTTAAAAATTCGGTGATTTCTTTAATGTTTTCTTCCGCGGCTTTCCTGCCAAGCGTAATATCCATACCAGCTCCAAGGCCTTTGGTGATATTTTTGCCGATTAAAATTTTGTTGGCAACTTTACAAAAATGCAGTGCTTGAGCATCGGTATTAACTGCAATTAAATCAACCCCTTGGGTATTATATTTTGCGATGCGCGAAATAGTATTAGAGCCAGACCCCCCCACACCCACCACTTTAATTTTCGTCGTCATAATTTAGTGCGCTTCAAATATACAAATGCATGCTAATAATACCAATAAAACGAATTGTCGCCGTAATTAGTATGATTAGTATGGATTAGTATATTGGCATCGCATTACGGGATAAATACCCTGAACATTTTTTTAATTTTGAGAAATAATTTTTTAAAAAAACTGAAAAATCCAGAAATGCCTTGCCCGGTGGTGCCTTCACCGCCAGCTCCGCCTATCACAAGCCCGGCAACGGTGGCCAACATTGGATCCTGCTCAAGCCCCATAATTCCTTTTATCACTCCTATTTCACAAGGTAGCCGCAACTGTTCTTTAGCGAGCTCTCTTATGTAAGGTATCTTAGCACCTCCGCCGGTTAACACAATACCCCCGGGCAATAATTCTTGTCGGCCAATTTTTTTTAATTCTTTTTGCATTAAATCCAAAATTTCAGAAACCCGCGGACCGATAATGTCCACCAAATTTTTCTCTGTAAAAGACAAGGAAGATGACTTATCAAATACTTCCACTTTCTTTTTTGCATTTTTATCAATTGTTGGATACATACAAGAACCGTGCTGTTTTTTAATATTTTCAGCTGTGGCAAATTCGGTTCTCAAACCAATGGCAATATCTTTAGTAATATTGGCCGACCCTAATGGGAAAATGGCCAAATGAATTAAATCCCCCTCTTCAAACACCGCCAAACTGGTGGTATCAGACCCAATATCAATTAAAGCAACCCCAAGCTCTTTTTGCTGGGGAGTTAGTACTGCTTCAGCCGCCGCCAAGGGAGAAGGAATAATATCATTAATTTGCAACTTGGCGTTCAGCACTGCCTGGGTTAAATTGGTAAAATATGACTGGAAATAACAGAGCAGTATCACCTTTGCTTCTAATCGTATTCCGGTTAAGCCCACAGGCTCCTTAATGCCTTTTTGGTCATCAATAATAAATTCACTGGCAAATACATCTAATATTTCTTCATTAGAAGGAATGTTAATCGCCCTGGCTGCCTGCAACACCCTTTCTCGGTCTTCTTCTGAAATTCGCTGGTCGGCTCTTGATACGGAAATAATTCCATCAGAGGGAGTGCAATACAAATGGCTGCCACCAATATTTACAAATACCGAATTGATCCTTATGTTATTATCCTTTTCAATGCCTGACAGCAATAGCTGGATATTTTTTGCGGTTTCCTCCACGTTAACCACCGCCCCGCGCCTTAACCCAAAAGAAGGGATAGTGGCTTGAGCTAAAACCTCCCATTCAGTTCCCTTTTTTTGGGCAACCAGCGCTTTTATGGTACTAGTTCCCACATCTAAGCCGGTAACAATGTGACCCCTTGGCATAATGAGTTTTTAGTTTTAAGTTACAGCCGTCTGCGGTCGGCTTGCGAGTTTAAATTTATGAGTTTTTAGTTTTCGTAAACCACAAACCCTTAAACTAAAACTTTAAACTTTTAACTGACAACTTATTTTATTTTTGAAAAATATGCTTCCTCCTTTAATTCCATTTCCCTGGCTTGTTTTTCTGAAATTTCGTGGTCGTATCCTAACACATGCAGCATGCCGTGAATTAATACCTTGGCTAATTCTTTCCTAAGGCTTAATTGAGAATCTTTGGCATATTCCCTGACAACATAAGGGCATATAATAATCTCTGCAACCTCTTCTTTAAAGTGCGAAACCTTTTCAAAGCTAAGTACGTCGGTTGGTTTGTCTTTTTTGCGGTAAGTATTATTGAGTTTTTGGATTTCAGCAGGACTAACAAAAGCAATGGATACGTTTTCCGTTCCTTTATTTTCGCCTTTTAACACTTTTTTTGCAACCCCCAAAAAAAACTTCTTATCCACAGCAAAATTGGTGAGATTATTTATTTCTATCATTCGTATATATTACACCACATTAGTTTTTTTTCAAAATAAGCAAAGAAAAAGGTGTTACCGTCATGCGACAACACCTGTACTCAGGAACATAGCTTGAAGAGCGCAATAAAAAAACCGCGTTGTATAGCAATTTTTTTATATGACATTAAAAACTTAATCCTCCGGTGTATACTTTTATAATCTGGGGAAGGAAAACTAACAGTACAATTAGCGGCAACACAAAAGTGACCAGGGTAATAATGAGCGTCCACAAAAAATACTTACGGGTTTTTTCAACTGACCGCCAGATTTTATCTATCTTAACTCCTTGTTCTTCAAGTTTTTTTAAAACATCTTCTTCCATAAACATTTATATTTTTACCTTTTTTAAATCTTCATGCAATAGATACATATAAATGACAAAAAATGGGAGCATCACAAATAAGTTTACCAATTGACCCAGTAAAGGCACCCATCCAATGATTAATGATACCATAAACATGATGAAAATCATGGCAACAATCCTGCCAAATACTGCCCACCAATATCCTTGCACTAATTTTTTGCTCGCTGTTAGCGCGGCTTTGCCTTTTACACCCTCCGAAACAAAAAGGTATATGGCAAAACTAAACCAAACTGCAAAAATGATTCCGGGAATAATAAGCAATATAAAGCCGGCTAATATTGCCAAACCCATTAAAAAATATATCCAAATATATGAGGGAATACTCAACCATCCTAATATTAAAATCTGCTTGACAGTAATAGTTGATTCCCTTTCTTTTATGGCAAATACAACCGATAAAACCGACCACGCGGTAACAATAAGATATACTACAAAAAAGACCATTAAGCCCAATACTACCAATGGATTTGAAGGAGGATTCTTTGGGTTAAATGAGTAACTTATCAACAAACCAATCAGCAATAATGGCACATTAATCGACAAAATCACGGCGAATGTTTTTGCCTTTTTCCTATAAATTTCAACACTGCTGTTTAATAATCCTCCAATTGAAATGACATTTTTACGTTGCGATACGTTTTGCATTGGTTGGTTTTCCATAATTTAATTATTTAATAATGTTCTTACTATGGCGCTAATTTCACTATTATCGGCTTTACCTTTTACTTTTGGAGCCAAATCGGCCATCACTTTACCCATATCTTTCATACTTGTAGCTCCGGTTTTGGTAACAGATTCTTCAATTAACTTTTTCAGCTCTTCAGGTGACAATTGTTCGGGCAAATACTTTTGCAATATTTCTATTTCTTTTTTTTCTTTATCGGCTAATTCGGGCCGGTTACCTTGTTTGTAAAGTGCAATAGCATCTTTTCTTTTTTTAATTTCACTTGAAAGTACGACAATTACTTCATCATCAGCCAAAGCAGATTCCTTGATTAAATTTTCTTCGGCTAACTTTGGTTTTTCCTTAGAAATTTTATACCTTTTTTCTTTTTCTTTGGCGCTTATGGCAGATAACGCCAAACGCAAAACACCAGTAATTTCTTGATTACCTTGTTTGAGTGCATTAGTAGCATCGGTTTGTATTTGCTGTTTTAACATATGCTTTATTATAGCAAAAAAATCGCCAAAAGGCGATTTTTGCTATCTACTTGGGTTTTGCCATTTTTTCAGCAATAACTTTTTCCGCTCTCAATTTTACCCTTCTCAATGCAGACCTCTTTTTTGCCAGGGTTGATTTTGGCCTTTTGCGAAACTGCTTTGCCCTTACGTTAAGCAAAATTCCACTTTGGCGAACCACTTTGGTGAATCGGTGCACTAAATTTTGAGAGCTTTCTTTTTCTTTCTTTTTTACTTCTAATGCCATAGATGTGAATTTTTAATATAAATTATTTATTTACTTTCTCTCTCATTTCTTCTACGACCTTGTCTAATTTAATTTCTTCTTGCACGCCGGTGTCCATATCTCGCAAGGTGATAAAATCTTCCAACGCTTCTTTTTGGCCAAATATCAGCACCCATTTAATTCCCATTTTGTCAGCGGTTTTTAATTGGGTTTTCAAAGAATCTTTTGAAAAAGATTCGGCCACGGGAATTTTCGCAGCCCTAAATTCTTCAAAAAGCTTCAAGCTTTTCCGTTTTGCCGATTGCCCCAGCTGCGCCAGAAATATTTCCGGCTTTTCTTGTTTTTTATCAGGTTTTAACTCCCGAGTTTTCATGAGGTTGACAATTCGGTTCACTCCTCCGGCCGCTCCGCAGGCAGGAACATCCCTTCCTCCCAACAGTTTTACCAAGCCATCGTATCGGCCTCCACCTACCAAACTCCCCTGTGATTCTCCGTTTTCGCTTTTTTCAATAATTTCAAATACCGTTTTTGTATAATAATCCAAGCCTCGCACTAAATAAGGGTTCAACGCGTACGGCAGTTCCAATTCATCTAAAAATTCCAATACTTGCTTAAAGTGCGCATGGCAAGCTTCACAAAGGTGGTCAATAATTTGCGGAGCCCCCGCTTTTACCCGCTGGCATTTTTCCTCTTTGCAATCTAAAATTCTCAAGGGATTTTCTTTTAATCTCCTTTGACAGTCAGAGCACAACGAAGACTTCCTTGACCTAAAATAACTGGTTAAAATCTTTTTAAAATACGGCCGGCATTCTGCGTCACCAATGGAATTTACCTCAATGCTAATATTTTTAAACCCCAAATCTTTTAAAATATCATAGCTCATTTGTATAACCTGGCCATCAATTGACGGGCTTTTATCTCCCAAGGCCTCGATATCAAATTGCAGTAACTGGCGATACCTGCCAGCTTGCGGCCTTTCATGGCGAAAACAAGGACCTATGGTCCATAATTTTACCGGCTGAGGCAAGTTATACATGCCATGCTCTATATAGCTTCTGGCAATGCCAGGGGTAAATTCGGGTCGCAATGCAACCAGGTCTCCGCCTTTGGTGCGAAAAGTATACATTTCTTTTTCTACAATATCGGTGCCCACTCCCGTGCCTTTTACAAACACTTCTGCCTGCTCTAAAATGGGCGTATCTATTCTTTTAAAACCATAATACTGGGCAATACCCTCAACGGATTTTTGCACTTTTTTATAGTACACCTGCTCATCGGGCAAAATGTCATGCATCCCGTTTAAACTTTGCAATTTTAATTTACTCATTTTTTTAGTTACCTTGAATTATGAAATGGTTTCAAGATATTTTCTTTAAATCTCACGGCAAAAAAGGTTAATATGTAGGGGCTGTAATATAAGAAATGGTTGACAGAGGAAATACCCTAAGCACCGCTCTGCCAATAATATCGTCTTTTGGCAAAATCCCCCAACTTCTTGAATCATACGAATACTGCCGATTATCTCCTAACACGAAATATTGGCCGGATTTTAACGTCACATTCACATCACCGGCGGTGCTTACCAGATTAGGCAGATATCTTTTTTCATTAAGGGTCATATCATACCCACCTTTTATAATATCAATGTTTCCATTTTTAACTTCCACGGTTTCGCCGGGCAATCCTATAATACGTTTTATAAAACGCTGGGTAGTATCTAATGGATACTTTAGCACTATAATGTCTCCTCGTTGCGGCGGATTAAACCGATAAGAAATTTCGTCAACAATTAAATAATCCCCCGATTGCAAGTTTGGCACCATGGATTCCCCTTTTACAATAAACGGCTGAAATAAAAAATATCGGATAGGGAAAACAATCAGCGCAGCAATAATGACTATTTTTAAAAGATCCCATATAAAAAGAAAGAACCTTCCTATGAAATTTCCCTGATGATTGGTGGTTTGCTGTGGTACCGGTTCTTTTTTTTCGGTGCTATTTTCTTCCATATTTTAATACTTTATCATATTTTTTATGTCATTGCAAGGCCCTATTACATGAGAAAGCCGCGGCAAGTTAAGAAACTTGCCGCGGCTTATGTGGGGTGGGAAAAGAACGCTATCGGTTGCGCCGTTGCCAGAGCGGTGCCGAACGGCCACGCCCCCTGGTGAGTTTGCGGTCGTTAGGCAAAGACTGTGCGGCAAACTCCTCGTCGAGGAATTGCCGGACTTCGTCTCGGACCTCGCCTGGACCAACCCTCAACTTGCGTTTTTTGCGCAACTTTCGGCACACGACATTCATAACTCCGGGAATCCGAATTGCAGCCTTGAGAAAGACCGCGACAATGATACGTCGTTGGTGTGCCGGATGAACCGTGGACATGCGAACTCCTCCTCGCGTAGGGAATGGTAGAAAAACACAGCCTCTTCTCTGTCCCGTGGTTGTCTGCCCCCTAAAAAAGATATGCAATCGCTAGGCGAGAGCCGGTTAGGCAAAGTTTTCTTGCCAAACCTCACCAACGATTTGGCGATAGTCAGCCATGGCGCGATTTGGATAGCCTCTTTTGCGCCGGCAAGACTCGGCGATTTCTTCGGCAGACAACCCATGAGAGATACTCTCAAGAATGAGTTTTCTCTCCTCAGTCGTCACCTCGGGCGAAAGAACGGACCGCGACATACGAATCTCCCCTTCTTGAGAAAACTGATGCGGAAAAACCCCTTTGCCTCTTCCGTGCTGGGTCCTCTTTCTGTTCGCTATCATAAACTGTTCCAAACCTCTTCCCTGTTCCATTTCATGCGTGGCGAACTTGATTGGTTTTTTCTATAAACCCTCCTTTCTATAAAGAACAACTCTAAAACGATACCGGTTTTTATTATAATCTCATGAATATCATTGTCAAGCTTATAAAAAGAATATACAATATAAAAACATGATTATCATTGTTGGACTAGGAAATCCAGGCAAAAAGTTTGAAAAGACGCGACACAATGCCGGTTTTATGACCGTTGATTTTTTTGCTCAACAAAATAATTTTCCAAAATTTACATTATCAAAAAAATATGAATCACTTACTTCTGAAAACAATGAGATTCTTTTGGCAAAGCCGCAAACGTTTATGAATGAATCGGGAAAAGCAGTCGCATCAATATTAAAAAATACAAATGCCGAAAATGTTATTGTGGTACGAGATGATATTGATTTACCAATGGGAACTATAAAACTTTCAAAAGATTCCGGTTCTGGCGGACACAAAGGCATTGATTCAGTTATTCAACATCTGGGAAACAATAATTTTATTCAACTGAAAATCGGCATTGCCACCAACGACAAAAAAGCAGAAGAGGTAGTATTGAAAAAATTTTCCAAAGAAGAAATGGAAATTCTCAACAATGCCATTAAGAAATCCGCCCAAGCTTTGAATTATTTCATTGAAAATGGCATTGAAAAAACTATGAATGAATTTAATAGATAACATGCATCAATTATTAGTTGTAAGCATCACCCCCTACTTTCTTGAGAAAGAAGTTTTTTGGTTTCAGGAGAATTTGGAAGAAATTTTGAAATCCCAAAAAACGCAGCAATTTTTTCAGGATAATACCGTTTTCCTGCAACAAGGACAGAGTTACAATCTCTCGGAATTTTTGAGAAAACTGGATGAGATGGGATATGAACGAGTGTTTTTAGTGCAAGACCCGGGTGAGTTTTCGCAAAAAGGCGGTGTAATAGAAATTTTTCCTATCAATATGATGGATGCAGTACGGCTGGATTTTTTGGGCAACACCATTGAAACCATCCAGCAATTGGATATTAAAATAGAAGACGAGGAAAAATCAAAAGAACTGCTCAAGAAAAAATTAAAATCGCAGAAATTATTTTCTGATCTTAAAAATCTAAAAACTGGCGACTATTTAGTACACCTTGATCATGGCGTAGGAAAATTTACTGGCATAGAAAAAATAAGCGAACAGGATTACTATGTATTAGCTTACGCAA
>Ga0210400_10000664_pt1 | contig 36900 bp, 28 predicted proteins | sample IncBWH26MmetaG_FD_155456 | JGI IMG/M metagenome (GOLD analysis project Ga0210400, IMG submission 155456) | Forest soil microbial communities from Barre Woods Harvard Forest LTER site, Petersham, Massachusetts, United States - Inc-BW-H-26-M | ecosystem: Environmental > Terrestrial > Soil >... | reverse complement strand
AACGCTTGGCAGCCAGTCAGCGCACCGCTTGGGCCGCCATGGGTGTTGAGCAGAAGGTGCATGGTCAGAGAACTGCTGGAGGACGTCGCTTCCGACATCCTTCTCGAAAGTCTTCTCGGGACCGCACACCCGGAAGGGTGTTGAGCGGCACTCGATGACTCGCTGCTTCCTGTGGTCGAGGCAAGCCGGGAGGCAGAAGAGCACCGCTTCCAAAAGGGTACCGTGATCTAACAGACTCTTCTTAATCGTCTGTGTACTCGTCGGGCAACGGTTTCCGGGATTCGAACAGTCTTGTACACCCTTTTCATTCGGCGCTCGCTGGCTCCCCACTCAACTACACCAGGCTCTCCCGCAAACATTCGGCGGATCGTTCTATCGCTCACATTCCACAATCTAGCAAGTTCTTTGACGGAATAGTGCTTTTCGAAAGCTGATGTTGGCTCCAACCCGTGCTGGGCGCGAGTGTCTGATGAAATATGCTCTCTATTTCGATCAGTCATATGGCTCTACTCTTTCGCAACTCGACAAAATGCGACGATTCGCATTTTCCTAGAGTGTTTGTAAGCCAAGTCACAGTTTCAGTCAAAACCCATGGGCGGACGAGAGATCGCAGCCGAGGGGTTAGAGGGTCATATGTAGGCTATAGGCGCGTAACTATTAGGGCTTTGGAGCTGGCGAATCACCCCATAAAGAGCGGGCAACTGTCGGATGCAACCGAACCCAGCAAGTGCTCACTCGGAGGAATCATCGATGCAGTCTAGATGGGGAGTACTCACCGGAATATGCCGTCGCCACTTCGAAGGAATTGCTGCCATGGCAACATGAAGAGTGTGTCGCCTGTGTCAACCACTTCTCCCCAATATATCCAAAATTCGAGGGGAAACGGACACCATGGACACCATGCGAATCACTGACCAGCGCATCTGTCCCTGCACTGCAAGTAAATTGTAACAGACGCCCTTTTGATCCGTCAGCCCTGCACAAAAAGGAGTGCACTCGTTCGACGACGTCGCTGGAGATCGCATGCGAAAATATCCGCGCATGATTTTCGGTCGACCGGAGTCGTGCGAAACAAATTGCCCATGCTGTGAGAATGCTATGGCTTTTATCAAGGCGTCCGAGATTTCAGACTTCCTGTATTGTGAGCGTTTGTGGTGGCTCAAGAAACGAAATTACTTCGGCCAACTCCAACCGCGAGATGCTGCGTTAGCAGTTGAGCGTCTCAACGCCGGTACGGAATATCACCAGGCCTACTCAACAAATGTCCGCTATGCGTCCGCAGGGCGAAGCGCCTCACGCAAGTTCGTGCTCCTTTCCCTCTTGCTGATTCTCCTCTTGATCCTTTTCCTATTATTCTTCTTCGGCCAGGCCCATGGTGCTGAGCACAAACCTCGAGCCGGGGCTGAGCGACACGGGACGAAGGGACAAACGGCCACCGTTCAAACAAAGCACCCGCAAGACCAGGCGGTCAACATCGTGTTCTTTCTGGAAATTGCCGCGGTCGCCGTCATGGCGATCGCTTTTATGCTCAGACGTCTCGGTCGCCGCCGAGAGCGGCGATGGCAGATGCCACCTGGCAACCTGATCTCGCTTGATGATGGCAACGCAGAGACTCTAGTTTGCGATGTACTCGGCCTGGTCGGCAAGCCGGACGTAGTGCGGCGCGAGGGAGATTTCTTTGTTCCGGAGGAGCGCAAGAGCCGCGTCCTGGCGCCCGGACGGGACCCCTTTCGTGACCACATTCTCCAACTCGCTGCATATTGTTATTTGGTCACGAAGAATCTTGGGCCGGTTCAAAAAGGCATTCTGACCTACGGGAACGGTCAACAGCGTGAAGTGCTCTTCACAAATGAATTGATGGACGAATTGAGGCAAGTGATCAATCGAATTAGGAGCATGCAATCGGCTGAAGTGGTTCACCGCAATCACCGGACAGCTTCTCGATGCTCCAGATGCGTTGCACGAAACATGTGCTTTGAAGCGCTGAGTTGAGAACGCTGCAGGGCGGCTGTAAGTACCCGCACAGGAGAGGCTGGTGAAGGTCGCTACCTTCAACATCAACAACATCAACAAGCGGCTAGACAACCTTTTGGCTTGGCTCGCCAAAGCTGAGCCAGACGTCGTTAGTCTCCAGGAACTCAAGGCGGAGCAGGGAGCGTTTCCAATACGTGCTCTTCGGACTTTGGGTTACGATGCAGTTTGGCAAGGGGAGCGTTCCTGGAACGGAGTGGCCATTCTCGCGCGAAACTGCACTCCTGTGCTGATCCGCTCAAGCTTACCCGGCAATCCTGAAGATCGGCAAGCCCGCTACATCGAGGCGGCTGTTCGTGGAGTCGTCATCACATCCATCTATCTCCCAAATGGGAATCCGCAGCCCGGTCCGAAGTTCAACTACAAGTTGGCGTGGTTTGAGCGCCTGATTCTCCATGCCGCCGAACTCATGTCGACCGGTGTACCAGTGGTGTTGGCCGGTGACTACAACGTCGTGCCGACGCCAACGGACATCTATCCAACACGATCGTTGGACAACAACGCCTTGATCCAACCTGCAAGCCGCCAAGCGTTCGCGCGCCTGCTCTCTCAAGGCTGGACCGACGCGATGCGGAAGTTGCGTCCAGAAGGGCCACTCTGGACATTCTGGGATTACAAGCGCGAGCGGTGGGGGAATGATAAAGGCATGCGACTTGATCACTTCCTGCTCTCACCAAGAACCTCAGACCGACTCGTGGATGGCGGCGTAGACCGATGGGTGCGTGGCGAGGTAAACGCTAGCGACCATGCTCCAGCGTGGATAGTGCTCAATGAATGAACCCGGCCGGCTATGCCTAATCTTAGCCAACCCTAAAGTACTCGGTCGGTCCATTTTCCTGCAACAGATCTAAAAGACTCTTTCTTATCGACGCGCCATTGCTCCATCTTTGTTGATCATGATATATCGCTGTCTTCGTGTGCTGGTGGCAACTTTCGGGTGAGTCCATAAGATTTCAAAGATTATCCTGCGGTCATTGGGCGCTTCAACGGCCACAATCCTTTCCGCCTCCGGATCAGACTCCGGTGGATACCGGGCGGCTCCGGTTGCCAGCCTGCCATTCTTGCGTTCTTTCTTGGTTACATACCTCTCGTAAATCGGCTGCAGCTCAGCCTTTGCCTCGTCGTTATGCGCCTCAGGGCCCGCGTTCTCACGCTTGTAGAGCGTGGCAAACTTGTTCTCCCAATCCCTCATCGCTGACATGAATTCCAATAAGACTGCCTTGGCCTTCTCCATATCTGCGCTCATTCGGCACTCCGCTTATGGATTGTAAATCCTGCTAGAAAACACCCTTTCATCCTGGTCCCCACACGGTATGGTCGACGCTTAGACGATTGCGGGAATCCCTGTCTCCGACGGGTTCGCGAAAATGGTTTCCAACGACACGAGCATCCTGTTTCGGAAGAAGCTTTGCGTCCGATTGCGGAACTGCTCCTGACGATGAACTCGTAGGAAGTGGACGCGCGGCACGAATCGTCTCCTTCAGACTTGGAGTGGGTGTTCGCGGGCGACGCAGATGCGGAGATGAAATGGCAAACTCCCCGCCGGTTCTCGAACGACCGGATACCACGAAGACGGTTGAGGGATTCGTGATGCTTTGATGAACGTCTGAGGTGGTGCCCTTGACAAGATCAGAAAGAGGTCTCGATGAACTGCAAATTTAAAGCGCAGCTCTGTTGACTCCCGCAAAGCACAGGCGACAACCGCTGATCACATCTGCCGCAAGTTTCTTCCTCGTAGGTGCCGGGTTTTCGGCTGGTATTTGCTGTCTCCAGCAAGATAGAATCCTGTGTTCACTTGCTCAAAGACTTTATCCGACAACAGGTTATCTCTCAGATTTGGATTAAGGGCCATTCAGCCTCATTTCGGTCCAGACAGTCCTAAGTCTGGGGAAGTACATAAGGAAACGACAATTGCCGAACAACCAGCAATCAGAACAGATCTCCGATCACTCCAGTACCGAGCTTGGTCTCGATCCAGAAACACTCTGGCAGGCTGCGGATAAGCTCCGTGGGTCAATCGACGCGTCGGAATACAAGGGCGTCGTTCTCGGTTTCATTTTCTTAAAGTACATCTCCGACGCGTTTGAGGCGCGCCGCAGCAAGCTTGCCGATGAGCTCAACGCTGACGGTATCAAAGGAGAGGAAGCGGAGCGCCTGCTTGAGAGCCGCGATGAGTACACTGCGGAAAATATCTTCTGGGTGCCTCCGGAGGCTCGGTGGGGAAACATCCAGAACCAAGCCAAACAACCGAACATAGCCAGACTGATCGATGACGCGATGTACGCAATCGAGCGTGATAACCCTAAACTCAAGGGCAAGCTTCCGCGTGACTACGCTCGCCGCGGAATCGCTCCCGAACGGCTGGGTGGCCTCATCGACATGATCGGCTCGATTGCGATTGGCACAGATCAGGCACGCGCCAAAGACATTCTTGGTCGCGTATACGAGTACTTCCTCGGGAAGTTTGCCGCCGCTGAAGGCAAGTTGGGCGGTGAGTTCTTTACTCCGAGCTCCGTTGTTCGGTTGCTTGTTGAAATGATCGAGCCTTACCAAGGCCGGGTCTTTGACCCCTGCTGTGGCTCCGGCGGAATGTTCGTACAATCTGAGCGGTTTGTTGAAGTTCACGGTGGCTCGAAGCGCGATATTTCCATTTTCGGTCAGGAATCTAACCCCACGACATGGCGTCTGGCACACATGAACCTCGCCATTCGTGGCATCGAGGCCAACCTCGGGGAGGAGCCTGCGGACAGCTTTGTCCGTGACTTGCATCCAGACCTAAAAGCCGATTACATCCTCGCCAACCCACCTTTCAACGTTTCGGATTGGTCCGGCCAGGTGCTGCGTGATGATGTCCGTTGGAAATTTGGCGTTCCGCCTGTAGGCAACGCGAACTACGCATGGATTCAGCATTTTATCTACCACCTCGCGCCACCTAATGGTCGAGGGGGCGGAATCGCGGGCTTTGTAATGGTCAATGGCTCTCTGTCTTCAGATAGCGGCGGTGAAGGAGAAATCCGCAAGAACATAATCGAGGCTGATCTAGTTGACTGCATCGTTGCGATGCCAGCGCAACTATTTCTCACCACCGGCATCCCCGTAAGCCTGTGGTTTGTCAGCCGAGACAAGACGGGTAAGAACATCAAGAACGGTGGGCGAGATCGCCGCGGCCAGACGCTTTTCATCAATGCCCGTCAACTTGGCACGATGGAGACGCGCACTCTGCGCGTGCTGAGTGGCCGCGAACAATTCCCGCTGCCCGCTGAGAGCGACATAGGGCGGATTGCCCGCGCCTACCACGGCTGGCGTGGAGAAGCCAATGAGGCCGCCTACATGGACGTAGCTGGCTTCTGTAAGTCTGCCAAGATCGAGGATATCAGAAAGCAAGGTTACTCCCTGACGCCCGGTCGTTACGTTGGCGCTGCTGACATTGACGACGACGGCCACTCTTTCGACGAGAAGATGCAACGGCTCGTGACTGAGTTGGAAAAGTGCTTCGTCGAGGCCGACAAGCTGGCACCGCGAATCAAGTCCAATCTCAAGGCACTGGGCTATGGAAGGTAATTGGACCAAGAAGCCGCTGGCCGAGTGTGCCGAATTCTTTTCGGGAGGGACGCCCGCAAAGAGTCAGCCAGAGTACTGGCATGGTGACATTCCTTGGATTAGCGCAAAGGACATGAAGACCTTTCGTCTGTTCGATGCCGAGGATCACATTACACAGCGGGCGGTGGATGTGGGCGCACGCGTTGTACCCGAGAACACCGTTCTACTCCTGGTACGGGGAATGACTTTACACGATGATGTGCCCGTGTGTGTAACAACCAGAACGATGGCCTTTAATCAGGATGTCAAAGCCATCCAGGGGAAAGACGAGATTTCCACGTTGTATCTCGCCTATTGGTTATTGGCGAACAAGAATCGCCTCCTATCTGCGGTTGACACCGCATCGCATGGAACGGGGCGAATTCCTACTGACCTCCTGAAGAGCCTAGAAGTCGATGTTCCTCCTAGATCAGAACAGGACCGGATCGTCGCTGTCTTTGATCTTCTAGACCGCAAGGATGAGCTCAACCACAGGATAGCTCAGGCCTGTGAGGCTCTGAGTCGCACAATTTTTCGTGCATGGTTTATAGACTTTGAACCCGTGAAGGCCAAGGCTGCTGGAGCGACCAGCTTCCGCGGAATGCCACAGGAGATCTTTGACCATTTGCCCGACCACCTTGCGGACAGTGAATTCGGCCCGACTCCCGCCGGTTGGGCGCACATTCCGATTGGAGACTTCGTTGAGGTAGTAGGCGGGGGTACGCCCAGTACTGCTATCCCTGAGTTTTGGGAAAATGGCCAATTTGCCTTCTGCACCCCGAAAGACATGTCCAAGCTGAGTGCACCGGTCCTTTTGGACACTGAGCGCCATATCACGCAGGCAGGTGTAGAGAAGATCAGTTCAGGACAGCTGCCGAGAGGCACCGTGCTGTTATCCTCGCGAGCACCAATCGGCTATCTCGCTATTGCAGAAACACCAGTGTCAGTGAATCAAGGCATCATTGCGATGTTTTCTGAGAGGGTTCCGAATACATATATTTTGATGTGGACCGAATCGAAAATGGAGGTCATTAAAGCTCGCGCTGGTGGTAGCACCTTCGCTGAGATTAGTAAATCGAACTTCCGGTCGATCGTTACCCTATGCCCTGATGAGCGAACCTTGGCAGCATTCGGTGACATTACTCGACCTCTGTTCCAGTTTCTTGCCTCCGTCCAACGAGAGTCGGGAGTGCTTGGAGCTGTCCGGGACAAGCTGCTGCCAAAACTGATTTCCGGCAAAATCAGAGTGCCTAAGATAGGGGGGGCAGAAGATGGCCGATAGTACCGTAAGAGCCGATAGTACCGTAAGAGCCACCTTCCTGCTCTCTGCGTGTCACGAGCTCCTGGATTCCCACCCTGAGTCACTCCGAATTCGCGAGCAGGTAGAGGCACTGGAGGAGGCAATGCCAGATCGGCCGGGCGTTGTCGTGTCCTTCTGTAGAACAATAATCGAGACGACATGCAGGACGATACTGACGGACCGAGGCGCGCCGACAGACCCGAGATGGGAAGCACCAAAGTTGGTCGCCGAGGCTCTGCGATATGTCAACCTCGGCCCGCGCGACGACGGGGGCGTCGATGAAAAATTACGGAAAGGAGCGGATTCCTTAGTCAAAGGACTCCATCAGATTGTCTCAGGCATCGTGGAAATCAGAAACGCTCACGGCTCCGCTGCACACGGGGCAGACGCATACTCGCCGTTGCTTGATTCGAGATACGCCGAAATACTTGCTCGCGCCACAGATGCCGTCGTGGGACTCTTGTTTAAGACCCATCTTAGTTCTGCGACGCGTGATCCCTTGGCGCGATTTCGGTATGGCGATCATTCCGATTTCGATGAGTTGATCGACAACGATTTCGGCCCATTCAAGGTGCTGCATGTACAACTGATTGCGAGTGAGGCGTTGTTTCGCACTGACTTCCAGGCATACCGGGCCGCTCTTGTCCAGTTCAAGCAGGAGCAGCAACAGCCGGCACCACTAACAAAACCATCGGAGCCGGATGCGGCAAGGACTACCAGCGCTGAAGACACCGCTTCTCGGGAGATGCTGGAATGAACGAGAGCATTGTTGAACAGGCCGCGCTAGCATGGTTCGAGTCGCTGGGCTACGACGCCAAAAGAGGCACCGACGTCTCGCCTGGGGGAGACGGCTCATTGCGGGAAACCTACGAACAAGTTGTTCTCGTGACTCGCCTCAAAAGAGCGCTGCAGAAAATCAACGACCATTTGCCAGACGACGCAATCGAGCAAGCAGTACGAGTGGTGACTCGTCCACCCGAGCCGACCTTGATTCAGAACAATCGTTGGTTCCACCGGTTGTTGACAGACGGTATAGACGTGGAGCATCGCACAGCAGAGGGTGAGATGCGTGGCAACAAAGCCTGGCTTGTCGACTTCAAACGACCACTGCGAAATGACTTCCTTGTGGTCAATCAGTTAACTGTAAAGAGCGGAAACAATACGCGCCGCTCCGACTTGGTCATCTTTGTGAATGGTCTTCCTATCGCAGTGATCGAACTCAAGGATGCAACAAACACGCAAACGGACGTGTGGCAAGCGTATCGCCAACTTCAGGATTACAAGGAGCGTGTGCCCCAGCTGTTTCAATATAACGAGTTGCTTGTGGCAAGCGACGGTGATTCGACCCGTGTGGGTTCATTGACAGCGAGCTCCGATCGTTTCGGGCCTTGGCGATCAATCGGCGACGCCCGCGAGCCGGGATCACCATACCTTGAGGTGCTTATCAGGGAATTGTTTGAACCTTTTCGACTACTCGATTATCTCCACGCCTGCGTCACGTTTGAGGAGGATGAACAGACCGGCGAGATCAACAAGAAGATTGCCGGCTACCACCAATTCCGCGCTGTCCTCCAGGCACGGCTTAGTGTAAAGGCAGCCCTGAAGGGCTCAGCTGCCTCGGGAGATGGTCGCGGTGGAGTGGTCTGGCACACACAAGGGTCCGGGAAGAGCTTAACAATGTTGATGCTGGCTGGCGCGTTGATTAGAGATCTGGATCTTGCGAATCCAACCATCGTCGTAGTAACCGATCGCAACGACTTAGACGGCCAGCTCTTTGGGACGTTCGCGGCGGGACGCGCGTTGCTCAGGCAGGAGCCTGAACAAGCCGAAAGCCGAGCCGACCTGACAATGAGACTCAACCGCGCTTCTGGCGGAGTAGTCTTTACTACGATCCAGAAATTCACTGAGAAAGGCGGGCCTGTCAGTGAGAGGTCCAACATAGTGGTACTGGCCGACGAAGCGCACCGCAGCCAATACGGCTTCATCGAAGGCGGCGCGAGATGGATGAGGGAGGCAATTCCGAACGCCACTTTCGTAGGATTTACAGGCACGCCACTGGAGCGAGATGACCGGAGCACGCCAGCTGTCTTCGGAGAATATGCTGACATTTACGACATCCGGCAAGCTATTGAAGATAATGCCACAGTCCCGATCTATTACGAGATGCGGCTGGTCAAGTTGCTCCCGGATGAGCAAGGCATCATAGAAGCAGAAAGGCAGCTCAGCGCTGCCGCGGAAGCTGACAAGGAAGGTCAGAAAGTCCCCGACGATATTGAGGTCCCGTTAGAGGATCTTGCTGGCGCGGACAAACGACTAAAGCTCATAGCGCGAGAGATCGTTGAGCATTTCGAAAAACGTCGCGAGGTTATTGAGGGTAAAGCGATGGCGGTCTGTATGAGCCGGGCCATCTGCATGGACCTCTACGATGCGATAGTCGCGCTGCGGCCCGAGTGGGACGCGAACGAAGACGACAACGGTTTCGTGAAAGTTGTAATGACTGGGTCCAAGGCTGAGGGTGATCGTGTCGCATCACATGCCCGCACGAAAGCCCGACGGCAGGCGCTGGCACGTCGATTTAAGGACCCGGAAGACAACTTCCGGCTCGTGATCGTCTGTGACATGTGGCTAACGGGTTTCGACTGCCCTCCGATGCACACGATGTACCTGGACAAGCCCCTCGCAGGTCACAATTTGATGCAGGCAATCGCGCGAGTTAATCGGGTATTTGGAGATAAGCCTGGCGGCGTTGTGGTGGACTTTATCGGCATTGCAGATCAACTCCGAGATGCGGTGCAAACGTACACGCAAGCTGGTGGCGAGGGTCGGCCCGTTCATGAAATTCAGAACGAAGCCGTTCCGGTGATGGAACGGCAATTCGAAGCATTGCGGGATTTCTTCAATGGTTTTGACTACCGTGGTTTTGTTGGAGGGAGTGCTGCGGCTCAGTTAGGTGCCGTTGCGGGCGGTGCTGATTACGTTTTCAAACAGGAGGACGGCAAGCGACGATTCATGACGTTGGTTGCGGAGTTGTCGAAGGCGTTTGCCCTCTCGATACCGCGAAAAGAAACGGACGCGATCCGAGATCATCTCAGTTACTTCCAGGCAGTACGGGCAGCAATCCGTAAACGGCTTGCAGATGATGGCCCACCTCCCCCGCCCGATACACGAGCTGCCGTTCGTCAAGTTATATCAGGAGCCATCGTATCGGACGGTGTCATTGACTTGTTTAAGGCAGCGGGTCTTCCGGACGCGAACGTCGGCATCCTTTCAGAGGACTTTTTAGAACGTCTGGCAGCCTTGCCACAAGAGAATCTGGCACTGGAGACGCTGCGCAAGTTGCTAAACGATCAAATACGCTCCCGAGAAAGGGTGAATATTGTTCAGTCGCGTTCATTCCGAGAGTCGCTCGAAAATACTCTTACACGATATACAAACCGTGCAATAACAACGGCGCAAGTTGTTGACGAGCTGATCGGTCTCGCACGTACCGTCCGGGAGGAAATTCGACGAGGCGTTGAATCGGGACTTACTGAGGAAGAGGTGGCATTCTACGACGCTCTCGCAGACAACCACTCTGCCCGCGAGGTCATGCAGGACGCAACTCTGAAGATGATCGCGCGTGAGCTTGCCGATCGGATCAAGGCAAAGGCGTCGCTTGACTGGACGCAACGCGAGACCGTCCGCGCCGATATGAGGCGGACCGTTCGGCGTCTCTTGACGAAATACGGATATCCTCCAGACGCCCAGGAAGAAGCAACACAGTTGGTTATTCGCCAGGCCGAAAAGATGGCTGAGAACGTCGTTGCCACTGTATAACTACCAGTGCCAAAATATTCTCGACAGCGGGCTGCGCCCCTGTGGTGTCCTGGCCGAACCCGTTGGCAAACTTCGTTACCTCAATAAGCCATCAGGCTACAATGTCAAGTGGCCTGCATCTCTCAAATACTTACGGCTCTTAGGATTAAGCAAGAAAGGCGGAGAGTGGTCCCGTGGTTGATTTCAATAAGCTAAGTTCATCTCGGCCGCTGCCGCCACCGACTGATCCCTTGAAGGTCTTTCAGCGACTGCCAAAACCTCCACATATCAATGATTTGTGGGAGTCACAAAGCGAAGCTTTGAAACTATGGGCAAAACGTCGTACTGAGAATGACCTCGTCATTAAGCTCAATACAGGTGGAGGCAAAACGCTGGTCGGAATATTGATTGGCCAAGCGCTCTTGAACGAGCTCAGGCAACCGGTTATGTATTTGTGCCCAAATAATCAGCTAGTACGACAAACGGCAGACAAGGCAGCCGAGGTCGGAATTGACACGATCACCTATGAAGCTGGTCCCGGCAATCTTCCTGCTACTTTTCTCAACTCAACAGCCATCCTCGTTGCCACTTATAACGCACTGTTTCATGGTCGCAGTAAGTTTGGGGTGCTCGGCAGCGGTAATGAACCAGTCAGAATTGGTGGCATTATTTGTGACGACGCCCATACTGCATTTTCAACTGTACGGGATGCGTTTTCGATCTCAATCAGCAGAACCGACCACGCAGACCTTTACACCGAGATCATAACTAGATTCCGCTCTGACTTTGAGGCTATCGGCAAGATTGGGTCATTTGACGATGTGGCGGAGCGTCAGCACACGGAAGTTCTCGAAGTACCGTACACGTCTTGGCTCGCGAAAGCCGAAGCTTTACGCCAATTGTTGGCTCGTGACCATGACGAAGAATTCCGCTATGAACTGCCTTTACTCCGAGATCATTTCAGTGCCTGCCATGCGCTGATTAGCGCTCGTGATATTTACATCACTCCAATTCAGCCACTCGTTCACCTGTTGCCGACTTTCGAGGACTGCCGACGCCGTGTGTACATGTCTGCCACAATCGCAGATGACAGCTCCATAATCCGAACCTTCGATGCGAATCCAAAGTCGGTGGGCGAACCCATCATCCCTGACACACTGGCTGGGGTTGGAGAACGCATGATCTTAGCGCCAGCACTAACAAAGATCGGTGACTTAGACGATTCTGGCATTGTCTCCAAGCTAGCAACTACGGTGGCAAAGCAGGCCGGTGTTGTAATACTAGTGCCGTCTGAAAAAGCGGCGGAGCGTTGGAGCGGCGCTGCCACGCTGCGGATGGGCAACAAGGTTGATGCTGCGGTTTCCGACCTTGTGTCCGGGTCCAGTCATGGCCCCTTTGTCTTTCCAAATAGGTACGACGGAATCGACCTGGTGGGAAATGCTTGCAGGCTACTAATTCTTGATGGGCTGCCGAAAGGAGCAAACAGCTACGAACTCTTTCGAGCGGAGGTTCTCCAAGCAAGCAGTTCATTAAACATCAGTCTTGCCCAAAAAGTAGAACAGGGCATGGGAAGGGCCACGCGTGGTGCTGGTGATTACTGCGTAGTTCTCTTACTGGGGCCGGAGCTCGTGTCATGGATTACACGAGCAGACAGCCTTAACCTCATGACCCCAAGCACTCGGGCTCAAGTGCTGATGGGACACGAAATCAGTAAAGGGATAAACAAGGAAAGAGATCTGGCTGCTACCATCCATCAGTGCCTGAAACGTGACCCGGCCTGGACAAAATATCATGCCGAAACCTTGGCAGACCGCGCCGAATCGCCCTCTGTAGACAAAACAGCGATTGAGGCCGCATCCGCTGAACGCGAGTATACCCGCGCCTTTGTGGCGCGGCAGTTTCTTGATGCTGCACAAACGGCTTTTGCATTCGCTAGCCAACATCACAATGATAGAAGACTCCGAGGGTGGTTCCTGCAGCTCGCAGCGCGCGGACGATACTACGGACAGGATCTCCCGCGGTCGGAGGAGTTACAGAAAGCAGCATTCGCGGCAAACCCTATGCTCTGGGCACCGCCAGGCATGGTAGAGGTCTACACGCCGACCGCTTCCGTAGGGAACCAAGCCGAAAACATCATCACCCAAATCGCCAAATTTGCAGTGCCCAATGGCCACCTCCAAGACTTCGAATCGGCAGTGAGCTGGCTGACCCCGACCGCGTCAAGTAACCAACTGGAGGACGGCCTCAAGCGATTAGGAGCCCTCCTCGGCTTTCATAGCGAACGTCCTGAACAGGAATACGGACTGGGACCGGACATTCTCTGGTTACCGGATGCTGATCTTGGAATCATCATTGAGAGTAAGGGCAAGAAGAAGTCCAAGAACCCGTTGGGCAAGGAGGACCACGGCCAATTGCTGGTGTCGGCGGAATGGTTCAGACAACAATACCCGACGCGAAAATGCGTTCGCGTCCAATTGCACCCCAGCGAGAAGGCGACCAAACCTGCGATGGCGAAAGAAACTCGGGTGCTCACTTTCGACGGGTTGACACAGCTTGTTTGCGCTCTGCGTGCGGTGTTGACCGAAGTTTGCTTGGCGAAGGCGACAACGGAAGCAAGGTTGCGGCTTTGCGAGAAGCTGTTGAGACAGCACAATCTGACACCTGAGCAGGTGGTCACAGCTTACTTCGCAAAATTTGTGACAGGCTAGTACAGCACTCCATAGTGACGACTCTTACTGGCAAGTATGATTGACAACTTTCTCAGGGTGTTTCCGGTACGCGCCCCGAGCCTGATGTGGCTCTTGGGCGCCGGCGCGTCTGCTTCAGCTGGCATCCCTACAGCTGGAAGCCTGATCTGGGAATTCAAGCGAACATTGTTCTGCGCCGCTCAGCGAATTTCCGTTAAGAATTGCGAGGACCTTTCCAACGCGTCTGTGCAACAGAGGCTGAATGCCTACTTCCAGAATCTAGGCACATATCCTGCTGAAGGTGCGGCTGACGAATACGCCACATTCTTTGAGGCAGCATATCCCGATCCAAAGGACAGAAGAGTTATTCTCGACGGCTATGTGACGGGAGCAAAACCGAGCTATGGCCACCTCGTCTTGGCTGCCTTAATGCAAATGGGCAAAACAAGAATTGTGTGGACGACAAATTTTGACAGGCTCATCGAAGATGCAGCTGTCCAAGCCCTTGGTAGCACTTCGAAGCTCGTTGTTGCCACAACTGACAATTCTCGAATTGCAATGGAAGCGCTTAATGAGAGTAGGTGGCCCCTACTCGGGAAGATGCACGGCGACTTTCAATCTCGACGCCTCAAGAACACATCTGAAGAGCTACTCATTCAAGACGCCGAAATCCGTCGTGCTCTGGTTGAGTCCTGCCGGCGTTTCGGGCTTATAGTCGTTGGCTACAGCGGTCGCGATGAAAGTGTCATGCGCGCTTTGGAAGATGCCCTGGATTCTGGCAAGGGTTATCCAGCAGGCTTGTATTGGTTCCACAGGCCCGATGCCCCTGCCCTTCCTTCAGTCAAACAGCTCATTGATAAAGCTGTCCATTGCGGCATTCAAGCAGAAATTCTCGAAGCCCAAACCTTTGACGAGCTCCTGGGCGACATCACCAAACAGCTCAATGACATTCCTCCAGATATTCAGACAAGGCTGGACGTTCGAGCGACTCGTGCGAGCGAGATTCCCCTAGAACCGCCGGGGCAGGGTTGGCCTGTGATCAGGATGAATGCTCTACCACTTACAGGTTGGCCGACGATCTGTAGACGGATAGTCTGCACAATTGGAGGTACGAGAGAAGTCCGCCACGCCGTTAGCTCCCAAAACGTGAAAGCCATCGCAACGAGGGCGAAAGTAGGCGTCCTGGGATTCGGCAGTGACACCGACATGAAGAAGGCGTTTGGCTCGTTCGGCATTACCGATTTTGACTGCCATTCAATCGAGCCGAAGCGGTTGGGATACGAATCCACGGAGCTAGGATTATTGCGTGATGCGTTCGCGGCAGCACTGAAGAGCGCCGGTCCTTTCCGAGTGGAACGGCGGCGATCTTCATACTTCTTGATCCCGGACCCTGACAAAATATCATCTGACGCCTTCGTCAAGCTCAAGGAAGGTGCGAGCTCAATTGCGGGAAGGGTCCCCAAGACTGACGTCTCTTGGTCGGAGGCTCTTAGATTTAGGATTGACCACCAACTTGGTCGGCTTTGGCTGCTTGTCGAGCCTACGATCTATCTTCACGAACCGATTGGAGACGAATTTCGAGACGCCTCCGATGATTTTATTAGGGAGCGACTGGCAACAAGGTACAACCGACAGTGGAACACGTTGCTCGATGCTTGGGTTTCCTTGATCATGGCGAATAGCGACGAACGAAAACTTTCTGCGCTGGGGATCGCAGACGGAATAGACGCTTCTTTCACGCTGAGTAGAATAACGGGATTCAGCCGAAGGAGTTCTGCGCGATGAGTAAGCCATTTGCGCTCCCCGGATATCATCGAATTCAGGAACCAGAGCTTTTATTCCACCCTGATCGACCACAAGACCGTGATGTACATCCTCTCGCTGGACTGTTACGCTTTGGCCCTTTCAGCCGCGCATTGATCAATCCAGTTCTCGATCCCATCCGCGTTGCCACGGTATTCCCGCACGGTTTTCGAGATCGCGTAAGAGGTCTTTTTCGAGAATTTGAACAACGTCATTTCCCTAGGGAACGGAAGAATTATTTGATAGAGTTCCCGGGTTTTAGCCGAGTATTCGGACTTCGCGTCATTCCAGCATTGGACGATGCTCATATTGAAATCCCGTCCTCATCCGAGCATGAAATCCTTTCGGACACACGGCCCCACCTTCGTCTAGCCGACATCCTTACCAATGCGATCAACCGACTAGGAGCACTCCGACACGAGTTCGACATGATTCTCATCTGTCTACCCGATCGATGGGAGCGAGCATTCTATGGCGACGAAGACGATTTCGATTTGCACGACTATTTGAAGGCGGTGAGTGCGTCGAGAGCAATACCCACTCAAATTGTTCGTGAAGACAGCGCTCTGAACTATCCATGTAGGGCCAGCGTAATGTGGCGACTGGGGATTGCCCTATACTGCAAGGCTGGCGGAGTTCCATGGAAGCTCGCGGATAGTGAGGCCGACACCGCTTACATCGGTCTCAGTTATGCAATGCGTTTTAATGATGCGGGACAGGTCACGTTCGTTACCTGTTGCAGTCAGGTTTTTGATTCTGACGGAGCGGGTCTTGAGTTCTTGGCATATGAGACCGATGACGTGCACATCGTGAGGGACGATCCGTTCCTCAGTCGTACTGAGATGCGTCGGGTCATGGCACGCAGTCTCGCCCTTTACCAACGCAGGCATGCCGGCAGAAGTCCACGACGTGTTGTTGTCCATAAGACAACACAGTTCAAACCGGAAGAGGTTGACGGTTGCTACGACGCCCTGTCAGGGTCTGAAATGGTCGATCTCTACCAGATTCAACAGGACACTCTCTGGCGCGGCATCCTTATCGAACCTCCGAAGCACCCGAAAGCTTCTGCGGGCATTCCCTCGGCCTATCCATGCAATCGCGGCGCATATATGCAGCTCGGTCCCCGCGAAGCCTTGGTCTGGACACAAGGCAATGTACCGGATCTTGTTCCTGGCAAGAGCTTCTACAAAGAAGGAAAGGGCATTCCCCACCCGCTCATATTGCGCCGATTCGCGGGCCATGGAAAGTGGCACGACCCGGTTCGCGCTGTTCTTGGTCTTTCGAAAATGAACTGGAACAATGATGCATTGTATGATCGCTTACCAGTCACGCTAAGTTATGCTAGCACACTAGCCCGAACCATCAAGCGCATGCCCACCATACACTCACGACCATATGAATTCCGACTCTTCATGTGAGACACGCCCGTTCGGCTTTCATTCTGGAATCGATGTTCACCTTCACCGGAATACCCAGTCTCTCAAAGGTGGCTGACTCTGAAACGACGTATCTCACGCTTTTGGAGCCGAATCCCCGAGCGCCGCACCGGTTCAGCTTCCGAAGCTGTGCACTCTGACAAGGTACCCGGTTTTGAAGTACTTAGGCATCCCGCTATCCAAGTCGAGCAACCCCGCTTTGTCATACTGAACGTCCACAACCACCGATGGAGATACGCCCTCCACTTTAAGAGGATACGCAATATCGCCAAGACCGACCGGTGATGGGCTGGTCCGGCGTCTTGCAATCGATCTGGCAAGTTCTTGAGCCCAGCGTACGTGGTATGCAACTCTACCGACGTCGCCTCGTTCTTCTGCGGTAATGTCAGCAAGCACATTTGCCGCGTATCTGTCGGAAGAACACGCGACGATGACTGGCAAAAAGTACGCTACCCCGGTTAGTTTCTCGCGCACAAGCTCAGGATCCACCAGCACCCGATCGGTAGCATGGCGCGTGTCGAGTCCACCGTCGAACGCCAGCCATGAGAGCAAGGCGCGAACAGCGGTCAGTTCGTCGAAGTCCCGGTTGCCGTGTTCTGCCAGCACCTTCGCCGCGAGACAATGAGCGGGAGCGTAGAGCAATTGGGAGACTCTCTTGAAGAACTCCCATTGATGGTCTGCATCCACGATCTGTTCGCCCTTTGGCAACCACTCGAAATTTGGCTGCCGCACTCGCAGATGCTTCACAACCCCCAATACGGCCGCAAGCTGGATCAATGGTGTGGTTGCATCGCTGCCACGCTCAGATGCCAACTCAAGTTGTGCGATCATTCGTCTAAACAGTCGGTTGACCTTGCCGCGGCACAATTTTGCCAACGTGTGTCCATCTACTTGCGGCGGCTGCTCGTTTTGGTCACGAAGGGCTTCCTCCGGCGGCTGCACGGATGTTGGGCTGTCTGTCTCGTGCTGTAATCCAAGTCCAAGACGGTAGATCAGCGCGTCGATTATGAGTGCAAGATCACTTGTCGCTGAAAGACGCCGGCGCCGACGTGCGCGAACGGTATTTTTTGCCGGGATCATTAGGCTCTCGGGCTCTGCTCCGCCCTTCTGTGCTGTTCGTTGGTGCGCTCCTTTTCCGGGAAGTCTTTCCGACTCGTCTTCCAGATGGACTGGTTGGTCGAATATCGCCTTTTCGACAACGTGAATTAGCTCGCTCAACTGGTCCGGGTCCCCTTCAATCCCAGAGAGAGCGCGCCGAAAAGCCGCCGTGCGTGAGAATGAGCGAACGCCCTCTTGCCATCACCAAATCCCCACAGATCAGGATGATCGCCTTCGCCCTTGTAGCAGAATATGTTCATCAGCAGGGCGTCGGAACTCATCGAGGAGTCGAGTTCCTTCCAAATGTCATCGTTCTTCGGCAATGCGCGATCTGCACTGCTATGAACTTTGTCGAACCTTCTTTTCCATTTCGGTCGTCTCAGAATCGCCTTGTAGCTGGCCGATATGAAATTGCCATGCTTCTGACCGCATGGAGATACCTGGTAAACGAACACAGGCATTTCTCCATAGCTGGTCACGTGAGGCACCTGTTTGGACGCCGCGTAAGCTGCGTTTCTGGCGCTAAGCTCGCGGCGCAACAAACAGGGTTTGCAGGCCTTTTTCTTCCGCATTCGCCTGTGCTCGCCGGGCAATGTCGCGTGCTAAAGTCGTGACTGACTCATCTTTTCCATTCGGCAGCAACTTGCCAAGGGATACTGGCTCGACACCACGTAATAACGTGGCCATCCCTGACGAGTCTGCAAATGACAGGTCCAGCGTGCCTGTCTTAAGCGGACGATAGTACAGAAGATTGTTACGACGAGAACGATCGATGAGCTTGCGAATCCAACTTTGCCGCGCTCTGTCTACAGCTTCGCGCCGTGCGGTGGAAACTGTGGCGGTCGGCGTACCGGTTGCATTCGATCCTCTCGGAGCGGCTGTGCTTGACATTAGCTCTTGAACGGGGGAGAGCAAATTATACCGAGAGTTGCGCAAAGATTCTCAGTGATTTTCACTGATGGAACGATGGAACGGCATCGTGGGCAGATTTCCGAACCGGGCGTTTACACGGTTCGCCTAGCCTGATCCTGAGTTATCGGCAGGAATCAAAAGGAAGAGAAGCAAATTTATTAGGTTCGGACCCAAACTGATTACATCCAGGTCCGCCAGCGGCTTGGCGACACTTGTGTCGGTTCCGGGGTTGTCCTTCTTCTGAGCATCCAGCAAGGCTCCGTTCAAATACGTCCCGCATGAACTGCCAAGATCGGTGATGAAGTAAACCGCCTGAGAGTCGATCCGATCTTGAGTGATCTTGAAGTGTCGTCGTGACACCTCGCGGGGACGGAATGTCACACAATCATTTATGGAGAAATCCAAGATCTTACCGACGGGTTCTTCGAATAGTGTCGCTTGTCTTCCGAAAACGGTCTCCGACGCGGAGAGCCGATAGATGCCTTGCGTGTATGGGCCACAACCAACCAAATAACCACCTGGGTCCAACTTTGAAATTGCGGCGCCAATTTCAGAAATCCGCTGCGCCTGGCCGACCTTCATCATGCCGTCTAAGTCATTGAGGCGGCTGGTTCGAATCATCTTCTCTATCTTGGTAATCGAGTTTTGGAAAGAATCCATGCTAAAGGACCACACCAGACTTCCACTGGGCGAGTACCTCGCCATATTGCCGGCTAAGACTAGGAGCTTCTTGAAGAGCCTCTTCTAGCAATTGGATTGCCGCAGATAGCTCAGCATATTGCCTGCCCATTTCCATAGCTTTCTGTGCCTTCTTTGAGGCAGCTCGTGTTCTATCGTCCGAGTCGAGAGGCTTCTGACTCGCAATCGAATCTTTGTCTAATGTCTCTAGGGCCGACAAGAAGTCGGAAGCAGACTGGAATCGCTTTCTCACGTCTGGTTGCAAGGCGTTTAGGCAAACGTCGTCATATCTTTTATCGATACCAATTGAGATCTGGGACGGAGGCGTTGGCACCAGAGTGCGTGTTTTTGCCAAACCCAACCGAAATTCCTGCTCCGTTGTGTAGTCTACGGCTGGAAATGGGAACTTTGCAGTGAGCATCTGATAAAAGATGATACCCGCAGAATACACGTCACTGGCGGGTGTCTCGTAGTGATGGAATCCTTCAGGCGGCATATACAAGAGCGTGCCAGCGGCACTGACCATGCGTAGTTGTGGATCGATATTCTTCGCAAGGCCGAAATCCGCAACCTTAACGCACAAGTCAGAAGCGTCGCCGGTCAAAAGGATGTTTTGCGGTTTCACGTCTCGGTGAATTATTGCCGGTTTCTGGGAATGCGCCGCTGAGAGGCCTGCGCAAATCTGCTTCTGAAACCGAACACTAATATCTGGTCGAAGCCGAGGCTGGGACGAGAGAAATGAGTGAAGTGTGCCTCCAGCCGCGTGCTCCATCGTGACGTACGATCTTTCGCCACTGGTTACGCCGATCTTGTTTGCCTCAAAAATACGAACAATGTTCGGATGAGCAAGCTTTGACAGTATGAACGCTTCCTTGAATTGATCAGAAGTTGGGCTGTGCGAATTGCTCTTGAACACTTTCATCGCCTGCAAGCCTAGAAATCTGTGTCGGACCAAGAACACTTCGGAGAAGGCCCCTTCTCCAAGCTTTTCCAAGACCGTGTACGTGTCTCGTAGGGTCGATCCCACGGTGAGGGTTTGGATCATAAGTAGCCGACAGTCCGCTTTCTTAGGCTCGAAGGGAACTGCATCTTTTCCTTTGTTGTTTCTTGAGAATCGGGAACCAATGCCCAAAGCTCTTTCACGATGGAGCGCAGACTTGCAAAATCTGCCCGTTCGATAGCGAGCGCCCCCTCCTCGACTAAAGAGCTGCCTCGTTGTCGATCAATGAACGTCGAAGCGTACTTGGAGACATTCTGGAAGGAGATTACCCAAAAATCATCTTGCCTCGCCCAAATCTCCCAGGTCAAGGATTCGAGCGACGAAACGACTTTTTCCAACTTCTTGTGGTCTCGCGATTCGACAGCGGATTTCGCATCGGCCAGAGTTCTATCGAGTCTTTCGATGTCCTTTCTTTCACTTGATCCCTGGACGGCCTCAGTCGTACTCTGCCTAACCTCTTCGAAACGATTTAGGAGCAATGGCCACTTCTGCGATTCTTCAATTAGATCGATGCGCGCCTTGAGCTCTTCGATACCACGCCGTACGCGTTCAGCGGCATCCGGGTCTTTCATTCTCGCTTTGTTTAGTTGTTCCTCCAACTCCTTCACTGTCGTCCTGACTTCACCAGCCTGACCAGGCGAACCGCTGGTTGAGTCCTGATGCTCACCAAGGAGCACTAACCTTTGTTTCTCGCCTTCGAAGTCAGCCTGCATATCCTCTACACGAGGCAGAGGAGCGATGGTATCCCCAAAGATAATCGGGAACGATTGGCTTAGGAGGGGGATGAAGGCGTTTACTTTGACCTTGAAATCTCTGTCGATCTCCACGACCATTTCAACGTCACTGCCTGCTGGCAGCGTTCTGGTAATGTCCTTTCCCGGAATCCTCAGGGTTCCAATCTCCCTGTTCCTATCAGATCGCTCGTTCTCACCCTGGAGCAATGGAATGTTCAGGACATCCTTCATTTCCCCTTTGGCAACCTCGTGAGCCGTCACAATCTCACCCCGCCTGGTTCGGCCTTGGCAAGGAACCGTGGTCCCCTTTCGAATCAACACATGAGTCGTATTGTCGCTTAGTCCCAATGAGATCGCCCGAGAGAGCGGGGCGTCCTCGACCATAGGGCCGTGCGTTATCGTGAAATTCTCTGGATCAACTTTAAGCGTGTTCCCCGTCGTGTCAAAGACTCTGATTTGGAACTCGTTCACCGCTCTGTTATTCAAAACTACAGACGCCATGAAAGCATTATTGGTCAGCGCCAGTTTGCCGCTATTCCATCCGCCATCGGCTCGTGAAATCTCGACTCGGGCATGCGCAAGATTAACAGTGTCTTCCACCTTACCAGCGACGTCTGTCTCGGTGTCCTGCGATACAGGACTGTAAGCGAGCTTCAGCCGCAAAGTCCCTTTCGCGGGCCTCGAAGAATCGGCTTGCGGAATTCTTTGAGACGCTGCGAACAGTGCCGCGCCCCTGGCAACGATTGTCATGGGGTCTACTTTGAATTCAGGTTTGATGCCCAGGCCACTCTCAACTGCCGATCTAACAAGCGGTGTCAAAGTTGGACCACCAACAAGAATCACCCGGCTAACTGCAGTTTTCGACAGATGATTCGCCTCCAACAACCGTTGGCAGATCTCAATGGTCTTCCGAACGAATGGCTCGATGAGGGTCTCGTATTCGGATCGAGTTAACTCGAAGCTCGCTTCGAAGTCCTCTAGTCCCCTCCCCAAATCCGTAATTGATATGTACGCGCTTGCACTATTCGAAAGTCGAATTTTTCCATCTTCAGCCTCGGCGAGAAGCTTGGCGAATGCCTTTCGGTCAGTGCTTGGATCGAGTGCTCGGAGGCCGGCTTCTCGCTGTAACTTTTTGACTAGATGATCCAGAAGCCTCTCGTCAAAATCTTTTCCACCTAGGAAATTATCTCCGGCGTGGTCTATAACTCTCAGCCTGCCTTCCACCGTCCGAATGAGCGATGCATCGAAGGTTCCTCCGCCCAGGTCATATACGAATAAGAACCCGTCCAGGCTGTCGGCCTGGAAGCCGTAAGAGAGCGCTGCCGCAATGGGCTCTTGCAGAAGAGGAGAGCAAGTGATCCCTGCCATCTCTGCTGCACGGCGCGTAGCATCGCACTGTGGGATCTCGAACAGCGCTGGGACCGTGATTACAGACGCAGTTATTTCTTCGCCGGTTTCTCGCAGCACGTCTTGACGCAAGCTCTTAAGTACCTCCGCAGATAGTTCCTCAGGCTTCATCTGGCGGCCTGAAGTCGGGAAATTAAGGATTTGTTGACTCCCCATGAGGCGCTTGAATTGAGTGTGCGTATTCTCCTTGTCATCGACGCGCTGATTGAAGGCCAACTTACCAACGATCATGCTGCCTTTACGGTCAATCCTGACGGCCGAGGGTGTAATCTCGTCGCGGAATCCGTTCCTAATGACATGCACCTGGCCCTTATCAACAAAGGCGATTTCGGAGTTCGTTGTGCCAAGATCTATACCGAAATCAATTGTGTTTCTTGCCATCGACGGTACCATCTGCCTTTCCGACAATTACCTGAGCCATCTTGTGGAGCGTTCCATCGAAGAAAATGGCCGGGCTCACTGTCTCCTGCACAATTCTGTTGACAGGCTTTTCCTCAGCCGGATAATCAAACGTCAAGACATCTAAACTCATCCCTTCGTTGTACGTCTGGCCCGTATATTCCCGAGTCTCAATTCCGATCTGCCTCAATACGTGCTGGATCTTGTCAATGGAAAAGGCGATGGACGGGTCTTTTCGCCCGGCCGCTGTCTGAAGTCTATTAACACGATCCTGTAGTCGCCAGACCTCAATTGCAACATCGATCACCGATGAGAGATCAATCTTGCGAAGCTTTTCCGCTACCGCAGCATCTTTCGGAGGTGGATCAACGCCACGTTCTTTTCCGAACAAACGCTTCATGAGCACCTCTTAGGGCATTGAATTGTACCTGTTGACCTGAGCATTAAAACTCCTGACATCTGATTCCCTCTTTTCCAACTGCGTCTTGTAGGCTTGCACTCGCTGGTTAAAGCGTCGCACGTCAGCATTGTAACTATCGATTTCCTCTTGAGAAGGAGACCCAGCCTTAAGTTCGTTTTCTCTTTGATCAAGTGACTGACGCCCAATATCAATCTGGGCGTCCTCTGTCTCAAGGCTAGCTTTTTCTGACTCCAATCTCGATCGCTCCTGGTCAATCCAGTGGCCCAAGCTGTCTTTGTCCGTACTAATTGGTTGACTAGACGTAATTGTCTCTGCCGAGCTGCTGGGAGCATTCTGCGCCGGTGTCGATGCGCTGCTTCCCCAATCACCTAGGATCATGCAAATGCCTATCACACCTGCGACAATAGCCGGGCCGATAAACGCAGTCCTTTTCACTGGAGCCCTGCCCAGAAACTGATATCGACCTCCATCAACACTCTTAACGCGATAACAAGCGAGCGGAAAGACAGGAAGAAAAATAAACGTAAAGTACAGCGTGGCTATATAGGACTGACTGTGAGGGTCATAATCCCGCCTGCCATATAGCGTGGTTCCGATACCGTTGAATGTGTACATCGTGGGAGCTGAATCAATTTTCTTGAGCCCTTCGAATGCAGTGCGCTTTTTCGCCACTTCGGCCCATTCATCTATCGTTCGCCTATCTTCTTCTGACGTAGCAAACTGCTTTGCCTCCTCCAATTTCGCGAGCGAGTCCCTGTATCGAGACGCCACTGCGAGCTCCAGTGCAGCCTTTTGAAGCGATAGGAACTGGAGAGCCTGATAGTCTTCAGCTAATCGTTCCTGGCACTGCGTGCCACGAGCAAACTCCTTTGCAGCTGCCGTCAGCCGGAGGGATGCTTGCTGCATTCCTCCGTAATTATTAAAAGCCAAAGAAATAGACCTGTAAGCGTATGCGAGACCGTCCAGAATCTCTCGCGCGGGGTCCGTCTGATCCAACCCTGCTTCTATAATGGTCTTTCCAATCGGAACCAAAGTCGTGCTGACCGACTCTTCGATACTTGCCAGATAAGGGATGAGCTTGTCGGGATCAAGTGCCGTTTCAGGCGGGTCGGTGTTGGACTGCACGGCTCTCGGCACGTGCATCCTGATGGCACTCTCCGACACGGATGACTGGATTTCTTGCAGTGTCTTATCGAACTGCGTTTGCAAAACTAGAGCAACTTCTGTCAGAGCACGTCCTTCGTTCGATCCAAATTTCGCTTTTCTAATAATCCGGCAATTCTGAACCAGTTCGTCGGGTTGGTCACGCTCTGCTCCTGCCACGGCGCGCGACACATTTACTCGCAAAAGTGCAAGAGGAACATCTTGTCTTAGTTCCTGCACGTACGATACGTCTACGCGTGGATCATTCAAAAGCCGTGCGCGATTGGCTAAGTACGTCCAAAAGAACTCGTCGTTGATGACGAGCGTCCAGTATCGGAAAGCTTGGTCCCAGTTGGCGGGAGGTTTTTCACTTGAAACTGCGTCGCCGGGTCCCCGCGAGGCTACGATGGCGGCGGAATGATAGAAGATAGCGAGACAGTGGCAACCCAGACAAGCGTCAAGCCGAGGATCATGGTTCTTGTCGTTCCTGCGTCCGGCGAACCCATCTGCAATGGCTTTTTCACAATGCGCAACAAACTCCCCGTACCGTCCCGCTTTAAGAAATTCCTGGCAAGCGTCGAAGACGGAAAACTCCGGACTCGGCCAATACAACTCAGAGCTGATTCGACTCCGGGGGTCTTCGATCTCTTTGGAAGCCTTCTTGATTTGCTCTCGATCTCTGTGCAACGAACCAAGATAAGGAAGCAGATCTTGGACTTCTGGTGTCTCTCCCAGCTCAATCCATTTTAGGAGACGATCCGCACTACGTGCGGCTTCCCTGCCGGAGGAGTTCGGCCCCACGCCGAGCACTCTAAAAGGATTACCGACGTAGGGGTCCACCGATATCATAAAACCCTCTTTGACAGTTCCTGGCGCCTGGTCTCCACGTACTGACAGAATTCGTCGGTCCGTTTCGAAAGCAGGTCCTTGATTTCGGCAGAATACCCGACTACCGCCCAGGGCGCTCTTGTCGACGCAAGTGTCAGCACGTCGCCAACCCTAGCCTCATTACCAGAAAACCTTGGTTCTGAGAGAACGCCAGTGCTCCTTGGCGCGCCGCAGGTCGGCCTCCCCAGGACACAATTCTTAGAGGCGTTGCGTCGTCTTGCTTTTTCCCCGAACAGCTTGTCAGGAAAAGCATACTCAAAACCGCGACTGAGGCACTCAAAAGGCGGATGTATGCAACGGATCTTATGAAATTACTCACTTGCGCTCCACAAAACCTGGGATTTAAACAGGGCCGCTCGGCACGCGTGCTGATGAGTCGGGAAAGACCACAATTGTCGAGAGCCGGCTCATGGCCTTCTAACTCACCCCACACGATTGCGCCGAAGTCGTAGTTCACTTGAGGGAAGAACGACTTCCTGCGAAACAGAAACCTGCGCCGTTCTCCTCTTTTTATTTTTACTAGGCAAGGGACACATCAATAGTGACCGTTGCAAGGTCCCCCCGAGGCAGAAATCGGCCCGCAAGTAAGAAAATATGGAATCCCTGTTCGCTGGCTTCCCCGAACGGCCCAGAGTATACCCCAGTTAGGTGCATTTTGCGCCCACAAACCTAGGCCTCGGTTCCCGATGTGGGTTATTTTGCCAGGGTGAGAATCTCGGGAAATAATTAGGGATTACTAATCCTTAGTTCAAGCATTGGTGAATGGCGAACTCGTGTACATCAATGTTCCCTGATCACCGTGCATGACACATCCTGGGACATTCACACCACACCAGCCCGCCCTTCACCGGAGATAAAGTCGGATTGTCGCAGAAAAGACACACCTATCCGGCATTTCTAGGTAACAGCCTGCAGATTTTCAATTGGCTGCTGGAACCGTATGGAAGGGTTCCATGTCGTAGTGGGTTCCGCATTGACGAGCGAAACCCACTACGATACGAGAATGGTCGCGAACGCGATCTGAGGTTGTTCGCTTGGACACTTTGCACCATCTTGCATTCGGTGGCATCGGCACCCTGACAAACAGCCATCCAATATGCTGCTCACCTGATCAGAACTGGCAAGGATGGTCAACACACATTACATTCTCTCCAAACCATATTTACTGATCTGGATGGCCCACGCATGCCGCGTAATTGGGGCGACGTTCCTGTTCCTCTGCCGAATCCTTTCCATCAAGACAGCGACGCGGTCGAGCAATGTTTTGTCCTTGTGAAGAGTACCGATGGTTTCGGCTTTGGCCAAGTAGCGCTTTGACCGAAGTTTCTCCGTGACTGGTCACTTGACGCAGTTGATGCCAATCCGCGTAAGAATCGTTCCGAGCGCTGAGCTCGCGGCGCAGAGCGGCGGCGCATCGGATTGATCGGTTGTTCACAGAGAATACTTTCCAGATCAATGAAAATCGTGTGACTGAGTGGCGGCTGCGCTGACAGAGAGCGGCAAGATGCGTTCAGCTCTCAGGTGAACAACACCGTCCTGGTTCTGCACACGACCTTTTACCTTAATGAAGCGTTCGTGCAACACGACCATAGGATCGAGAGCATAGATGTCTGGCATCACAATCACGTTCGCGTGGCCCGTTTCATCTTCCACGGTCAGAAAAATCAAGCCCTTGGCAGTTCCTGGGCGCTGACGAGTGATGACGCAGCCCGCGGCCACTGCCTTGCGATTATGCGGCAGGTTCCTAAGCTCGCTCGCTGAGACGATGCCCATTTGCCGCAGTTGTTCCCGCCTGTATGCCATCGGATGCGGACCGATGGTCATGCCGGTTCCGTGGTAGTCAGCGACCAGGCGCTCCTCGATCTCCATCAGCTTCAGTGGCAAAGTCTTGTCTTGCTCGACTAATCCTTCCAGTAGCCGCGGCACCCGAGAGCCGTATTTCTCAACCTGCCATAAGGCATCACGGCGATGAGACTTAACGCCGTGGTCGGTTGCGATCGTGTTCAAGGCCCCAATGGTAGCCAACATCCGTAGATCAGGCTTCGTCAATTGTGGCGTGCGTATCGTGAGGTCGGAAATGTCAGCAAACGGTCGGGCATTGCGGCCAGCGATAACCGATTCCGCAACGCTTTGCCGAAGTCCGCGTACATAGCGCAAACCCAGGCGCAGAACATGTTGGCCACCTTCCAGTTCGAGCGTGCAATTCCAATTCGAGCGACTAATCTCAACTGGCCGAATTTTCAGCCCATGTCGCTGGGCATCCTTGACGATCGTCGCAGGGTTGTAAAAGCCCATGGGTTGGCAATTCAGCAGGGCGCAAGTAAAGGCCGCCAGGTAACGAACTTTCAGATACGCGCTTGCGTAGGCGAGTAAGGCAAAACTGGCTGAATGCGACTCCGGGAATCCGTACAACGCGAACGAGGATACGAACTTGACGATTTCATCCTGTGCCGCGGGAAGGATGCCGTTTTGCGTCATGCCCGCGCGCAGTTTGCTTTCAATTTCCTGCATCCGCTGCTTTGAGCGTTTACTGCCGAGCGCCCGTCTCAGTTCCTCGCCTTCACCTCCGGTAAAGTTGGCGCAAATCATGGCCATCCTGAGCAGTTGCTCCTGAAAGAGCGGGACACCAAGTGTCCGCTCCAACACCGGGACGAGTGAAGGGTGAGGATACGTCACCGGTTCTTTGCCCTGCCGGCGCCGGAGATAGGGATTTGTCATCTGTCCGACGATAGGACCAGGGCGAATGAGCGCCACCTGTGTGACGAGGTCGTAGAACCGCTGCGGGTTATTTCGTGGAAGCGAGGACATTTGCGCCCGGGATTCGATTTGAAACATGCCTACCGTGTCAGCCTTGCGAATCGCTTCGTACACATCGGGCTGGTCGGGGGGCAAGTGGGCGAGATCGACTTCTTCGTGATAGTGCTCTCCGATCAAGTCGATCGATTCCTTGAGGGCCGCCATCATCCCCAGCCCTAACAAATCCACTTTCACAATGCCCAAGTCGGCGCAATCATCTTTGTCCCATTGACATACAACTCTGTTGGGCATCGAGGCTGGTTCCAACGGAACCACCGAATCGAGGGCCCCCTGGGAGATGACCATGCCACCCGAGTGCTGTCCCAGATGCCGGGGGAAATCGATTACTCGCTTACATAGGCTCAAAAAGCAGGCGATCCGGGAATGATTCAAATCAAATCCCGCCTTGCGAAAATATTCGTCAAAGGTATCGTCCGCCCCACGCCACTCCCACGAGCCGGCGACCGCAGACAGGCGTGACAGTGAGTCTGGCTGGAATCCCAATACCTTGCCCATCTCGCGTGCGGCAAGCTTGGATCTGTAGGTGATAACATTCGCTGTCATGGCGGCGCCGCGCTCGCCGTATCGCTGGTACACGTACTGAATTACCCGCTCGCGCTCATCTCCACTCGGTAAATCGAGGTCAATGTCTGGCCATTCACCTCGCTCTTCAGAAAGAAAGCGCTCGAACAGGAGGTCCATCGCTATTGGATCAACGGCCGTGATGCCAAGGGAGTAGCAAACCGCGCTATTGGCGGCCGATCCTCTTCCCTGTACAAGGATGTGGTTCTCGCGACAGAACTTCACCAGATCCCACACGATAAGGAAATAGCCGGCGAGTTTCAGCTTCTCGATAAGCCTGAGTTCGCGTTCCAATTGCCGCCGCACCCGATCCGTCACAGGCCGATAGCGCTCGTGCGCCCCCTTCGCGACTTGAGCACTTAGAAAACTGATCTCTGTTTCTCCGGCCGGAGCCGGGTAGCGCGGGAATTCGTAACCCAGATTTTCCAACGTGAATTCCAGGCGTGCCGACAGGTCCGAAGTATTTCCGATGGCTTCTGGAAGGTCTGCGAAGATCTTCATCATGTCACCCTCTGGACGGACATGGCGCTGTGAATTGATCTGCAGGCGATCTCCCGCCTCGTCGAGGGTGCATTTGTGTTTGACGCAGGTAAGAGCATCGAGTACCTGGCGGTCCTCCGGCGTCGCATAGCGGACACCGTTGCTGGCGAGAAGTGGCAGCCCGAGTTCCCGTGCCAGGTCAATGGCGGCATGGTTTCGATGCTCCTGCTCTGGACGGAAGTGACGTTGCAGTTCTACATAGACATTTCCTTGGCTGAAAATCGATGTGAGCCGGTCCAGGAAACGTCGGCCTTGGTCTTTGCCTCCGGACTTCAATGCCTCCGCAAGCGGGCCATCTTCGTCCCCGGTCAGGCAAATTAAACCTTTGGCATGCTCCTCCAGTTCTGCCAGGGTAGCTGCGGTAGGTTTGTTTTTCGTTGTCCGCAGTTTCGTCTTTGTGATCAAACGGCATAGGTTCTGATATCCAACACGGTTCTCGACCAAGAGTGGAAAGTAGGACGATTTCGACGCCAGAGTCTCCCCAACAGATAATTCCGCGCCTACATGCGATTTGATCCCGTTCGACTTGGCGATCAGATGAAATCGAGGAGAACCGTAAAGACCATTGCGATCGAGCACCGCCATCGCTGGGAGTTGCTGCTTGGCACAGGCGTAGCCCAAGGCTTCAGGAACAGATGCTCCTTCCAGGAAGCTGAACGCGCTCCGGGCATGCAATTCCACAAACTGCATCAGTCGTACAGGCCCTCCACAAACCAGGTGTTTTGCCGGAGGTCGCGAAAAATTCGATACAGGCCGACGCCACTCACGAGCTGTACCGCGATGTCCCATTCTTCACGCCGCCATTCCTCGCTCTTCCACCAGTTGCCCGACGTTCTCCATGGGCCAGCTGCACCAACAATCGCTGAGGACACTTCGGCGAAAGAAATATGGATGGGCTTACCGGTCTGGCAACGGACATTCGCCGGCAACGGAGGCCGAAACATGCTCATGGTCACGGACGGGCTTCCGCTGGTGTCTACGAGCTTCTCTCTCCTGCTGTCTTGCGGGGTAAAAGAAATGATTCGGAAGTCGTCTGATTTATGAGAGTTCAGCACTTCCGCTGCTCCGACTTTCTCTCGGCCTTGTTCGTCCACTTCACCAACCACGCCACGAATGCGGGCCAGTGTTATCTCCAGGCTCTCTGCCTCCGGAGCGGCTGGTGCGAATAACGCGGCTTGCGTGGACCGTCGCCGAGCCGGCCGCGCCTCGATCGCTACGCTCTTTACTGCTGCGCCTGGGCGATGCTGTTCCAGGTCAAGATGCAAGAGCTTCAGCAAGACTTTGGTGTCCTGCATCGATGCAGGAAGACTGAGAGTTCTAATCCAACAATCGGGAGCTTCCGGGCTCTGTTCTTTCCTGGTATCCCGGTCTTGATGTACGTCCAGTTGAAGCCGCAAGGTCAGCTCATCGGTTGCAAGCGAGCGCGCCATCAAACGCGCGGTGAGTTGCTCCAGAAGCCGGTTCAGGACGAAGACCAGAGCCTCCAGGTCTTCGACTGGGTCTTCTAATTCCAGGCTTTCTTCAAATCTCAACGGGGCATCCGCAGGAACGAGCACACCGGTTACTTCTCCGCGAGCTAGCCGTTGCAAATGAAGGCCAGCCTGACCGAGTCGCTCGACCAGCGGTACTGGTGGCAGCAGAACTAAATCCCGACACCTGCGAATGCCCCAGGCATCGAGGATTTCTGCCTGAGCGTCGCTCAATGGCAGGACATCGATCGGCATCTGCGCCAGGCACTCGGCCTCATGGCCTTTCTGGACGACCGTTGTGCCAGTAAACCCCTTCGCAGCCAGCATCGCGGTATCACGATTTGTTGCGGCCGCAGCGTTGACCTCGAAGCCCACGCGCGCCGCATGATCGGCCAGCATGCGAATCAGCTTCTGCGGTGGACCGAAGATTCGCTCAGTGCCTTCAATATCGAGACTCACTATGCCCTGCGCAGTAGACTCGACTCGGGGGGAAAACTCGGCAGCGCAATCAATCAGGGCGTCTTGCCCGGCCTGCTCTTGCCTTGGTATTCGTTTCCGGAGAATGATGTCAGGGCATTGGGCCGCTTGGGCCTTGGTTATCCCTGGCTCGACTCCTGCAAGCTGTGCGGGCTCGTTGCAAGCATAGACCCGCGGCAAAGAGTCAGGACCATCAAGGACCGCAACCGGGCGGTTGCTCCATGCGGTGCGCTTCTCTTCAGGCTCACAGCGGAGAGATGCTTGGACAACAAAGCGCGGCACGAAAATGCAGGCGAAGAGCATGACTAGGACCATCGCCGCTGTGCCGAGAAGTTGCGAACTGCTTGAGAAGGCTTCTTGAACGAGCGCCGCGCTGCAATCTCGACTTGAAAATCCAGACCTGCTGCTAGGCGTCCGTGTGCTGGAGACTCTGGAGCCGACAGCGACCAGCGGATCTTGCCTGCTGACAAAGTCAGAGTCAGACTTGAACAGGTACCCAAAACAGGACACGGCGTTATGAAAACGAGCGGCGCGTCAAGTTTCTCCGCCAGACTGCGGAGACGGAACCAAGTCGTCAAAGGTACCTTGCGGACAAATCGCTCAGATATTCCCGCGAGATCGACCAAGATAAGTCCAAATCCGCCGCTCCCTTGAAGCAAGAGGTCTGAGGCTTTAAACGCCTGCTCCAAGGTTTTCAGGCCTCGCCCCCCGCCCCGTATCCACAGGACTCGCTCAAGATTGACTCCGGCGGCCTGAGCAGACCGCGGATCGAACGAATCAGCCGCGTCGACCAAAGCGCAGAATTGCTCGCGCGTCGCGCCGGCAAGCAGATGCGCTTGCAGACTCTTCCGCCCCGCGGAGCACCACGCTGGACCGACAATCTCGGTGATTCCTCCACAAGGAATTCCGCCAACAACAGCGTCGATGGTGCTCACACCAGTCGGCGTGATCCGCACTTCAACAGGCGGCCGTTGGGTAAGCGCGGCTGGGAAACGATCAGCGAGTCGTGCTTCTACTTGGGCGCGAATTAGGGCTGGGGAAGACATATAAAGAGGAGTAGGGGTGTATTCGCTTTTTGTTCGTCTTTTACGCTAGACTGGAAAACGCGGTCGTGTCAACGCTGCAAATTTAGGTAGCGCGCTAAGTCGTTGAAGGGATTATGAATATTCTTGTTGGAACGGCGGGTTTCTCCTACAAAGACTGGGACGGAGTCGTGTACCCGCCCGACCTTAAAAGGCGCAAGATCCACCCGCTTGAATACCTGGCAGAGTTCTTCGATTGCTGTGAGATCAACACCAGCTTCTACGGCCACATTCGGCCATCCGTGGGCAAGGACTGGTGCCGGAAAGCAGCAGCCGTCAACTCCAATTTTCAATTCACCGCAAAGCTCTTTCAGGGCTTTACCCACTCTCCTCGCGGAGCAACGCTCTCCTCTCCCTTCCATTTGACTGTGAGTGCGGACGATGAAAGATCAGCGCGTGAGGGGCTGGACTCGATAGCGCAGGAAGGCAGACTTGGAGCAGTCCTCGTCCAGTTCCCTGTCTCCTTCAAGAACCAGGACGACACCCGCGACTACCTGTTTGCTCTCATCAAGCGATTTCAGTCGTACCCACTTGTTCTCGAAATTCGTCATACGAGTTGGAACGACCCAGAGATTCTGGAACGGTTGGCTGAAGCCGGGGTTGGTTTTTGCAACATCGATCAGCCCCGGCTGGGCAAGTCGCTTTCCGGCACGCAACATGTCACGTCGAGGGTTGGCTACGTCCGCTTGCACGGACGCAATTACAAGGAATGGTTCCAGGCGGACAACCGCAATGACCGCTATAACCACCTCTACAAACCACAAGAGTTGGAAGGCTGGAAAGAAAAGATTGCCGATATCAGCAAAAAATCGGAAAGGACATTTGTCATTGCCAACAATCACTACAAAGGGCAAGCTGCCGTGAACGCCCTGGAACTGAAGAAGATGTTGTCGGGCAAAAAGGTGAAAGCACCTAAAGTCCTAATCGATCACTACCCGGAGCAGTTGCGGGAAATCGCCGAACCATCGTGCGATGTGGCTGACCTTAAGCCACCTTCGCATCAGTCTGAGAAACAGGAATAATATTATTGCCCCAATGACCGTCCGCAAAATCCTTCATGTCGATATGGACACGTTCTATGCTTCCGTCGAGCAACGGGATGATCCGCAACTGCGCGGCAAGCCTGTAATTGTTGCTTGGCGAGGCAACCGTTCCGTAGTCTGCGCTGCTTCGTATGAAGCGAGGCGGTTCGGCGTACGCTCGGCCATGCCGGCGATTCGTGCGGAACGCTTGTGCCCCGATGCGATCTTCATCGCCCCAGATTTCACGCGCTATCGCGAAGTTTCGCGTATGGTGCGCGGCATCTTCAAAAGGCACACGGATCTGGTGGAGCCGCTGTCGCTTGATGAGGCGTATCTCGACGTAACTGAAAACAAGACTGGCTTGCCGACCGCCACGCGGGTTGCGTGCGTAATTCGTGAGCAAATCCGCGAGGAATTGAACCTGACGGCCTCAGCTGGCGTAGCACCGAATAAATTTCTGGCAAAGATCGCTTCTGACTGGCGCAAACCGGATGGACTCTTCGTGATCCAGCCTGGCGACGTGGATATGTTTCTATTACCACTGCCCGTTGGACGTTTGCCGGGCGTAGGCAAAGTGACAGGAGAGAAGCTTGAAACATTTGGAATACGGACGGTGAAGGACTTGCGCGGTTTGGATTTACCCACGCTCGAAGGTCAATTCGGCCGCCATGGCCTGCGCCTCTACGAGCTGGCCCGGGGGCTGGACAATAGCGAAGTCGTCCCAGACCGGCCCGTGCAATCCATGTCCGCCGAGGATACATTTGAGCACGACGTACCGTTGGCAGAAACGGAGCCGATGATACGCCGTCTCGCGGACAAAGTCTGGTCCGCTTCGCGTAAGGAATCGCGTATCGCACACACCGTAGTCCTCAAGCTGAAGACAAGCGAGTTCAACATCCTCACGCGTAGCCATACGCCCTGCTCCCCTCCCTCTTCTTGCGAGGAATTAATCAACATCGCCTTGTCGCTGAGGGAGCGAGTGGATCTGGGCCCGCAGCAACGCTTTCGCCTCGTCGGCGTTGGCTTGAGCAACTTTCGCGAACCGCGCCAACCCGAAGGTAAGCCCGCGCAGCCAGCGCTTTTCGAGTAGCAGTACCTTCTGATATGAGAGTCTTGTGGTACGTCCCAACGGGTAGTCTGACTTCGCTTCATCCGCTAAACCGAAAAACCTGCGTGGACTTCAAACGTCGCGCGTCTGAGCGGTTCTATTGGATGGCCGAAGCGCTTCCCAGCAAATTCGTGAGCTCCCACATCGTCTTCTCTACGGTCGCTCCGTCATGCAACCGCAATGTTGAAAATCGCTGCTGCACTGCTTTGGCCAGCTCATCATCCACACTTGGGTCAATCAGCACGAGATTTATTTCCGGCTGCTCACACAGGTAAAAAACCTCTGAGATTGCCAACGCCTCATAGCAATTGATGCCTCGACGCACAAGCTCATCCGCCACATGGGAAGGCAGCACGCGAGTGAAATATACAATGGAGATCACAATTTGGCTTCTAGTCAGCTAAGATTCTACCGTGTTAGCGGTGACTTCCGCCTCCGTGAGGGGCTCCGGTCCTCATCCTAATGTGTGCAGAAAGGTGAGCAAGGCAGAGTTCAGCTCTGGACGACTTCAGCCTGACTAACTTTTATGTTCGCTTTTGGAGTTGCCATGAATCGCTTCCTTTTTTTGCTAGTGTGCTACCTGATCACTGTCCTGAGCCTCTTGCCTTTCGCTTTGCCGGAGCAAGCGGAAAAGGCTATGACATCCGTCCAGTCTGACTCGAGTCCGGAGATTGAGAGACTTGTAAAAACCTTTGGGGGCGAATGGAAAGTTGTCGAAAACTTTGAACGAGGCGACTTCTTCCCTAATGGTGGCGCTCGCATGGGAACTGCGCGAGTAAGCCTCGGTACCGGTGGTACAACGTTGATTGAGGACTTTCATTCCGATGGTTCCGCAGGAAGATTGGATTTTCTTGCGGTCATTTGGTGGGACACAGACGCAAAGCTCTATCGCTTCTTCACCTGCGCCAACGACATAAAACATGCCTGCGAGCTACGGGGCACTGCACATTGGGAGGGAGAGACATTTGTAAATGACTATGAAGAGGTGGTTGCAGGAAAACAGACAAAGTTCCAGGATTCTTTCTCCCAAATTACCCCAACATCCTTCACTCTGATTGCAGCAATTGTCACGAGCCGCGGGCCTATGAAGCCGTTGATCACCACCAGGTATAGCCGGCGTTAGCCTGCAAAGTTTGGCCGGACCGATTTTTGTGGTTTTGCCACAAGAATCGCGCTGGTCGGGTGTGAGCCTGAGCCACTTCTGGCTTGAATTTCTCGAAGAAACGCAACTGCAACTTACTAGAAGCTAGAGCGAATTCCTTCCTGCCTTCTTAGCTTTTTTCCAACGTGCTCTCGCTGACTCCGAAATCCTAAGCTTTGCGGCCGCTGATAACTTGCGCCGTCTGCGTTTCGGTTTTGCTGCCCCAAACGGGAAATCGGTAGCTGCTATCTTGCCTGTTTTGGGTCTAGGCCCAGGGCGACGTCCTCGCCTGACGGTACTTGTAGCATGTCCTTGAAGTGCATCAATAGCGCCTGAAATTCGGTCGCGCTCCTGCTTCAATTGTTCCACAATGCCTCTCATGTCCATGGCCGGATTGTATCAAAGGCACTTGATCCTCGATCGCAGATAATCTGGACATGCTGATATTCAATCTGCCCCATCTTTGAACTCAGGATAGGGATCACGTCGCACGTTTGGCTGCTTTCCGCAATGCGCTTCTACCATTTCGTATATGTGAGCGTCCCATTCAACCATGGAGCTGACAGGCTGCGATGGATCGAGCAGCACTGCATTGCCAAGGAATCGAGCCATGGCCTCGTCCGACTGCCACGTCGAGATGGTTGCTACTTCGACATACTCGGCAAATTCACGCCGGACCAGGACTACCGATATCAGCCCGGGCGAAGCCTCATAAGCAGGAATTGTTTTGATCCTCAGATGCTCCAGGTAAATTTCCAACTCCGACCGCGGGACAAACACAGAGAGCATTCTAAGAATCATTTCGGCCCCAGGAGGAAGGCAAAATTTGCAGTCAATTTGGGCGATCTCGTCCATCAGCAATGTCCACGACTGACGTTAGCAGCTGAGATCTGTGATGCTCCTGAGAAACCTCTACGGCAAACGAGATGGGAAGGGGCGCACCTAACGGGGGAATGCGCCATTCCCATTGAAGGCAATCGGAGGAGGGAGTAACCATTCACCTACTAATGCACCCGCAGGCGGGGACATTTACCACGCGGGGCCACACATTTTCCTTTCCCACACCCCAACCGGAATTTCCACGCGCCGGTTTTGCATCTCCGATGCGAATCCAAGCTCGTAATCTCGATTCTTGTGGCCGTGGTGAAAATCGTCGCTCTTAGTTCTCAAGTTCTGCAGCGCTTGTCGCCATATGAGCGATGGGTCCTGTTCCAACATGTGTTTTGAATTTCCACTGGTAAAAACCTGGCCTCCGGAAGGCATATATTATCGTGCCATTGTTTCCTTTGCTTCTACGTTTCTTGATCCGCATGGTCTTTCGCATCTGCTCTGATGTTGTGGCGTCGGCCAATGTCGAGATGTATTTGGAAGA
>Ga0210400_10000663_pt1 | contig 36905 bp, 36 predicted proteins | sample IncBWH26MmetaG_FD_155456 | JGI IMG/M metagenome (GOLD analysis project Ga0210400, IMG submission 155456) | Forest soil microbial communities from Barre Woods Harvard Forest LTER site, Petersham, Massachusetts, United States - Inc-BW-H-26-M | ecosystem: Environmental > Terrestrial > Soil >... | reverse complement strand
CCGCTGGCACCGCGCGAAGTTTTTGTGCCCTGGTATCGAACCAGCCCGGGCTATGTCAACAATGTGAACATCACCAACACGCGGGTTAACGTAACGCAAGTCACCAACGTTTACAACACCACGATCATCAACAACAACACGACGAATGTGACTCGAATTACCTATGCGAACCAGCATGTGAACAATGCGGTGACGGCGGTTTCACATGATACTTTCGTGAACGCCCGTCCGGTTGGAGCGAGCATGGTCAAGGTGGATCAAAAACAGATCGAGAGCGCTCCAGTGGTCCACAACATTCCGGTACAGCCGGCCCATGCAAGTGTGATGGGAACTGGCCGGCCAGCAGCGGTGAAACCACCTGCCGCGGTTGTGAACCGGCAGGTTGTGGCTACCAGGCAACCGGCGCCTCCGCGCGCTCCTCTGGCCGAGCGCCAGGCTGCCCCGCCGCCCAACGTGCGAACAGAAACACCTGGGCAGCCCCAAACCGCAGCGCGATCCGCGAATGAAGCTCCGCGGCCTGGACAACCTTCGACTCAGCCTGCGGCACGGCCAAACGAATCTCCGCGACCGCAGCAGCCGGCGGCGCCGGCCAACCAGCCAGCGCGTCCGCAGGCTCCGCCGGCGCAGGAAAACAACCGTCCGGCTGCGAGTGTTCCTCGTCCGGGAGCATCGCAGCCGCAAGAACCAGCGCGTCCCCAGGAACCCTCTCGTGCGCAGGAACCGTCTCGTCCGGCCGAGCCGGCAGCACCGCAGGCACGTTCGGTTCCGCATCCGCTGGTAAGACAAGCTCCACCGGTGCAGGAAAATCCCCAGCACCAGCAGAACGAGCAAACGAAATTCAACGCTTGGCAGCAGCAGCGGCAGAATTCGGGTCCGCGCCCGCCGGCACCCAGGGCAGCGCCACCGCATCCGCCGGCGCACGAGGAGAAACCTCATAAATAACGAGGTCTGATTCGTTCATGCAATATCCGCCAGTTCTCGAAAGGGAACTGGCATTTTTCTGTTCACCACAGGAGTTACAGAGAACCTCTTTGGTTTTTCCTCTGTGACTCTGTGACTCTGTGGTAGGGCGGTCGCGTTACACTACTGACAAGAGTCTGGCGACTGGGAATCCATGCAGGTCCGCATTTTATTTTTCGGAGTGTTGAAGGATCTGACGGGGCGAGGCAGCGATCTCCTCAGCCTGCCGGAGCATTCTACTTTGGGTGACGTTTTCATTCACTACGAAGAGAGCGCCCCCAGGCTCAGGGAACTTGCCGCTTCGATTGCGATTTCCATCAATCAGGAATTTGCGAGTCCGGATTCGCAGCTAAAGGAAGGAGACGAGATTGCCTTCCTGCCCCCGGTGAGCGGCGGGCTGACCGATCCCGAAAGCGACCAACGAGACTGTCGTTACTCTTCGATCGTGCACGAGAAAATCGACACGCAAGATGTGCTCGCCAAGCTCAAGCAGCCCGCGGACGGTGCGGCAGTCGTGTTTGAAGGCGTGGTGCGTGACCAGACGCGGGGCCGGCGCACTCTCTATCTAGACTACGAAGCCTACGAAGAGATGGCTCTGAAGCAAATGGATGCGCTGGCCGTGCAAGCTTTGCGGCAGTTTCCCATTCGCGAGGTTGCCATGGTTCATCGTCTGGGCCGGTTGGAAATCGGCGAAACAAGTGTCTTGATTGTAGTAGCCTCGGCGCACCGGGCTCCGGGTTTCGATGCTTGCCGCTGGCTGATTGATACTCTCAAGCGCACCGTGCCCATCTGGAAAAAGGAACATTTTGAAGATGGCGCGGTTTGGGCCGATGGCGAGCCTTTCCCCTCCGAGATTCCCAAGGCCGAAGGCAGCCATTGGGGAAGACCTGCATCTAAATGAGCAGATTGCCCCTTCACTGCGTGAGCAGAAATTCTTTGCCAATTTGGCGGTTAAACGCTTTTCCTCGGAAAGAGCCGGTCTGCAAATTTGGCGAGCAGAATCGCGCCAATGCCGGGAAACGTTTCGCGTTCCGACGTCCACGCCTGCTTCTTTTCGTGATTATTGCGGTCGCAGTCGCGCATGCCCAGGTGCCCAAGCCACCATGGGCAGGCGGTTCAGGCCCAGCCAAACCGGCGTCCCCTGAAAGTTCGAAAAATAGCGACGGCGCGCGCGCAACCCAGAATCCAGAAACAACCTTGAAGGTCGACGTCAAGCTGGTGAACGTCTTCGTTACCGTCACGGACGAGCATGGCGCTCCGGTCGCTGGTCTGAAAAAGGAAGATTTCACATTGATGGAAGATGGCAAACCGCAGACTATTTCGATGTTCGACAAAGAGTCCGCTTTGCCGCTCTCCATTGTGGTCGACATTGATACCAGCCTCAGCACCCGCAAAGATCTGCCCCTGGAGCTGTCGTCGGCACGCCGCTTTGCGCACGCCATTCTCCGGCCGATCGATGCCCTCGCTCTTTACGGTTTCAGCGAGATCGTGAACGAAGTCGTGCCCTTCACCTCCGATCTGAAGACGATCGATCACGGCGTGGACCGGGTTCGCCTGGGATCGGCCACGGCTCTTTACGATGCCCTTTACCTCGGGGCGCAGGCGCTTGAACCGCGGAAGGGCAGGAAGGTCCTGGTTGTGATCACGGACGGCGGCGATACCGTAAGCCGTATGGACTACAAGCAAGCTGTGCGCTCTGCCCAGGAAGCCGAGGCCATCGTGTACAGCATTATTGTGGTTCCGATTGAGGCAAGCGCAGGACGAGACATCGGCGGAGAACACGCCCTGATCCAGATTTCCGAAGACACCGGCGGCAAATATTTCTACGCCACGTCGGTGCCTCAACTCGACGACGCATTCCGAAAAATCAGCGACGAACTGCGCACGCAATACTTACTGGCCTACTATCCCTCGCAGCGGCTCTCCGATTCCAGCTTCCGCCGCATCGAGGTGAAAGTCGACGGGACTTCAGCCGGATCCCCCTTGACGGTGCGGCACCGGAGTGGGTATTACACTGCGAAATCCAAATTTTAATGCGGATCCCCGCTGTTTTGATTTCATTTTCCATAACAATCTACAAAATATAGAATTGTCTAGCGCGCCTGCCAGCACAAGTTTCCACAATAAGAACACACTAACCTATTGACATAATTATAGTTGACATGACAAAGTGTCACGGTCCATTGTCATGGTCTGTCGATTGCACTGTTATGTCTATCGTGTGTTCGGGTGTCTGTGAGGCAGCAGGTGTCGGTTTGTTCGCGAAAAGTACGCGCGAAGAAATAGAAACTAAAGTGAGGGATTGGATGACGATCCCTCTCGACTCGATCGCAATATCGATATTCGATCACGAAAATCAGATTCTGAAGCGATTCTGAAAAAGGAAGGTGGACGATGTCCATGAATCTCAACCGCCCTGTCCGTCCCGCCGGAACATTTGTAGCTCTGGCGATAATTTTCTTGCTGTTCTCCACCCTGATGTTAGCGCAAACGACTGTCGGTTCCGGCAGTATTCAAGGAACCGTGACCGATCCATCTGGCGCCGTCGTAAGTGGCGCGAAGGTAGTCATCACTAATCAAGGTACCGCTCAGTCGCAGGCACTGACTACAAATGCCGCGGGCGCCTATAGTTCCGGAGCTCTGGACCCTGGCAGTTACAAAGTGCAGGTTTCTGCCAAGGGGTTTAGCAGCGTGAGCGAGGCCCTGACCGTAGAGGTTGGCAACACTGCGACTGCGAACATTAAGATGCAGCTCGGCCAGGAGAGCCAGGTCATTGAGGTCCAGGCCAGCAACATCGCGGTCAATACCGAGCAGGCTGAAGTGCAAGGCGTGTTGAGTTCCGAGCAGATTGCGAACCTGCCAGTGAACGGTCGCAACTTCCTCGACTTAGCGCAGCTTGAGCCCGGCGTTCAGATTCAGGACGGGCAAAATTTCGACCCGACCAAGGCCGGCTATTCTTCGATTTCATTCGGCGGCCGCTTTGGCCGCACCGCCCGGATCGACGTGGACGGAGTTGACATCAGCGATGAGACTGTAGGCACCACGACCGCTGATATTCCAGCCAGCGCGATTGACGAATTCCAGATCGGTCAATCCTCTCTCGATCTTTCCAATGATTTGACTTCTTCCGGCGCAGTCAACGTGACCACCAAGTCGGGCACCAACACTCTGCATGGCGAGGCGTTCGGCTTCATCCGCGACCACAGCTTTGCGGCCAACGCGCCGGGTGGCAATGACTTCTATTTGCAGCGCGACCAGTTCGGTGGCAGCGTGGGCGGAGCCATCATCAAGAACAAGCTGTTCTTCTTCGCCGACGGCGAGCGCACCAAACAGGATTCGTTTGCCGCCGTTTCATTTGCCGGCACTCCGTTCGCTCCAGCCAGCGGCGGCTTCAGTCAGCCTTTCCGCGAGAGCAACCTTCTGGGAAAGGTAGACTACAACTTCGGGAACGGCGCCAAAGCATTCTATCGCTACTCCTACTTTTCGAACTCGCTGTTTGCTACATTCGGACTCGGGTTCTCGGTTTACGACAACAAGGATTACACACGTTCCCACGTTGTCGGCGTGGACTTCAATACCGGCAGCTTCCAGCACAGCATTCGCTATTCCTTCTTGAAGTTCCAGAACCAGATCGTAGATGCGACCTTGACCAACCCCGCGCTGCCCGATTGTTGCACTGGGTTGTTGATCAGCGGCGGCGGGGCTTGGTTCGGACCCAACCTGCTGGCGCCGCAAAGCACGCCTCAACAGAACAATCAGGTGAAGTACGATGGCAGCAAGGTGCTGCATACCCATACCATTCGTTACGGTGTTTCCTACAACCATATCCAAGGCGGTGGGTTCGCCGATTTCTACGGTACGGCGCCGCGGGCCTCTTTCTCGGTCAACACAGCTAACGACGCGTTTGCTGCTGCCGGACCCTTTCCCGGGGGCGACGCCAACCCTCTGAACTGGCCAGTGCAGAACCTCCGAGTCGGCAACGGGCAGGGCTTCAACACCCTGGAACCGGCTTTGGGTTTCCCGGCTGGCGGACTTGGACCGGATAACCGGATCGGTCTTTATGTCGGCGATGTGTGGAAAATCAAGCCGAACTTTACTTTGACCCTGGGCCTGCGTTATGACCGCGATACTGGCCGTACGGATAGCGACCTGCCGGCAGATCCGAACATAAATGCCGCCTTCCCCGGTTTGGGAAACCGGGTCAACCAAGCTAATTTGAACTTCGCACCTCAGGTGGGTATCGCCTGGGATCCGATGAAGAACGGCAAGACGGTGATTCGTGCCGGTGCCGGTCTTTACTACGAGAACGTCATCTACAACAACGTTCTGTTTGACCGCCCGCTGCGGTTGCAGACCGGAGCTTTCAACCAGGTGACGCTGGCTTGCCTTGGTGGCAACCCGCAGCCGGTACCGGTAAACACTGGGACCATCACTCCGCCGGCGGGCATCTGCGGCAACAATATAGGCTCGGTCATTCCCCAGATTCTGTCGTTCTGGGATCAGGTGAAGGCTGGGAACCCAACCAATTTGCAGGCTCCCAACCCAAGCTATATCGGCAATTTCCTCGGTGCTGGAATCGGCTCGAACGGGGGCATTGGTTTGTTCGCGCCTGACTACAAGACACCGCGCTCGGTGCAGATAAACGTCGGCATCCAGCACGAAATTCGGCACGGCATGGTGTTCAGCGCCGATTACTTGCGCAACGTGGAAACGCGTTCACTGATCGGTGTTGATGCAAATCAACAGGGCAATATCAAGTACTTTAACTTAGCGGGAGCGCAAGCTGCGATTGCAGCGACGCTGGCTTCCTGCGGGGCAACTTCTATCAATCAAGCGATTGCCAGCGGTACGTGTCCTGGTGCGGGTGGCACGACGCACACCGCAACTATAGCGGATTTTGCTGGCAACGGTCTAGGCACAGCATCCGACGCCACTGGCGCAGGGTGTACTTCTGTCAATGGACTAGGCCGTCCATGCGCCTTCGGAGGAATAAATCAAAATCAAGCGAACATGTTCTTCCTCTTCCCCGAAGGAATCTCCAAATACAACGCTTTGCAGATGACGTTGAAGGACAACGTTAACAACCCGATGCGAGGTATCAAGGCCGCGAACTTCCAGGTGTCGTACAGCCTGTCGCGGTTTGAAAATTCCGGCGGTGTCCAGGGAACTGGAACGCCCGCAGACAACGACCAGGATTTTGTTCTGCAAGCGGCAGACAACAACAACCCCAGTCGTTATTTCGGACCCTCGCTCTTAGATCGTACCCACCAGATCTCGTTTGGTGGCTACGTGGACGTTCCATTCGGATTCCGCTTTGGGCTGATTTCTCACTTCTACAGCCCGTTGGCGAGTTCGATCGATGCTCCGAACACAGGCATTCCCGGTCAAATTTTCATCGAGGACTTCACCGGGAGCGGAGCCATCACAACGGGTGGAACCCCCATTCCCGGAACCAAGTTCGGTTCGTTTGGGCGTGACGTCAATGTGGCGGGCCTGACGCAACTGATTAACAACTACAACCAAAACGTAGCCAACAATCCTACGCCTGCAGGTAATCTGCTCATTTCGAATGGACTGATGACCTTGACGCAGTTGCAGCAGTTGGGTGGCGTGGCGCAACCGGTTGCCCTTCCTCCACCGGGTCAGGTCGGTTTCGGCTGGCTGCGAGCCACCGATTTGAAACTGGCATGGAGACACACAATCGCGGAGAGATTTACCGTGGAGCCCAGTGTTGGCATCTACAATCTCTTCAACTTTGCCAACTTCAATCTGCCGCCGAACACGATGAATGGTCTCCTGAACGGCGTCGGCAGCGGCTCAATCAATGGCACCGACAAGATAGCTCAGGAATCGTTCCGGGTCGGCAACGGAACCGGCGTCTACTCGCTCGGTTCGCAACGGCAAATCGAATTCGGCTTGCGGCTGACCTTCTAGTCCAAGGCGGATTCGTAATTTTGGCCACCCGTCCTCCGGACGGGTGGCTTTTATCTTGTGCTTTGCTCACGGCCTTCATTGATCGATCTGGGAGCGCAACTGTTTGGCTAGTTTTTCGATTCTCTTAAGTTTCTGGCCAAGGTCTTTTGGTAGAAGCCCCTTCGTGGTTTGGTCCACAGCCGGTGGAATGGATTGTGCCAAAGTCGCCAGTTCATTGGCATCCTGTTTGAGTTTTGTCACATCGACATTCCGACTCTGGCGAGTCGGACCAGGTATGCTCTTTTCGAACTGTTGCTCCGCGTTGTCAGCCTGATGCTGTCCCGCGGGCCTTGTGCGTTGCGCCGAAAACGGTGATACGGAAAGCAGAAGAACGAACAGGAGGATTGAGGTTCTCATTACGAGCCTCCTAGGTACCACAGAGATTAATCCTATTTTACGCCGACCCCACGAGACTGCTGTCTGGTTAGGACGTGTCGGCCTTTTCATCTCCCGGGATGATCTTTTCCCGCCCTTCCCCCTTTCGCACCAAGCAATAATTCCTCGAACATCCATGAAGTTACGCCCCGAACTACAGGCTTTGCCGAGTAAAGCAACCTAGTCTCCGGCATCCAATCAGTTCGACTGGGGGTGATTGTGGCAAACGGCAACGTTACCGGGGATAGGTCTGAACAGCCGCTTAAGCTATCACCGCTGCTCCCCGGAACTCGAACCGATGCGACGGGGAAGGCGGTGAGCAACGTCATTCTGTTGTCGCTTCCCGACGAGGAGTACAACCTGCTTCGTCCTCATTTGGAGTCCGTCGACTTGCCGCAGTATGAGATCCTGCACGAACCCGGGCAGAAAATCGATTTCGCATACTTTCTGCATGAGGGCATGACCTCTTTGGTGGCGATGACCCTCGATGGCAGAAGTGTAGAAGTCGGTATTGTGGGTAGAGAAGGGATGGTGGGAATGTCCCTGATGGTAGGCCTGCTGCGTGGAACCTTTCGGGCAATCATGCAGATGTCGGGAACCGGATCGCGTATACGGTCGGAAGTTTTTCAAACGATCCTGCCCTGCGCTCCCACACTGCGATCGGAACTTAGCCGCTTCGCCCTGATGCAGGGGATGCAGGTCGCCCAACTGGCTGCTTGCAACCGGTTGCATGATATTGATCAGCGGCTGGCGCGCTGGCTGCTGATGTGCCAGGACCGTGTCGATGCACAGCTGCTTCCTTTAACTCACGAATTTCTCGGGCAGATGCTTGGCACTGGACGTCCCAGTGTGACTTTGGCGGCGGGTGCGCTCGAAAGTCGCGGATTGATCGAAAACATGCGCGGCACAGTGAAGATACTGAACCGCAAAAGCCTCGAGGACGTTGCTTGTGAGTGTTACGGAGTCATCCAGCACTTTAATGGGGGACTTGGCCTGAAATAACCCATCAGCCTGATTGCATGCGCTGTCAAACAGGCAGAGGCACGAAATAAATGCAGCCTATTGCATCGACCCCATTGTCGATGCGGCGTCGATTGCATGATCCGTCGTGATGGCTTTCAGCTTATTCAACTCCTCTTGCGTTTTTTCCCAAGCCTTGGCGCCTTTCTTCGTCGCAACCTGTGGGTTCGGATTAGCGTAGAAGGCGAGAATGTTTTGGCGCAGCTCGGGAGATGCCTGATCAAAGTTGCGCTTAGCCAAATCGTCTAGCAGGTGAGCGTAGGTCTTATCGGCAAGCTGATATTCTCCAGCCCGGGTTGCACTGCCAGTATCAAAGTCCAGGTCCGCAAGTTTGAGTTGTCCTGCTCTCTCATCGCGTAACTGGGCGGCATAGTCATCCACAGTCTTGTTGATGCTCTTGATGTACATGTCTTCCGTCTGCGTGGTGGGAATTTGAAAGGCTACCGCCTTAAACGGGCCTACCTTGGGAACGATCTTCAAGAAGAACGCCAGCATGCGGCTTCCGAAGCCGGGTTTGCGGTATCCATTTCCCCACTCCTTCTGGTACTTCGTCCGTGACAGGTGGTAGAGAAATTCTTTTTCGTTGAAATTAGGAGTATCACGAACGATCTCCTTGCGACGGGACAGCAAGGCGACGCGAGTCATGTCCGGAATAAGCCTGCTGACGGCGCGTCGAAAGGTTCCAATCGCCAGGTCTTCGTTATGAATGACATCATTCAGGGGGACGCCGTAGATCTCCAGAAACGCGCGTTCAAGCAACGGTCTGGAAATGTTGAAGCCAATAAAGTCGTGATAATTGTCGGGGGTGTAACGGTTCTTGGCCACTTGCACCATGTCGAAGCCGAACTCAGTGCGAATGTGCGCTTTGGGATCGTCCACGTAGGTTACTTCAGGCCCGTATTTTTTTCGCAACTTAGGAAATGATATGGCAACTACACGATTGATCGTGGGGTGCCCATCCGTGTCGGCAGCATAATGAGCGAGCGCTCCCAAGGCGAAAGCAAACTCGTTGAGATCAGAAGAATCGCGGATCAGGGCTAACACAAAATCGCCGGTGCGGACGTAGTGCACCAAATCGCTGAAATACTTGTTGCCAAACGGATAGTAGCCCATGTCCTGGACCATGCTGCCACCATAAGCGTAAGCGTGGGCTTGCTTCAGTTCGTCCACGCTGGTTTGGGGGAAACGCTCCAGAAGAAGCGGCCGCAGTTGATCCAGCCACACCAAATCAACGATTTCTTCGTGGGTAAGTACGGAGTATCCGCTTCCGACTCCCGAAGAGAGGAACACGAATAACAGGGCGAGAACGGTGTTGGCGACGACCTTCCGAGTTGGCCGCATATGGAGCTTCTTGGATGCACTCCCTGGCACAGACGGCAGCCGCCAACCAAATACGCACAAACCACAACGTTGTAACTAGACTGCCCTACTTCGTCCACCAATGAGGTTGATCACCAGCACTACCAACGCAAGCACCAACAGAATGTGAATGAAACCGCCCAGCGTGTAGGAACTCACAAGTCCCAGCAGCCACAAAACCAGCAATATCACGAATATTGTCCAAAGCATGTCGAGCGCTCCTCACTTAGATTTGTGCACCAGCGGACGTCGAAGAAGCACCAACGCCCGTCACCGCTACTTCAAGTAACGTGCAGACTATATTCGTGCGACCTTCTCTGGGCCATCGGGTGAAGGTGGTACAAGCGCGTGACATTCGTGGTAGTCAAAAATGTCGTGCTGGTCACTCGGATTGATGTAGGTTCTCTACGGGCATTCCACAGTTGAATTACCGATTTGACCGGATTGGCAGGCACACCAGCCGGAACTATGGTTCAGTAGACCAAATGGTCGGCATTGACTAGATTCCGTCGGCCAACCGATCAAAGAATTGTGATGGATCGACGACATAATGCATGAAGCCGTATCCGGCTTAATAACGTAAACACATAAAGGAGGACTTGAATGAACTCGGACCAACTGAAGGGCAAATGGAAACAGATGAAAGGCTCGGTGAAGGAACGTTGGGGTAAATTGACCGACGATGATCTCGATGTCATCGACGGTAAGCACGAACAGTTAATCGGGAAGATCCAAGAAAGATATGGCATCGCGAAAGATGCGGCTCAAAAGCAGGTGGATGAGTGGAATGCTGCTGAGGCGCATCAAGCTGACCATCAAGCTGACATGGAACAAAGGCGTAAGGCAAGCTAGGCCGATTCATAGGGAATAGGGGAGTTCGCTTAGCGGGCTCCCCTTTTTTTGCATGGAACATCTCGCAGCGACGGGCTGGCAGCCGATGCATGCCACCGGACACGTATCGGAGCGGGGAGCGGTCCAGGTTTTTGTCGTTTCCCTGTAAATGATTGGCGAGCGAAAGCAGCGTGACTAGCCTCGGTCGTTCCGTTTCGGTCGAGGTCTAAGCCAAGCCTATTCTCCGCTTTCTAAAGCATCTAGCTGATCGATGTTGTGGCCGTCTTAGCTATCGTTGATTCTAGTACGTGGTGATCGAGCAGTGCCTAACCGACAGCAAGTCGTGAACCAAATCGATGTGAAGCGATGAAGCACGCCGGGCGCACCCTGCAAGCTGTGTCCTAAGCCCTCATTCTTGTGATCAAATGGCGCGCGGGATTTCGGACAATCTCTCCTTGGCACACCTTTTGCTGAGTTTTGGCATCGTAGAAGGCAACAATTCGCATCATCCGCCTCATCTGGGGCTTAGACGATGAAGTCGTTTCGAATATTGGTTGCCGATGACCATGAAGTTGTGAGGCGAGGGATTCGTGTCCTGCTTGAAGGCCATCCCGGATGGGAGGTCAGCGCTGAGGCGAAAGACGGGCGTGAGGCAGTGGAGCGAGCCAGCGAGTTGAAACCGGATCTGGTTTTGCTTGACATTGGAATGCCGAACCTAAACGGTATTGAAGCAGCGCGGCAAATTCTCGCGGATTGCCCCGCGACCCACATCCTTATCTTGACCATGCACTACTCACCCCAGGTTGTGCAGGAAGTGCTGGCTGTGGGAGCTCGCGGCTTTCTGCTGAAGTCGGACGCGGGCCGGGACCTGATTACAGCGGTCGAGGCTGTGCAGCACAATCGTACTTTCTTTACCAGCCAGGTCACAGAAATCGTAGTCGACGGATATTTGAACCCCGATCGTAAGGAAGAACCCGCCCTCAGAAATCGTCTCACCCCTCGCGAGCGCCAAGTGGTGCAGTTGCTGGCGGAAGGGAAGACCAGCAAGGAAGTGGCGGTAGCGTTGAATCTGAGCGTGAAGACGGCCGAAACCCACCGCACCAATATCATGCGCAAGCTTGGTCTGCATTCGGTCGCCGATCTGACTCTTTACGCCCTTCGCAAGGGCATCGCGCAAGTTTTCTAGCGAGTCCAAATCGTCGACAATCCTAAGGGACTAGGCGGCTTAATGCTGATCGCAGGATCAGCAAGTTTCTTACGCTGTAAGGTGTACAGGGTATTGTTGGCGGTCGGTTAGAGGCGATAGGGTCGAAGAAGCGGCGATCGCGTGGGCGTGCTGCTGGATTGGAGATGTTTCCTTGGTTCGCATCCTCGTAGCAGATGACAGCCCCGTCATACGACAGTGCCTAAAGGGCTTATTGGATCATCATGACGATTGGCGCGTTTGCGATGAGGCCAGCAACGGCAAAGAAGCCGTCGAACGGTTTCAGCAGGCTAAGCCCGATCTGATTGTGATCGATTTCCAGATGCCTGAGATGAATGGGCTGGACGCGGCCCGTCGCATCGTTGACCTTTCACCTGAAACTCCGATTCTGATGGTGACCATACACCTCTCGAAACAGTTGAGCGACGAAGCGCGAAAAATCGGTATTCGGGGCGCTTGCGCCAAGGGAGAAATCGGCTGCGTGATCGATGCGGTGGGGGCTCTGCTTCGAAAGGAAACTTACTTTCCAAACTAACCGTCAATCGGCAGCTGCGTTCACGGCTTTGTCGGTTTGCGGGAACGGCAGGGTCACTGAAATCGAGTTGCCCGGCAGCTTGGGCTGGATGTCGAGGTGGCCACCGAGTTCGCGCACGCGTTCCCGCATCCCTGCCAGGCCCACGCCAACGCTGGTTCCTTTGGCCCGAAAATTCTCCACGAGTTCGCGGGGAATTCCTTTTCCATAATCTCTTACTTCAAGAATTACTTTGTCAGCGAAAACCTTGAGAGCAACATCGGCTCTGGAACTTCCCGAATGACGATGAATGTTGGTCAGGCTTTCCTGCAGCACGCGGAAAAGCCCGAGTTCGATCGGCTTGGGCAGACGCCCCACATTCTCAGGCAGATTTATCTTCACGTCGATTCCGCTGCGCAGCGCAAAACCCTCCAAGTACCATTTCGCTGCCGATGAGAACCCGGCTTCATCCAAAAGCGGCGGGTGCAGTAAATGCGAAATCGTCCGGGTTTCAGCAATGGATTGATCCAAGAGCTGAATCGCCTGCGCTAAAAGCCCATCGGCGGGCTGAGAGTTGGTAAACATGTCCAGATTCATTTTTACTCCCGCCAGGTACTGCCCCAGACTATCGTGAAGCTCGCGGGAGAATCTGCGGCGTTCCTCATCTTGCAGCCGCAACAGACGGCCGGTGAGGCTGCGCAGTGATTTTTCACTCTCGCGGACCGAGGCCTCCGCCTGTTCGCGGGCTTCGAGCTCCGCGGAAAGCAGCCGACAATGCACGGAAAACATAATCAGCGCCAGGAGGAAGGTGATCAACAGCACAACCACCGCCAGAGTGAACAGGCGCCTGGAACTTCCCGCCCGGACAGTCAGTAGCCTTTTCTCCTCATCCCGCATTTGCTGCATTGTGGAACTGATTTCAGCAGCAACGGGCAAGCCTCGACGGGATATCTCGGCCTGTCCCTGCTGGTTCTGAGAAGCCGTCTTTCTAAGGTCAATGGACTGTCGAAAGAGAGCGATCCTGCGTGCTGTTATTCCGTCCAGACGATCGGAAAATTCCTGCTGCTTTGAATTGTCCTGGGTCAATTCCCGCAAATGCTGAAGTGCCTGATAAATGTTGGGGGTCGCGGCCTCAAAGTTGCTCAGGAAGTCGGCGCTTCCGGTTATCACGTAGCCGGAGGAGGCGCGTTCAGCACTTAATATTGTCGAATCCACATCTCCTAGAGCGGCTTGAACCTCATGGGTATGAACCACCCATTTCTCAGTCTGCGTGAGGCGCACAATGGTGACATAAGTAGCCAGGCCGCTAAGGCACAGCATGATTACCGCCGAAGCGAATGCCGCCTGCGCTTTTTTCCATGGTGACATGGTTGGCCGATTCGCCAGCTCTGCTCGTGCTTGCGGGCAGAGCTCAGCGGTTTGCGCTTCTCCAGTCGGCTACCAGCTTCGCCAGCTTCTGCGAATCTCTTTCAATCGTGACATACGGGCGAAGATCGCGCCACTGTTGATCAAAATTCTCCGCCATCACTTGTCTTCTAAGCCGCGATGGCGCCAATAAGTTGTGACAATTTCTGGTTTTGGAACGAACTTGTCTATTCATGATGCTACCCCGCTCTGAGGTACGCCACACTGTGTACGCGGGGACGGGCATTCCGTTTTAGCCAGCACCCGCAACCCCCGCAACGCGTCGCGGATTGCACACAGTTCTTCGGTGGAAGCGGCGGCCGTGTGCTCCAACTCTTCGAGTCGTTGATAAATCGCTTTTTCCGCAACTTCAATCCGCCGCGGCAATTCTTCGCGGTTAAGCTCGAGCATAGCCTCAGTGTATTTCTCTTGCCACACACAATTTAGTGTCACGCCATTGCCTTTAATTCCTGTCTGAAACATACACGCTGCACTAAAAAAGGGTGGAAATACTTCATACGCACGAATTAAAGAAGCGGAGGTACCGACGCGAGAATTAAAAGACGTCGTGAATTTCGGACGAATGCTACGATCTCGGGCGGTTGGTTTAACGCATTCGATAAAAATATTAAACGTGCAATTAAAAAATACTTGACAAACGTTTATAAGAATCATATAAGTTGTGTTAACGATTTATTAGGGTACTAAAGACGTATGCCTAAAGACAACAATAAGAATCAGAAGCCCGCATTGAATTACGACCGCGTTATTCTTGCGAATGTTCGAAGGAATCGGCGCGGAAAGCATCACGATCTGATCCAGGGCATTTTTCAGGACCTTGAAACCTTGCCGGTCGGCTCGGCAATCAAGCTTCCCCTGGCGAATTTGGATGGGATTACACTGGCGAACTTGCGATCGGCGGTCCATCGCGCATCGCTCTCAAGAAGCTTGCAGATCGAAACCTTGTCAGACGAAGACAATTTTTATATCTGGAAGGGAGAAAAATAGTTGCCTGGTTTCGGTTCTGAAATCGTGCTCTTCGCGAGACGGCCTGTCAAGCTAGTCCGCGAAGTGCCTACAGTATCCCCAGTATTTCGCTCTGAGAACGATCGTCGATAGAATGGCGTCGGTCACAGTGTTTTCCGGTCATCTGGTGCACGTGGTTGGGTTGTCCGAAAGAACAAAGATTAGCCATTAAAATGAGCGTTATCAATAGCTTGCTGTCAAACGCGGAATCGATCGCCCCTGCGGCGCAGTGGGGCGACCATAGTCAGTCCGCTCACGTAGTTCAGTTTTATGGAGCCGATGAATTCCTCCTCGATGATTTGAGCCGGTTTATTGGGACGGCGCTCGGGGCCGGCGAAGCTGCCGTGGTCATCGCCACCAAGGAGCACTGCGCCGGTCTGGCGCGAAGGTTGCAGACGTGGGGTTTGGATACCACAAAGGCTGCGGCACAGGGTCGGTACATCGTTTGTGATGCGGCTGAGACTTTGGCAAAGATAGCTCCTACAGGGATGCCGGACGAAGTACGCTTCGCTGAGGTTGTCGGAGGCTTGATGGCAGGGGTCACGATCGGCAGCGGAGGCGAACCTCGTCGTATTGCAGCATTCGGCGAAATGGTCGCGCTGTTATGGGCGCAGGGAAAGCCTGACGCCGCGATCCGCCTCGAGGAACTTTGGAATGAGTTAGCCCGAACCTACTCGTTCTCTCTCCGTTGCGCGTACCCGATGTCGAGTTTTCATCGCGAGGAACACGGTGACCTGTTGCTTAGAGTCTGCGCCGAACATTCTGCCGTAATTCCCGGCGAGAGCTATACCGCCTTGGGCAGCCAGGACGAGCGTCTTCGCAGCATCGCTCACCTCCAACAAAAGGCGCAGGTCCTCGAGACCGAGATCGCGGAGCGCCGCCTGGCCGAGGAGAAACTCCGGCGCAATCAGGTGGAACTGGAATCCCAGGTCGAACAACGCACTGCCGCATTGCGCCAGCTTTCGTCGAGGCTGCTGAGTTTGCAGGATTCCGAGCGTCGCCGCATCGCCCGTGAACTGCACGATAGTCTGGGACAATACCTGGTCGCGCTGAAACTCAATGTGGACATGCTCCGACGGTCTCCGGAACGGGGCGAATTGTGGTCGCAGGCAGAAGAATTAATGGAGCGATGCATCGCTGAAGTCCGTACCCTGTCCTATCTGTTGCATCCGCCTACCATGGACGCAGTCGGGATAGCTTCCGCTGCCCGGTGGTATGTTGAGGGCTTTGGCCTGCGCAGCGGACTCAAGTTGAGCTTGGATGCGCCCAACGATCCGGTCCGCTTGCCCGAAGCTACCGAACTCGCGGTCTTCCGCGTGCTGCAGGAAGCTTTGACCAATGTGCATCGGCATTCCGGTGCTTCGGCGGCCGATATCCTGATTCGGCGCTTATCCGGCCAGGTCGTCCTGGAAGTGAGCGACAACGGCCGCGGGATGGAAAAAGAAATGCTCGATCGCTTTCGTAAGACAGGGGCAGGTACGGGCGTCGGGCTTATGAGTATGCACGAGAGGGCGCGGGAACTGGGAGGAAAGTTTGAACTGGAATCGAGCGGCAAGGGAACATCGGTACGAATCACAATTCCGGTGCCCGTCGACTGCGCACGAGAGTGCTCGAAAAATGCGTAATGTCCCTTGTCATCCGGAAGTTTTTTTGGCAGAGGGCCGAAGGTCTAGTGGTGGCATCTTCAAGATTGAGGATAGATCCCGAATAGTTTTTAAGCCCTTCTCCGGAGCCAGTAACAGTTTATGACAGTACGCATTTTGGTTGTGGATGACCATCCGGTTGTACGGCACGGGTTGCGGACCTTGCTGGGCGCGCATCCGGAGTGGGAAATCGTGGATGAAGCCGGGGATGGGATCGAAGCCGTGGATAAGGCCGGCCGCCTTAAGCCTGATGTGGTGGTGCTGGATATTACTATGCCGAAGATGAGCGGACTGGAAGCGTGCCGGTTGATTCGCAAGAGAGTGCCGGAGGCTGAAATCCTCATCGTTACGCAGCATGACTCTCCGCACATGATGCGGGAGGCGCTCGACGCAGGAGCCCGAGGCTATGTGGTGAAATCGAACGCCGCTCGCGATTTGCTGGCGGCTGTCGAGGCGGTAAGCCAGCATCTGCCTTTTAGAGCTCTGAATGCTGAGTCTGCCTCAAGTTGAATCGCCGGATGTGAATCCGGCCTGGTTGATGGCGTGAGCGTTGTCGCTTGAAATGGTTCTTGGCCGAGTCTAGATGTAACAAGATTGAAGGGGTGAGGATATGAAGCTACGAATCCTGATCGCAGACGATCACGAAGTTGTACGGCGTGGGTTGTGTGCACTGCTCCAAGCGCGCGAGGGTTGGGAAATCTGCGCAGAGGCAAAGGACGGGCGAGAAGCTGTTGAAAAGGCGGCGCAATTGAAGCCCGACGTGGTGATCCTCGATGTCGGGATGCCAAACCTCAACGGTTTGGCCGCGACCCGGCAGTTGACCCAGTCTGACCCTCACTGCAAAGTGATCGTACTTACCATTACTGATTCGGACCAGGTAATAAGGGAAGCCCTGGATGCGGGCGCTCGCGGGTTCGTTTTGAAATCCGATGCGGCTCGTGATCTGGTGTCTGCCGTGGAAGCCCTACAGCGCAACCGCATGTTCTTTACTCCCCGGGTAAACGACATGGTATTGGCGGGTTTCCTGGACCGGGGCCACAACGGCTCCAATGGCGAAGCTCCAAGGTTACCCAAATTGACGGCGCGGGAGCGCGAAGTCATCCAGCTTCTAGCCGAGGGAAAGAGTTCGAAGGAAGTGGCGGTCGTGCTCAACTTGAGTACAAAAACCGCCGAGACCCATCGCAGCAATATCATGCGGAAACTTGGTTTCCACTCGATCAGAGATCTGGTCGTTTACGCCGTGAAGAACAACATCATCCAGGTTCAGATACCGACAACTTTACAAAACCCGCCGAATCCGACCGAGGGTTCGGCAGCGTAGCGGTTCTAATGCGGCGTTGGAATCATTGGGCGTCTGCTGACGCCCAATGATTACCTGTTCGCTCCAACCTCGTTCCGGCCCTAGAGCTATCCTCTTCTTTATCTGGCCCCGCGGGCGATCTTTTACCACTTTGCTTACTTCGCGTTACTGGCGCCTACGGCAAACACTGTAGGACAACTTGGCCTCGGGAGCAGGTAGAAATTTCATCAGATCCGCCTTGGCAGAACGCTATGCATTGAAATAAAGGGAGCTCCCTGTGGCAATCCAGTTGCCCGTCGAGTCAGTTAGGCTTCTGCGGCCCGTAAAGACGTAGCTAGCTACGACTCTACGGAGCATTTTTCGGCGCGCTAGATATGCGACGAGCGATACACACACTCTTCGGGTTGGTGCTGCTGGCTTTCGCGCCGCTGGCATTCTCGCAGAACGGGAACGCGCAGCCCTGTCCCGATGTCACACCCGGAACTCTGGGATGTCAACCAGTTGCCTGGTCGCGTTTGCAGGAGCCGGTACCTCTCCCCGCGTCTGAGACAAAACCCGCTCCGCCTCCCGATCAGCAACCTGGACAGCCGTCGAACTCCCGAACCACGCCGCGAGGATCCGGGCAAAGGATCACGGGGGTCATCGTTCGCCAAGGTGAAAAGTTCGTCCTCAAGGCGGGAGACAGCACCATCTATCAATTTGATGATCAAGACAAGGCCGCTCATTATCAGGACAAACAAGTGTTGGTAGTAGGGAGATTCGATCCGGCTGGCAATATCTTCCACATCGAGAGCATCGAATTAGCCTCGTGAGCAGGAAACCAACGGTCGCAATTACATGACTATCTTCTGAAACTGCGCAAATCCGGCAACGGCTCCAAGTCACTTCCCGTAAAAACCTGTTCGAACTCTCCGAGCAATGCTTTGTGGACGAGTCCGTTCGAAGCCAGAGTCTCGCGACTGTCCAATTGGAATGGCCCATCCTTAAAGTCAGTTACTGTTCCGCCCGCCTCCTGCACAATCAGCACACCGGCTGCTGTGTCCCAGGAATTGAGGTTGAACTCCCAGAATCCGTCCAAGCGCCCGCAAGCCACGTAGGACAAGTCAAGCGCGGCGGAGCCGGCCCGCCGCACTCCGTGGGTGTGCAACGTAATCTGATGGTAGAAGAAGATATTCGGGTTCTTGTGGCGTTTGTGGCTGGGAAATCCAGTGGCCACCAGGCATTCCGCCAGGTTTGCGACCTTCGAAACATGGATCCGTTGCTGATTCAAGTAAGCCCCGCTACCCCGTTCCGCGGCGAACAATTCGTCGCGCGTAGGATCGTAGATCACCCCCGCGATGCGATTTCCCCGATAGTCCAAGCCGATTGAAACGCAGAATACGGGGAAGCCATGCGCGAAGTTCGTGGTTCCGTCCAGCGGATCCACGTACCAGCGATAGTCGCTGCCCGTGTCCTGCAACCCGCCTTCTTCGCCGAGGATGTCGAAGCTGGGCCAATGCTGGATGAGCCGATCTCGAATCAGCGCCTCAGACTTGCGGTCCGCCACTGTGACCAAGTCGGCTTCGCCTTTGTATTCTACTTTTACGTTTTGGCGGAAGTAATCTATCAGCAGCGCGCCGGCTTCACGCGCGATTTCCGCCATGGCCGGAAGGAAGTCGTGGTTATTCGAGGAAGTTGTCATTCAGTATGAGGCCGTCGGTCTCTCGGGCCACTTCGTGTCGTTCACCGGCGCTTGCTGCCGTCCTCTGAGATGTACATAATCTCGTGTTTGAAAATGAACAGATTCGGCCCCCCGTCGCGGGTAAGCCTGACCATGTTTTTGTCGTAGTATTCAATCCAGCCGTGGACGACGTCGCCGTCCGCCAGTTTGATGCTGACCGGCTTCTGCTTTTCGCCCAACGACTTCAGATACGCGGCTTCCTGCGAGGTTTCTTCGGGAGGAGTGATTTTTGCTTTCCGAGGCGCGCCAGGACCTTGTCCGTTGAATGGCATAATTACCCATTTTACACGTGGTCGTTCCGGGTCGCTGTGCACCTGCTTTTTCTTTGGCTTACCGCCCCTCGCTTTCTTTGCCGCACCACTTTTCCTCCCGAGCCTGACCCATCCCCTCTAGCTCTTCCCCTTGATTCGAGCCCCCGAAGGCCAATTTGGGGTTGACAGCGTGATTTTTTCGGGGGAAACTCCGCTCGACGGTCTAAACTGGTGGCAGGTAGACTGAGGCGAGGTGGCTGCAGAAGAGCCACGAATCTACGCAATTAGTGCTTGGACTTTTTCAATGGCTTATCGTCCGATCTCTCGGCCCGATCCCTTCGGTCCTTCAGGACCGAGTGGCACTCGGCTCGGCGGAAATGAAGATAATGAACTGACGGGCTTCACCCTTGGAGAGTTGGCCACAGCACTCTCGGCCCGCGGAGGCGGAGCCCTGTCTGCGGACTTGGCACTCGATTTAGTGTTAAACGAAATTGTTGAGCACGCCCGTTTAGCCACGGGCGCGACTGCCGCTGCCATTGCCCTGGCGCGAGGCGGCGAGATCGTCTGCCGGGCCACGACCGGCGCCAACGCTCCTGACCTTGGAGTCCGGCTCAATGTACATTCCGGCCTTTCCGGCGCTTGCGCTCAAACTAAGATGTGGCAACGCTGCGACGACACCGAGACCGATCCCCGCGTGGACCCAGACGTCTGCCGGAGCCTCGGTGTGCGTTCCATCCTCGTGTTTCCGGTAGTAAGAAAGGATGAACTGCTCGGGGTAGTCGAGATTTTTTCCCCTCGTCCCAACGCTTTCAGTGATCGCGAGATTCAAACCCTGCAGGCTCTTTCTCGCAACATCGTGAGCAATGTAGATCGTGCAACCGAGACGCTAACTGAGGCCACCATTGAGACTTCTTTAGCTGCGGTACCGTCCGCGGCCGCCACTGAGGTCGAGAGCGAAGATCTCCCCCAGGTTGACTACCCGCAGGTCGATCCGATCCAGGTGGATCAACTGCAACCTGATGTTGATTTGCACACGGATGACTCCTTATCAGAAGAGGCACCAAATCCCAGGATCCGTTCGCGCGACCCTTGGATGATCATTTTGACGCTGGCTGTGATTGCCTTGGCTTTGTTCTTGGGGTGGATGACGGGATACGTGCGCAGCCCAAAAACGCCAGTTGGACAGAAGGCAAAAGCACGGGTAAATGCTACCTCCGAACCAGCGCAAGTGAAGTCACCTGAAGGCACGGCATCGAGCCCGAGTCCGGCGGTCCAAGCCCATGCGCAGCCCGCTTCCGCCAGTCCCAAGTCTGCACAGGCGGCTTCGCAATCGAGTGGAACGGGCGCGCCTCCGGTCGGCGGTTTGGTTGTTTATGAAAAGGGGAAGGTGATTTTTCAGACGCCACCGCAAATCTCAAACCGCTCCTCGAAAGACAGCGCCAGCCAGCCAATCCAGGTGCCTTCGAAAATTGCGGACCAGTGCCTCGTGCAGCGAGTTGAACCCGAATATCCTGAGCCAGCCCGAGAGCAGCACATTCAAGGCCCAGTCGTTCTTGAGGCCTTAGTGGGCAAGGACGGAACGGTCGAGAAGCTGAACACGATTAGTGGCGATTCTCAACTGGCAGCTGCGGCCGCCGACGCCGTACGGCAATGGCGTTTTAAGCCTTTTCTCCGAAATGGCTCGCCAGAAGAATTTCAGACTCAAATTACCGTCAGTTTCAGGTTGCCCTGAACTGTCTGTTCTAGCAATCTGGAAATCACACCCGACGGGGATTCACACGATACGAGCCTGCCGCGTTAGTACACTCGACTAAGGTTACCGAGGCTGGCACGGATGGGCCATTCCTGGAAATATCCCCGCGGGGCACACTGGATCCAGAGTTGATCAAATGCAACCAGCGTCCATCCAGTCCGAACTTTTCGTTACTCTGGCCGAGCACTACGAACACGACCCCCGCGAGTTCGTGAGATTGCCGCAACAGACCGTCGATTCTTCTTTCGCCCGTGTGGCAGTAGCCGAGTTGCGCAACGAAGGCTACGTCGAGGAACAAGTGCGAGGCGTAGTCAGGCTTACGCTTCGCGGATACAACGTGTACAAAAGCCAGCCGCATCCCGCTGCCTAGATCCCCGGACCGTTCGGCGGCAAACGCCGGCGAATCCCCAAAACGCCGCTGTACTAATGGAATCAAGCATGGAGATGACACGTTTCTCCTCAACACCAGTCGACGCGGCGCTTCTCGATGTTCCCGCGGGTTACACCAAGGTCGCCTCCGAATATCAGAAGGCTCAGCAATAGAGATTGATGTTTGAGGCTTCAACCATTTGTGGAGGGCACCACACGAAGCGGCTCGGAATCACAACTATCTCTGGCTACGGTTACGCATTCCCGTTCCTGCATCAGATTGCACGGAACCGAGTTGCCAATCCCCACCCTCGCAAGGAAAGCTGGTAAAGTAGATTTCTGACGCAGAAATGTCGTTTCTGACGCCTGAGGCAAGCCTCATATTTAGGAGATTTGGATGCACATCACCATAGTCGGATCAGGATATGTCGGGTTGGTGGCCGGCGCATGTTTCGCCGACATGGGCCACCAAGTAGTCCTGGTCGATAACGATCAGCAGAAGCTGGATGCCCTCAAGAGTGGGCAAGTCCCCATTCACGAGAAATTCTTGCCGGAACTGCTTGAGCGCCATCGCGGACGGAGTCTTACTTTTTCCGACGACCTGCGTGCCGCCGTGGAAGCCAGTGCTGCCGTATTCATCGCTGTGGGAACGCCTCCGACCGAACAAGGGAACGCTGATCTTTCTTATGTAGAGTCGGTGGCTCGGATCATCCCGTCGGCGATCAACGGCTACAAAGTGGTGGTGGAGAAGAGTACAGTCCCGGTTTATACCAGCGAATGGATACGCAAAATTATTCTACGCAATGCCGCTGCGCCGGATTCATTCGATGTGGCATCCAATCCCGAGTTTCTACGAGAAGGGACGGCGGTCACGGATTTTCTCTATCCCGACCGCATCGTGGTGGGCGCCGACAATGAACGCTGCGCCTCGGTTCTACGGGAAATCTACGCTCCTCTCACCGATGGCAGTTATTACCAGCGGCAGGATGCGATCCCGCGCCCCGACCGCGCCCAAATCCCGCCACCCTTGATCATTACCAGCACCAAGAGCGCAGAATTGATCAAACACGCGTGCAACGCGTTTCTGGCGATGAAGATTTCCTTCATCAATGCAGTGGCGTCGGTGTGCGAATCAGTCGGAGCCAACGTGCAGCAGGTTTGCCAGGGAATTGGAAGCGACAGCCGGATCGGACCGCGATTTCTGAACCCCGGAATCGGATATGGTGGGTCATGCTTTCCCAAGGATCTGATGGCCTTCCGTGCAGTGGCCCGGGAGTGCGGGTACGAGTTCCGTTTACTCGATGAAGTGATGCGCATCAACGAGGATCAGCGCCAGCGGTTTTTGCGCAAGATCCACAACGCGCTGTGGACGCTGCGCGGCAAGCGTTTGGGCGTGCTTGGCCTCGCCTTCAAGGGAGGCACCGACGATATCCGCGAATCGCCCGCTGTTTTGCTGGTGCAGACCCTACTGCAAGAGGGCTGCCAGATTGCAGCTTACGATCCTGCAGCGCACGAGCGCGCGCGGGAGGTTTTGAATTCGAGCGTAGAGTATGCGACTGACGCCTATGAAGCAGCGAGCGGAGCCGACGCTCTCTTGATCCTCACCGAATGGGATGAATTCGCCAACCTGGACCTGGATCGCCTGCACCGGCAGTTGAAATATCCCATCGTCATTGATGGCCGCAATCTTTATGATCCCGACGTCATGGCAGCGCATGGATTTACTTACTACAGCGTAGGGCGACCCGCAATTACAGCCGAGGCTCTGCCGCTCGCAGCCGGCGCTCCGCCCCGGAAAGCCAGCCACTCATGAGCAAACCGCGCGCCCTGGTCACCGGCGGAGCCGGTTTCCTCGGCTCCCATCTGTGCGACGCCTTGCTGGGCGAGGGTTATTCCGTTATTGCAGTCGATAATCTCCTGACTGGACGTCGTTCCAACATCGATCACCTGCGTCGCGATGCGCGATTTGAATTTCGAGAGATCGACATCAACCAGCCCTTCGATTGCGGCAACGTCGACTTCGTATTTCATTTCGCCTGCCCCGCTAGTCCGGTCGATTACACGAAACACGGAATCGAAACTCTCCAGGTGGGATCGCTGGGCACTTTTCACGCTCTAGACGTGGCGCGCAAGTATGGGGCGAAGTATCTGATTTCCTCGACTTCCGAGTGCTACGGCGATCCCCTCGAGCATCCTCAAAAAGAGACCTATTGGGGACACGTGAATCCCATCGGTCCGCGTTCGGTTTACGATGAAGCCAAACGCTTCAGCGAAGCCGTGACCATGGCTTACCATCGCTATTACAACGTAGACACGCGCATTGTGCGCATCTTCAATACTTACGGTCCGCGCATGCAGTTGAACGATGGCCGGGTCGTCCCCAACTTCATGAAACAGGCGTTTCGCGGTGAGGATTTGACGGTGTACGGCGATGGCAGCCAGACTCGAAGCTTTTGCTACGTTAGCGATGAGGTCGATGGGTTCATGCGGCTGGCCAAGTCCTCGGAGCATCTGCCGGTCAACATTGGGAATCCCAACGAGTTCACTATTCTCGAATGCGCCCGCCGGGTGCTCGCGGTGACCGGATCGAAAAGCAAGATACGGTACGAACCACTGCCCCCGGACGATCCTAAGCAACGCCGGCCCGACATAACCAAAGCAAAAACCTTGCTGGGCTGGGAGCCCAAGATCGATCTCGATACCGGCCTGCGGATGTCGCTGGAATATTTTCAGAAGGCGGCGTTCGACGAAAAAGTCCTTCAGAGCTGAACCAACCTCTTCAAAGCCAGAACCTCTTCGAAGGCCGAATCACGGTCTCGAAGGTCGATCTACGTCTTTGACCATCCTGACAAAGTCCCACCCTTTGTCATGCCGAGCGAAGCTAGGGATCTGGGTTCTGCCCACCCAAAACCCAGATTCCTCGTCACGTCGCTTCTCGGAATGACATCGGGACTTGAATGTTCGAAGTGGATTAGCTCAACAGCTTTGGCTCCGACTGAGCACACGCAATCAACTGCTGCACTTGCTTCCGGTGATCAACGGTCCGGAGCGTGAACCCAACACCCATACCGAAACCTGGATGCATACTCTGAACGTTTCCATGAATCCGCAATCGGAGTTCCTCCGTACGCACCACTATCTCCAAGGGCGTTCCAGCGGGAAAAGTTTCAGCGCTCTCGAGGTAACAACCTCCCGGACTGATGTCGACCAAGGTGCAACGGGTTGGAGCGCGGGAGTCGGCGCGATAGACCTGTGCCCCTAAACAGCAGGCACGTCGAGATCGATCCCGGCGATCTTCGGCCGACGCCGACAGCAAGCCGAGCCCGGCATTGAGCCGCTGGCTGAGTTCGTCACCATCTGTCGAAACCTGCGATCCTGATGGAACCACTTCCGGCGCGACTGAAAGATTCGTCTGCAGCCATTCGTTCAGCCGACGGCGGGAGATTCCGGGCACCTGCGCAAAACGGATTCCGACCCGGCCCGAAGAGTCCTGCCACATGACCTCGCCGGAAAGTCGAATCAGCGAGGCGTTTCCCGCCAGAGCGAATTGGAAATAGACTTTGCCGTACGGCGGCAATTTGCTGTCGCACTGCAGCGCAATCCCATCCTCGCTCAAATCCAGGAGAGCTGCGGGGACGTTTTCTTTGTCGCCATACGAGATGGAAGTGTCAGCCTGGACTGGGATGCGCGGTCGAATCCGTCTCTCATTCCGCATCAGTTCGCGGGCTGCTCGCATGCTGTGCGCGGCCCGCTCGCGTGAGATGGGTTTGTGGAGAACGAAATTTGCGCCCCGCGCAAAAATCTCCGGCACGTCGGTCCTTGCATTGACGATAGCAATCGCGACCGCAGTTTTGTTCTTGGGTGTTTTTCGGGCCAGAGCAATCAGTTCGACTGCAGCGGTTTCATCCTGACAGTCAACCACTAGAGCATCAAAGTGGCGATCTTTGAGCCGCGCCCTGGCCATACGCAGATCGCCGCAAGCTTCCACTGCGATCCCCAGATCTCCCAGAATTCGCTGGAGCACGTGGACCGCATGCGCATCCGAGCACACTAATAGCGATGTGAGCCCCATGTTCACGGCCATGTTAGGGTGCGCAGGAGTCACCGACAAGTTACCTGGGTCACGGCTCCGCGGCCAACATGACTTTAGTCATCTGGAGTTTAAGCGAGTAACCGGATATGTTCGACGTGAACTGTGGGGAGAGGCTACCCTTGGTTCGGCAGCAGCCGTGTTCCTGTTCGCCTGAAGGATTAACGATTCATGTCTTCGAAGACAGCCGCTTGGATCATCGCCGCCGGTGCACTCATGATGTTTGTTGGGCTCTGCCTTCTGCCCGGCGCCCTGGGCGGACATCCTGATGCGGATATGTTGGAGCTTGGCGCCTGCCAGTTCTCCTTGGGCGCGCTGGTCGTTGCCGTGGGTATCTATGTCAAAGCCCGGGTGCTGAAATTCTCTATCGACTCCGGGGAACCACGAAAAGAGTCTGCAGGCCCCAACCAGCGGGTTCGCGGTGGTTGTGACTTATGCGGAAGCGAAGCTCCGGTGGTTCAGTGCAAGGTTCACCAGCTCCATCTCTGTGGAAGTTGTCTGGCTCAACACTACGATATTCGGTCCTGTGCCTACGTTCCGACCACCCGCACCGCAACCAGCAAGAGCGGCAGGAAGTTAGCGGCAAACGCGCGCGGGGCATAGCCGCACTCCCGCGTTTCGCAAACCATTCCCGCTCATCGGCGTGCCAAAGTTACCGGAGTTACATCCTCAAATTACGTTACGGAAGGCCAGCTTCGCAGGCCAGTCCTTTAGTACTTTGACGCTCTCCCTTCCCCCTCCTTACGATGATGTTGCAAGCGGGTTAGCCAGTGACGTTTCCGATTTTGGAATCGCCTCCTTCGGCGTAACACGCGATGAAGGATGCCAGGCTCAACCCCGAGATGGCAGAAAGAAACGGGCCGGGAAAGCTATTGCCTTGAAGACCGGTCTGGGATTCTCCCCAGAGAAAGAAAGGGCTCATGCTGTCACGCAAAACGCGCGGGTTTTCGCTGGTCGAGCTGATGGTGGTGATCGCGCTCGTCATGATCGTGACTGGTTTCTCGATCATGTCGATTCAGCCCGCACTCAAGCAGGGTCACGTAACCGAGGGGTATAACCAGACACTGATGGCGTTGCGACAGGCCCGCGAATTCTCGGTCGCGCAGCGTCAGATCTATTTCGTTACTCTGAGCGCTGCCGTGCAGCCCAACACCATCACCATCACTCAGGGCTCGACGGGAACAGTCACAGCCACTTATGCTCTTCCCCCCGATGTGGGTTTTTTCGCGTATCCGGCGCTTCCAACATCGCAAGGTGCGTTTCCCACAACCCCCGATCTGTTCGGTGTAGGCACAACCGCTATCGATTTCGATCAAGGTGTCGCTGGCGGCGTAAAGAACGTGATCTATTTCTATCCTGACGGCTCAGCCGAGGACGTGATTGGTAACGTTAACAATGGCGTGGTTTACCTGGCTCTGCTTGGAGACACCAGATTCGTAGGTACTTCGCGGGCTATCACTTTATGGGGCGCCACCGGACGTTTGCGAGGGTGGCATCTCTACTGGAACGGGGCAACCTGGTACTGGAGGCAACAGTGAAAGCTAAAGGCAACGGGGCTTTCAAGCCACATCTTAAACGGACCCAGCAAGGCTTCAGTCTGATCGAAGTCATGGTTTCGGTGGTCATTCTCACGGTCGGGCTGCTGAGTTTGCTCGGAGTATTCGGGATCGCCATGGCGGCCACGCAAACTTCGCAGGAAAGCAATACCGCCAAACAATTGGCTAACGAAGCCATGGAAGGCATCTTGACCGCGCGCGAGACTGCGAACATCAGCTGGGCGCAGATTAACAATACGGGATCAGGAGGAATCTTCTTACCGGGGCCTCTGCCTATAGATTGTGCGGGAATCGACGGGATCATCGGAACTGCGGACGACGCCGCATGCGGCCCTCAAACCCTCGAATTACCAGGTCCGACCGGAATCTTCGCGGGAAATTGTCCAGCGGTCGGACCGGATACGTGCCTGCCTCTGACTGCTTTCACGCGCCAGATCCAGATTTTGCCGGTGCTGCCAGTCGGCGGTGGTCCTCCCCTCACCACGCTGCGCTCGGTCGTCATCACGATTTCGTACACCACCCCCCAGATCAACGTTCCTAGACAATACGTCCTCACCACCTTTATTTCGCCGTTTCGGTAAAACGAGGAAAATTGAGGAAAATTATGGGTCGTAAATCTGCAAAATCGAGTCGCGGTTTTAGTTTAGTCGAGCTGTTAGTCTCGCTCGCCGTGGGCGCCGTGGTAATGGGTGCGGCCGTAAAGCTGTTCACTCAGGGTATGTCCGCGACCTTTGTCGTCTCGCAGCGCGCCCAGATGCAACAGGATCTGCGAGCCAGTTCCGACTTGCTGCTTAAAGATATCAGTTTGGCGGGCGCTGGATTGCCTGCCGGAGTAGGCATATTGTTGCCCACGACGGCGCTCCGGCCCATTTATGGGTTCGCTCCCAGTTGCGCAGCCAGAAACAACTGCGTTCCTGGAAACGGCATTGTCTATCCGTGCGCGACATCAGGCGGAGTGCCGTGCAATCCAACTCTGTTTGGACTCATCCCCGGGTTCCGGCAGGGAATCACTGTGCCGGGCAGCCCCACCGCCAGTGATGTGATCACGGTAGTCTATACCGACACGGTATTCGCTCTGCCTTGTTACACCATACAGACCATCACCCCGGTGACAGCCGTCCTCCAGTTGCCTGCCGTCTTGCCACCGACTTGCATTTTGACTCCACCCCTCGTAGCACCGCAGGCAGTTAACGCTCCTGCTGTGGGCTTAACCGCCGGCGATATCGTGCTGTTTCAGAGCACGGTCGCCGGAAGCACCGCGATTGCCGTCGGCGAGGTAACCACCCTGGCCGCAAACGGAGGCGGCAACTATACGGTCACTTTCGCGGCCGGGGACCCGCTGAACCTCAACCAGCCGGGGGCTGCGGCCGGCGATTTGGCGCAGCTGGTATGCGCCTTGCCGTTGTGTCCCCCGACTGCCACCGCCACACGCATTGATGTTGTCACCTACTACCTGTGGATGATGCCCGATCCGCTTGGGGTCGGGCCGGGAACTCCGACTCTCATGCGGCAGGTAAACGGGCAAAGCCCGGTACCGGTTCAGGAGAGCGTGGTGAACCTGCAGTTCACCTACGACACCTATGGCCCCACCGGCGCTTTGCTCAACGACTTGGGTGACGGAGGATACTCGACCGGCACATCCTTCAACCTGATTCGCAAGATCAATCTGGTGCATTTGACCACCCGCAGCCAGGTTGCCGGCGCGAAAAGCAATACTGCACTTTCGAATGGCTTCCAGAGTTTCGACACGAAGACTTCGATCAGTGCGAGAAACCTGAGTTTCCAGAATCGCTACATTCTCACTCCGTGAGTTCACGGGGGCGGAAGAAATAGAGATAAATCGGGAGAGGAAACAGACAAGGCTGTATGGCTATGAGGAGCGGAAAGATGCGTAGGAAGACACATAATTCACGAGGATTCACACTGGTTGCGTCCCTGATGCTGATGCTGATCATGTCTGGGATTGCGATTGGCTTGCTCATGATGGTCAACACCGAAGGTCGAGTGGGCAACCAGGATGTGCAGAATAACTTGGCCTTCCACTCGGCCGAAGGCGCTGTCGAGCACATGACCTCGGACCTGGCCAACATGTTTCAGAACATCGAAGCGCCTACGGCGGCGCAAATTGCAGGCCTGAGTGCGGATGCCCCCGCCAGCACTCCCGTGATGAACTATCCGCTCTATACCCTGACGGCGGCCACGAATGCGGACGGAACCCTGGCCAGCAGTTGGGGGCAAATCGCTACCGGAAACTACCAGGGCCTCTATGCACAGTTGCTTCCCGTCAACTTGCAGGTAACCGCAAGCACCTCGCTGTTAGGGGCGGGGACGGTGGGAGATGAAGTCAACATGTCCCGGACCGTCGAAGTAGCTTTGATTCCGGTATTTCAGTTCGGCGTGTTCTCCGATAGCGATCTGGGCTTCTTCAGCAGCCCTAATCTCAACTTTGCGGGGCGCGTCCATACCAACGGTGATTTGTATCTGGGCGTGTCCAACGGCTCCACGCTCCGGTTTCACGACAAGCTTTCGGCCTGGGGAAACGTCATCCGTCAGGTTCTGCCCAATGGACTAGCCGCCAACGCCTTCAATGACTCGGGAATTGTGCTGATCCCTCAGGCGACTGGAGGCTGCGATCTCCCTGCCCAACCGGCTTGCCGAGCCATCGCAGCGACCGAGGGCAGCCTCGTTGGGGCGGGAGGTAATCCGCCCGCCTCGGCGCCAACCACCGGCCCGCCAACGTGGCGGACCATTTCTCTGAACGCAGCGCCGTACTATAACGGTTTCGTTACCGATGGAGATTATGGAATCGCCGGCGGACTGGGCACTGGAGCTACGAACCTCACCCTTCCTTTCGTAAGCGGCACCACTGGAACCGCTGTCGGACCGCAACCGTATGAAATCATCCGCCGGCCTCCGCCGGGAGAAAATCCCACCGCCGCTCTGGGGGCGTCGCGTCTCTATAACGAGGCGGAGATTCGCGTACTGCTCTCCGATAGCCCCGACGAACTGCCATGCGGGAACCCCAGCGGACCACCGGCTGCTGGCTGCGGCTCTGCGGACGCACAAAATGTCCGTCTGGCCAATGGCCAGTTCGCCGCCGGCCCCAATTATCTGAACGGCGTGCCGACTTCATTCGTAAAGCTCGCTGGCATGCCGACTCTGGCGGCTGGCGACAGCTACACGACGTACTTTGCAACTGCGTCCAGCCTCATGCCCAATCGCAACACGGCCGGCGTCCCTGCAGCCCCTCCTTCTCTGTTGCCCGACTGGCTGTATGCGCCGGTGCCGCCCACGATCCCGACGCTTTGGGATGCCAATGCTCCACTCCTGCGCACCGGAGTCCTGGCCGGAAAGAGCGCTGACCTTACAATCCAGCCTCTGAACGTCAATATCAATCTCTGCAACACGGTGACGGGAGTGTGTCCGCCTTATCCCTGGTTCAACACTCCGCCAACCGGTGGCGCTGGTTTCCCGCTGGCGAATTTGGGGGCTCCGAGTGAGACCGCTTGGAACCTCCTCGATGGATATCTGCGCGTCGAATATCGCGACGCCGCCGGCGTCTACCACCCCGTAACCCAGGAGTGGCTGAAACTGGGATTCGCCCGGGGTGTGACTCCTCCCGTCGTGGCGGGAACCAACCCGGTCAATCCGGACGCAATTCTGATCCTCCAACAGCCGGCCGATCGCAACGCGGATCTTAATCCAGATCCGGTTGGTGTCGCACCCTCTTGTGTGAAGGTAGGCGCTGCATACACCTGTACCGTTGCCACCGTGCCCGAAGTGGTCAAGGATGCGACGACCGCCAGTCCGTGGTATGGCGATTCCCTCGCCGCGAATCCAAGCTATAGCATGTACAACTGGTATCCGATCAATTTCTATGATCCCCGCGAAGGCGAGTCCCGCGATATCCAGCAAAATAACAATAGCTGCACGCCCAACGGAATCATGAACGCGGTGGAATTGGACGTAGGCAACCTGAAGCGATGGCTGGCCGGCAAGACTGGCGCTAGCGGCGGGGCGGTCGACTTCCTGTCTCAGAACGGATACATTCTCTATTTCTCCGACCGCAGGGGTATGCTGCCCAGTCCCAACCCGACGCAGGTAGCTCCCGCTAACACCAAAACCGGAGACTCCGGCTTGGAAGACGACATCAACCGGACCATTGCCGCTGGCAATCCCGACGGCGTGTTGGACGCCATTCCGCCAGGCAAAGCGATCTCTCCGGAGGACGTCAACCTGAACGGCTTCCTGGATAAGTTCGGCGCAGCCAACATCGGTCTCGGGCTGGGTTATGGTGCACTTGCCCCCTATAGCTTAGGGAACAGCGTGAACCGTCAGATTGTTAACGCAGTGCCCTCACCCAACCCGTACCTCACTGCCACCCGCCTGCCGGCTTGCTTCATAGGACAGCGGAGTTGGATCAGCGGCGCCCGCCACGCGTTGAAGCTGGTGGACGGAACCCTGGGTAATCTGCCACTCCGTCCCGATAACGGGCTAGGCGGCTTCACCGTGGGCTCCGAGAATCCCGTCTACATTTTCGGAGACTACAACACCAACCCTGGCGATGCTATCTGGAATACTCCTCCCGGAGGCGATCCGCCATTGATGGCTGCGGCCGGCATCGTCGCTGACGCCGTCACCGTGCTCTCAAACGCATGGATCGACGTCAACAGCTTGAAGGGCGTCTGGCCCACCAACCCTTACGTCGGAGTCAACTCCGTCGGTTTCAACGTTCCGGCCCCCGCCCGCACGGCTGCGACTACCTACTATCGAGTCGCGGTCGCTGGCGGTAAAAACATGAATTTTCCCTTTCCCGGATGGGAAGTCGCCAACGACTACGGTTTTGGTACCGATGGCGGCGTCCACAACTTCCTGCGCTTCCTGGAGGACTGGGGCGGCGTCAACCTCAACTACGAAGGCTCGCTCGTAAGTCTCTACTACGCCACCTATAACACGGGGGCATTCAAATGTTGCAACTACTCCGTGTATACGCCCCCGGTTCGAAACTACATCTTCGATCCGGACTTTACGACGCCGGCTAAGCTGCCTCCGGGCACGCCGATGTTCCGCGACATCGACAACCTGAGCTACCGGCAAAGCTTCACGCCGCACACTGGCGCCTATTAAACAAACCGTAATTCAACCCGCCCCGGTCCTGCTCAGGCAGGGTCGGGGCTTTTGCTTTTACGTGTACGCGCCCGTGCACCCCCGCAAGAGAGGCGAGCGCCACTCGTCGTAAAATATCCTCCGGCGACCATCGCACCTTGGGAGGATGGCCTTGGCAAGAATCAGCGCTATTTTCTGGGACGTTGGCGGCGTGCTGCTCAGCAATGCATGGGACCACGAGCAGCGCCACTACGCTCTCCAACACTTCAATCTGGATGAGGTCGAATTCGAAAGCCGCCACGAGATGCTGGCGTCTTCCTTCGAGCGCGGCAAAATCACCCTGCAGGAATATCTCGAGCGCACGATTTTCTACCGTCCACGACCCTTCACTCTGGATCAGTTCCAGGCGTTCATGTTCTCTCTGTCGCAACCCAATCCAGAGACTCTCCAACTGGCGAGAGACCTGAGCAGATCGTGTCAGTACCTGATGTCGACCATCAACAATGAATCGAAGGAATTGAATTTGTTCCGCATTCAAACCTTTGGTCTGCGCGAAATCTTCAGCCTTTTCGCAAGCTCCTGCTTTGTGGGATTGCGCAAGCCGGAAGACGCAATCTACCGCTTGGCCCTCGAGATCACCCAACGCCCACCGGAGGAGAGCTGTTTCATCGACGATCGCGCGTTGAACCTGGACACCGCCTCTCGCCTTGGAATGCACGCCATCCAAATGAAGAACCCAGATCAGTTGCGCCAGGAGTTGCAAAAGCTGGGCGTCGCTCTGAGGTGAAGTTCCGCAACACGAGCGCCCTGCGGAGCAGTCTCCGCTCACGGCGTGATTTCAAATACCACGCCGTAGTTGCCGGGACCGCCTTCCGTGGTTGTGCCGTAAAGATGTTTGTAGCCCTTGTCGAAGATCAGGCTGGCCTGAGGCACCCATCCGTCGGCACCGGTAAAGCGGTGCAGGATGTTGTATTTCCATTTGCCGCCGGTTTCCGGCGCCAGCTCGAAGACCACCCCGCAGCGGGCTTGGACCTCACTTGACACCACCTCATCTCCGGCATTGACCGGGTCGCTTGAGAGGGCAGCGAGGGGAGTCTCCTCGCTGCGCGCCACTATACCACGGTTTCGAAGGATCGCTGCGGTCGGCGGCCCGATTTCCGGCGCGCCCGCAGCGCATAACCCCGTGCCCGCTGAGTCGGGCGCGCTCTCTCTCACGCGCTCTTGCGAGGTGGCTTCAAACCAGGATTCGGCGGCGTCTGCACACTGGACTTCGGAGGGCCCGAGTCTACGTTCACTCCCAAACTCAGATCGCTCGACCAGCAGTCGGCGAGAATTTTCCAATCGCCCCCCTGCCGCGCCAGGGTCAGCAGATATTTCCCGCGCTCTTCGCGGCGCTTGCCCATGGTGAACGGAACCAGCATCTGGCAACGGCCCGCCTCGTAGGCAACGTCTCCGAACACTTCGACCCGCAGCGGATCCATCTCGACGTCTCCCAGTCCGGCATCGAGCGCGGCAAAAAAGAACTCGCGAATCGCCGCCGAGCCCCGCACCGGCGACACATTCGGACGCAGCACAATGGCATCGGCTCCGTAGAGATCGACCAGGTCATCCAGTTGCTTGTTGTTGCAAGCCAGCGCCCAATCCTGCGTGAGCTTCCGGATCGCACTTTCTCCGCGGCTCAGCGAAGCTCCGCCCACCGGGCTGCGTGCACGGACATCGCGAGCGACGGGAGCGCTCGTTGCCCGCGGGTCAGATCCGGCGGATGCCAGGCCTCCTTCCGAGGCAGCGAAATAGTGGTGATGGTAATGATGATGATAGTGGTGCTGTCCAGCCGCGTGTGGAGCCGGCTTCACGCTGGGCGCTACCGGAGCTTCCGGTTCTAAGGGTGGGGCATCCTGCTGCGGCACGCCACAGATCGCGCAGAACCGGTTCTCCGCAGGGTTTCGACTGCCGCATGAGAGGCAGATGCGAGTCTCGATGGCTTCAGCCGCGGCACTGGCGGAAGCATCCGCATCCACCTGCGAAGTCAGCCGCTGCGCCGCTTGCAACGCGGCCGCAATCGCTTCGGTCCCGGGCTTGGGCTGATGCAGGTCTTGCTTCAGACGCCGGAAGAGATCGTCGACCGCGGGGTTATGCGCAAGTTCGGCCTCGGATCCGGACGCAGGCAGGTTCCGCCCCGGCCCGGTTGGTTTTTCATGATCCATAGCGCTGCCGATCAGCGCTCATTCTAGTCGAAAAGGAGCCACGCGGAAAGAAGGGCTAACAGGACTTGGAACCCAACAGGCTGGCAATTACCTAACGGCTGGAAAACTCGATCTTCCCTTCGGTTTCGGTAGCAGCGCCATTGCACATCCCGGGACGGTAACGCCATGACCGAACCGCGTCGAGAATGGTGCGATCTTCGGCCGGCCCGGCACTCTCGAGGATGAGCGGAGAATGTACGCGGCCGTCCGTGCCGATGATGAAGCTGACGCTAATCTTGGTGCTCGGCTCGGCAATATCGAGCAATGGATTCGGCGTGGCGATCGGCTCGGGAGGCTCTGAAGCTTCGCAACTTGTAGCGGACGTGGCGTGCGGCATCGCGGCAAACTTCGAATCGCGCAGCGTCGAAGCCCACATCTGACGTTCGCGCGCGGCGAGTGCGGATGTTGTCGGCCGCACTAGAGCTCGGAACTCCGGCCCGAGAGTTGAGGCTAAAGAATTGGCAGAGGCTAAAGCCACCAGGAGAAGCGAGCACAATCGGCAGACTGTCATAACCCCATTTCCAGGAGCGCGGTGCTGGAACGCCACCACACTCACGACCCGGCTTTATGGATAGGGCAATCCCCGTGCCAGCCAAGGTTTCCTGGATATCGTTGATAATGCAGCAGTTGACGGACGAGTCAAGCTTGGCCGCAGCCGTCAAGGTGAAAACCATTGCAACTAAGCTGCGTTGACCTCGTCCCTCTGCCCAGACGCTGCCGGACTCGGCTAAAATCCCTGCCTAAGAGTCTGAGTAAGTCGGACCGGGGTGGCCCATCTTTACCGGCCACTTGTTCCTCTGCATCTCTGGTATCCATGCCACCTTGGGTTGCCGCATCGCGCCGACGTCGCTCGATTCAGCAGTCTGATCGGCAAGCAGGGGCGCGACAAACCGAAGCGCATCGACTTCGATACGCAGGCGCTCCAAATCCATCTCTTTATTACGCAGCACTTCGTATATGTTTTTCATAGCCACCAAACCCAAGCCGGCAACGGCTGCAACAGTTTCTGGTTGAAATGCACTGCGTGTTTCTCCAGGCTGAATTCCGCTGATTGTAATCCATAGCCGCCATCCTAGAAAGTCGAGCGTTTGCAGCTTGCCGTGGTCCATGATATCTAAGCCTGTGGGCTTGCGCTTAGTCCATAGCAAAGTACCTTGCGAGAACATCGATTCATGGAGGCAGATCCCGGCGTGGAGCCAGAACCGTTGCCGCATCTCGATGGCGTCTTGCCTGACGATGAAGTTCACGTATGGCAGGTCGACCTCGTAGCTTGGGAGAAAGCCACTGAACCGTTGCTCGATCTGCTCGATCCCGAAGAGAAAGCGCGTGCCGACCGGTTCAAATTCCCGGCGCCTCGCAATCAATTTCTGATCAGCCGAGCCCTGCTTCGGCGCGCCCTTGGCTGCTATCTCGGGATCGAAGCCGGCCAGGTTCGTTTCCGCACCACAAAGAATGGAAAGCCGGAACTGGCGACGAACTCTGGCTTTGACCCTCTCCAATTCAACTTGTCGCACACCGAAGGCATAACCGTTTTTGCCATAGCCCGCCGGCGCCAGGTGGGCGTCGATGTGGAGCGCATTCGCACGGATACCAATGCCATCGAACTAGCCGAACGCTTCTTTTCGCCTCCCGAAGTGCAATGGTTGCGATCGCAACCTGCAGCCGAACAAATTCCCGCGTTCTTCACCTGCTGGACCGGGAAAGAGGCATACATCAAGGCTCACGGAGAGGGCCTCTCCATGCCGCTAACCAGCTTCGGCGTCCTGCCGCTCCCCGGCGACGCGACTTCCAAATTGCAATTGAAAGTGTATGACGATCCTGAAGCGGCGCGGCGTTGGTCGATCTGGCAACTGCAACCAGGATCCGGCTTGCGGGCTGCGCTGGCGGTCGAAGGCAAAAGCTGCCGAGTGCGTCTCGGTCAATGGCCATCGCCCGATACAGATGCGGATCCCCGGTAAGAATCTCAGAGTGAAAAAATGGTGCTCCAGATTCGTCCGCTGTCTGGACGCTAACCTAGGACGAGGCAACTCTCGCGGGCTGCTGCCGATTCGAGGTTCGGCATTCCAACTCCAGATCGAGCAGCCAGCCTCGCCAAGCACAACTCTAAATCACAGGTAAAACTGGGGTGCCCCACTCTTCCGCGTTCCGTGGCGAGAAGCTAACAATGCGCTTGAAAAATCGAGGAGAACCGATGTTCCGTCCCCTCCTCCT
>Ga0210400_10000662_pt1 | contig 36968 bp, 33 predicted proteins | sample IncBWH26MmetaG_FD_155456 | JGI IMG/M metagenome (GOLD analysis project Ga0210400, IMG submission 155456) | Forest soil microbial communities from Barre Woods Harvard Forest LTER site, Petersham, Massachusetts, United States - Inc-BW-H-26-M | ecosystem: Environmental > Terrestrial > Soil >... | reverse complement strand
TCTTCTTCGAGAGCGCCGAGGGCGGCAATCCCGGCCTCCGCGCCGAGGCCGTGCAGCACCTCAGCCAGATGACGCCCCACCAGACCAGCGGCCTCGTCACCCTCGACGAGTCCGGCCGCATCCTCGACGCCCAGACCCTGAACGGGCCGACCTTCGAGTTCTGAACAGATTCACCGCGGAGGGCGCCGAGGGAGATGAAGCAATCTTTCTCCGCGCCCTCAGCGACTCTGCGGTGAAATGGTTCCATGTCCACCACCCGCCACCGCGCCGCCGCGATCCTCCGCCACGCGGGCTGGGATCTGGCGCCGCCGCCGGTGGTGTGGTCGCCGCGGCTGACGCGCTGCGCGGGGCTCTTCGTCATCGAGAAGGACTCGCGGGGCGTGTGGCGGCCGGAGATCCGCCTCAGCATCCCGCTCCTGCGGCGCCGCGACTGGCCCTGGCCGCTGGAGGTCTGCGGCATGCGCTGCCATGACGCCGAGACGGTGCAGCGTCGCATCCTGGAGCATGAGCTCATCCATTTCGCGCTCTGGGCTCAGCAGAAGGACTGGGGCCACACGGAGGAATTCCGGCGCCTGGCCTTCGAACGCTTCGGCCACCAGAGCATCACGCACGGTATCGGCGATGACGACTCAGCGTGAAAGGCTCTCCGGCGCGTAGAGCGACCGGATCGCATCCGCGTCGTCAAAGCCGAAGCCTTCCCCCACGGGCTGCACGGAGCGCAGCACCAGCTCGCGGGTGCGCGCGTCCAGGAGCGTCTCGATGACCCAGCCCGCCAGATACTGGGCGGCCAAGCAACCCGCGGCGGTGGCGATGTTGCCGTGGCGCACGAAGGGGCGCTCCAGGACCGTCACGCCGAAGGCTTCGAGATCCTTCCGGGCCGTGGGATAGGTCGTCGCGGGGATGCCTTCCAGCAACCCCTTGGCAGCGAGGATGAGCGCGCCCGAGCACATGGAGCCGATGAGCTGCCTGGAAGGATCGAGATGGAGCGACGCGAGGAACGCCGCGTCCTTGCAAAGCGCCCGTGTGGCGGGACCGCTCGCGAAGAGCACCGCGTCGGCATCCGCGATCTCCTCCAACCCGCCATGGACGGTCAGGGCGAGGCCTGTCTGGCTGCGGACGACAGGACGGTCCGCCACGATGCGCACGCGCCAATCCTCGCGCCGCACCCGGTTCAGCAGATCCCAGGGCAGATGGACATCCACATCCGTGAACCCTTCGAAAGCCACCTGGACGATCTTCATGCGCGCCTCCTGTCCCGAGCCTAGCCGGGTCGAGCGGCGTATCCTCTTCGTCTTGACGAAGTGTCGAGACGGTCCCGGAAAGCAGCGCGATGATCCACCTTCAACACGGCGAGTACGAAGCGGAGGTGGCTCCGCTGGGCGCGGAGCTGACGGCGTTCCGCTGGCGCGGCCTGGACCTGCTGTGGGAGGGTGATCCGCGCTGGTGGGGACGAAGGGCGCCCGTGCTGTTCCCCATCGTGGGCCGCTTGAACGACGACACACTGCGGCACGCGGGCCGCTCGCACCATCTTCCCCAGCACGGCTTCGCGCGGGATCTGCTATGGGAGACGCTTGGAGCCGACGGCCGCTCCACATCGCTCCGTCTCCGCGATTCGAGCGAAACGCGCGGAGCCTATCCCTTCGCATTCGAGCTCACCCAGCGCCTGGAGCTGTCGGACGGAGGTCTGCAGGCCGTCTTCACGCTCGCGAACCCGGGTGTGGAAGACCTCATTGCCTGCCTCGGCGTCCACCCCGCCTTCCGCTGGCCTCTGCCTGGCGGGCGGCGCGACGAACACCAGATCATCTTCGAGGCCGATGAACCCGAACCCATGCGGCGATTGAAGAACGGGCTTCTGCGCGAGGCCACACATCCCTCGCCCCTCACCACCTGGCCCCTGCTTTTAAAAGACACCCTCTTCGCGGACGACGCGCTCATCTTCGATCGCCTGCGCAGCCGCCGCCTCCGCTTCACCGCCCCCGGCGCGCCGGTGGTGGAACTGGCCTGGGACTTCCCCCACTTTGGCATCTGGACAAGGCCCGGCGCGCCCTTCCTCTGCCTGGAGCCCTGGCAGGGCTTCGCGGATCAGGAAGGCTTCGCAGGCGGATTCCGGGACAAGCCCGGCACTGTGAGGCTGGCGCCGGGCGGAGCCCGGCGCTGGTCCTACTGCATCGCGGCGCGCGAAGCCTTACCCTGATGCCATGACTCTGCCCGCGCTTCCCGCCCGCCGCGCCTCCGATGAGGGCGCGGAAGACCGGCTTCCGCCTTCGAAGAAAGTCTTCGCGCTGCGCAACCTGCCGCTGGGGGAGATCCGCGCCATCGGCTTCGACATGGACTACACGCTGGCGCGCTACCGCAGCCCGGAGATCGACGAGCTGGCCTACCGCAAGGCCATCCGCCTGCTGGTGCGCGAGCGCGCCTATCCGCTCTGGCTGCTGGAGGCGCCCTACGATCCCGACTTCGCCGTGCGCGGCCTCGTGCTGGACGGCGCCCGGGGCAACCTCCTCAAGGTGGACCGCGAGCGCCAGGTGGTGCGGGCCTCCCACGGCGCGCGGCCCCTCGAGCCGGAGGAGATGGACGGCATCTATGGCCGGCGCAGGCTCGACGCGGCCGCGAAGGGCTTCCGCAGCATCGACACCATCTTCGAGATCCCCGAGTGCGCGCTCTTCGCGCTGCTCGTGGACGCCTCCGACGGCAAGCGCATCACCGGAAAGAGCGCCACGGACATCTTCCAGGATGTGCGCTGGGCCATCGACACCACGCACCGCAACGGCGAGATGAAGACAGAGATCCTCGCCCACCGCGACTTCTTCATCCCGAAGGATCCCCAGCTGGCGCCTGCCCTGGAGCGCCTCAAGCGGGGCGGCAAGAAGCTCTTCCTCCTCACGAACAGCGAGTGGAGCTTCACGAACGGCGTGCTGTCACACCTGCTCAACGGCGAGGACCAGGCCTACCCGGAATGGACGGACCTCTTCGACCTCATCGTGGTCTCGGCCCGCAAGCCCCTCTTCTATCTGGAAGGCACGCCGCTCGTCGCGGCCGGGGCGGACGCGCCTGCCCACGCCTTCAGCGGCGGCAACGCGGCTTGGCTGGAGGAGCGCATCGGCGCCTCGGGCCAGTCCATCCTCTATGTGGGCGACCACATCTACGGCGACATCATGAAGTCGGCGAAGACTTCATCTTGGCGCACGCTGCTGCTCATCCCCGAGCTGGAGCGGGAGCTGGGGCTGCTGGAATCCAAGGGGCCGCAGTTGCGGCGGCTCGTGCAGCTGGAGACGCTGCGCCGCCGCTCCCAGCGCCACCTCTCCATCCTCGAGGATCAGCTCCAGCGCAATCACCACCACCGGCAACTGCTGGCCACGCGGCTCTCGCCCGATGCGCTGGACGCGCTCAACCAGGAGGCGGGCTCACTCTCCCGCGAATCAGCTGAGCTGTCGCGGCGCGTGGCCGATCAGAGCGCGGAGATGGCCGGCCTGCTCCACGAGGTGGAGTCCGCCTACAACCCGCACTGGGGGCCGATGTTCCGGGAGGGGGACGCCCAGACCCGCTTCGCGGACCAGATCCAGCAGTACGCCTGGGCCTACACGGGCGCCATCAGCAACCTCTACGCTTACGACCCCAACGGCACCCTCTTCGCGCCGTCCCCGGCCCTGCCCCACGAGCAGGTCTGAAACCTTCTCGGAGCATTGGAAAGAAAATCAGATTTTTGCGGCTTTTTCCTTGCGGGCGAGTAGCATGGGGGCATATTTGCCCCTCTTAACTGGCCTTAACATCTCCCGTCACGGCTCACCATGCTCAGTTTCTGGGAACAGGACGCCGCCCCCCTCCACGACGCGCTCATCGTGGGCGGAGGGATCGTGGGCCTCTTCACGGCCATCCAGATCAAGCGCCGCAAGCCCCAGTGGCGCGTGGCGGTGCTGGAGCGGGGCCTGCTGCCCAGCGGCGCCTCCACGCGCAACGCGGGCTTCGCCTGCTTCGGCAGCCTGACCGAGATCCTCTCCGACATCGACCGCATGGGCCGCGACGCGGCGCTGGCGCTTGTGGAGAAACGCTTCCGCGGCCTCCACAAGCTGCGCGAGACGCTGGGCGACAACGCCATCGGCTACGAGCACCATGGCGGCTACGAGCTGCTCATGGACGCCCAGATGGAGGCCCTGCAAGGCCTGCCCAGTCTCAATGTCTGGCTCCGCCCCATCTTCAAGACCGATGTGTTCCAGGTGATGAAGGACCGCAACGGCCAGAGCGCCGCTGCCGCGCTGGGCTTCAATGTGAAGCAGGTGCGGGCCGTAGTGCGGAACCCCTTCGAGGGCCAGCTCCACTCCGGCAAGCTCATGGCCGCGCTGGAGACCCGCGCCCGGGAATCCGGTGTGGAGCTCCGCACCGGCGCCGAGGTGATGGACTTCGATGAGAACGACGCGCTGGCCGCCCTCTGGGTGCGGCAGCCAGGCTCCAAGGAGCGCATCCCCTTCCGAGCCTCGCAGGTGGTCTTCTGCGCCAACGGCTTCACCGACCGCCTCATCCCGGGCATGGGCATCGTGCCCGCCCGCGGCCAGATCCTCGTGACGGAACCTGTGCCCGATCTGCGCTGGAAGGGCTGCTTCCACATGGACGAGGGCTACGTCTACTTCCGCGACCTCTCCACGCCGGAGGGCACGCGCATCCTCCTGGGCGGCGCGCGGAACATCGCCTTCGAGGCCGAAGCCACGGACGAGATGGCCATCACCCAGACCATCCAGGAGCGCCTGGAGCAGTTGCTCAGGAACACCATCCTGCCGGGCAAGACCCCGCGCGTGGCGCGGCGCTGGGCCGGCATCATGGGCTTCGGACCTGAGAAGAAACCCATCGTGAAGCGCCTCGGCCCCCGCACCGTCCTCGCCTTCGGCTGCAACGGCATGGGCGTGGCCCTGGGCAGCCTCATCGCCGATGAGGCCGCCAACATCACCTTGGACTGAGGCTCATTCCGCCACGAGCTCGTCGCAGAAGATGAAACTCTTGTTCCCCGCGCCCTTGTGCCAGGGCGGGCAGGTAATGAACGCGCTCGCGTGGACGCGGATGTAGCGCGCCTTCGATCCTTCCCGCAAGGGCACAGCGAAATCGCGGGCGATGGCACCGTCGTCGTGGGGATCCACGGTGTTCATCGCCACCCCCGCATCCCGCCAGGCCTGGCCGTCCTCGCTGGTTTGGAAGCTCACCGACAGCGGCATGAAGATCCAGGCGTTCTGGTCCTGGAGGCAGCCGAGGGCGAGGCGGCGCAGGGGTTTCACAGAACCCAGATCGAGTTCCGCGTCGAGGTCCGTCCCGTAGAAGCCTTGCCAGCCGCCGGTCTTCCAGTCCGCGGTGCCGCGAATGCCATCCATGAGCGCGTCAGGGCCGCCTCCGTCGTACTGCTTGTGGACGGGCGTGCGCAGCGTGAGCTTCTTCGCGGGATCCAGATAGTGAAAATCCGCGCTCACGACGGGGCTCCAGAGGCCGTCCTTTTCGGCGCGGAAGGTGAGGACGCAACTCTTCTCCAGCGTGACGGGACCCGTGAAGGGCTGCGCGTGTTCATCGGGAACGCCCCCATCCGTGGTCCAGAAGAGGTGGCAGCCCGGCTCTAGCGCCACGAGCCTCACTTCCACCGGCGCAGAGAAGAAACGCGGCCCTTCGCAGACGGGCGCGGACACGATGGGTGGGCCGCACTGGGCGCTGCGAGGGCGGTCGACGAGCGCAGCGCCCCAGGTGGAAGGCCGCGCGCCCATGGCGAATGTGATCTCACCGCCCGCGGTCAGTTCCTCGTGTGTGAAGAAGACGCCCGCATGGGCGGCTCCGTTCCTTGTGCAGCTCTGAATGTAGGAGCCCTCGCCCTCCCGGCGGATCACCAGCGTCTTCCCGTTGTCGAAGCGCAGCGTGGCCTTGGGGAAGAGCGGTGATCCCACAGCGTAGTCGGGGAGGCCCGGACAGACTTCGTAGATCCCCAGTGCGCTCAGCACGAACCAGGCGCTCATCTGCCCGCAATCCTCGTTGCCGATGAGGCCGTCGGGGTCCGCCTTGTAGAAATCGTCCATGACGCGGCGCGTGAGCGCTTGCGTCTTCCAGGGCTGGCCCGCGTAGTCGTAGAGGTAGGCCATGTGGTGGCTGGGCTCGTTGCCGTGGGCGTACTGGCCGATGAGCCCCGCGATGTCCACCTGCTCCCGGCCCGTGGTCTTCGTGCTGGCGCTGAAGAGCGCGTCGAGGTGCTTGCAGAAGGCGTCATCCCCGCCTTCCCGCGCGATGAGGCTGTCCAGATCCTGGGGCACGAAGAAACTGTATTGCCAGGCGTTCGCCTCCGTGTAGTGGTTGTCCACTTCCGCGGGATCGAAGGGCGTCTTGAAGCGGCCATGGATGCGGGAGCGCATGAAGCCGTCGGCGTCGAGAAGGTGCTTCCAGGCTTGGGCCCGCTGGTAGAAGCGCGCGGCGACGGCCGGATGCCCCGTCGCTTCCGCGAAGCGGGCGATGCACCAGTCGTCATAGGCGTATTCCAAGGTGGTGGACACATCCTCAGAAGCGGCATCCCCAGCGATGTAGCCCTGCGTCTTGTATATGGCGACCGCGCGCGTATCCGCGTCCGCGCTCGCCTCCATGGCCTTCAATGCCAATGCCGGATTGAAGCCGCGGAACCCCTTCATCCACGCGTCCACGATGACGGGCACCGCGTGGTAGCCGATCATGCAGTCCGTCTCGTTGGCCCACAGCTCCCATACGGGCAGGCGGCCGGCCTCCTGATATTCGGCCAGGAAGGTGCGGATGAAGTCCAGGTCGCGTTTCGGCTCTAGAAGCGTGTAGAGCGGGTGCGCGGCGCGGAAGGTGTCCCAGAGCGAGAAGACCGTGTGCCGCGTGTAGCCGTCCGCCTTATGGGCTTTCAGATCGCGGCCCAGGTAGCGGCCATCCACATCCTGGAAAGTGTTGGGCTGGAGCAGCGTGTGGTAGAGCGCCGTGGTGAAGATCTTGCGCTGGGTTTCTGTTCCGCCTTCCACCGTGAGTTTGGACAGCTCCGCGTCCCATGCGGCGCGGGCGGCTTTGCGCGTCGCGGCGAAATCCCAGCCGGGCAGCTCGGCATGGAGGTTCTTCCGCGCGCCCGCGATGTCCACTGCCGAGATCGCCACCTTCACCTGCAGCGCCTCGCCTGGCTTCAGATGGAACTTCAGCGCGGCTTTGAGGTTCTTGCTTTCGGCCTTCGATGCTTTCGCCATCGGCACATCATTCGAGGCAATGGTGGCCATGAAGGGGCGGTCGAAAACCGCCACGAAGTAGAGGGGCTGGTCCACGGCCCAGTCCTTGGAGCGGCGGAAGCCTTCGATGGTGCGGGCATCCACCACGCGGATCCAGGCGTCGCGGACCTCGTTGCGGTGCTGGAGGTCGAGCAGCACTTGCGCGTCCCTTCCGCTGAAGCGGTAGCGGTGCATGGCCACGCGGGTGGTGGCCGTCAACTCCGCGCTCACGCCGGAATCGTCGAGATGCACGGCGTAATAGCCTGGCTCCGCCTTTTCGGTCGCCTTCCGGAAATGCGAGCCATAGCCGCGCGCATCGAAGGGGCCCGGATCCTCGCCCTTCGCGGTGTAGCCCGTCTTCCACTTCACGGCGCCCGTGAAAGGCAGGAGCAGGATGTCGCCGTAATCGCTGCAGCCCGTGCCGCTCAGGTGCCTCTGCGAGAAACCGTAGATGACGGAGTCGCTGAAGTGGTAACCGCTGCACCCGTCCCAGCCCGTGAGCCGCGTGTCCGGGCTGGGCTGCACCATGCCGAAGGGTCGCGACGCGCCGGGGAAAGTGTGCCCGTGGCCGCCGGTTCCGATGAAGGGATCCACCAGGGCCGCGGGATCCGCTTTCACTTGTTTCTTGGCGCCGGCAAAGGCCAAACCGCATGCTGCCAGCCAGAGAAAGGCTTTCAATCGCATGACTGCCTCACCGGACAACGATCTCGTCGGCGCAGATGAAACAGGTCTTGCCCTCGCGCCAGGAGCCCTTGGGGATGGTGATGGGCGACCGGGCCGTGACGCGCACAAAACGCCCGCGGACAGCGGCATCCAGATCGTAGCCGTGCACCTGGGTCTTGCCATCGTGCAAGTGAGGGCCGTACTTCATGAGCTCCGGCGGCGTGGATGGCGCGCCCGCGACCGTCCACGACTGCCCATCGTCGGAAATCTCGAAGCGCACCTCCAGCGGGAAGTAAGTCCAGGTGTAGGGGTCCTGCAGGAACGCGATGCTCAGATGATGAAGATCGCGGATCTCACCCAGATCCAGCGTGGCCCTCAGATCCTGGCCGAAGAAACCCTGCCAGTTGCCCGCGCGGAAATCCGTGGTGCCGCGGGCGTCGTCGATGAGCGCCAGCGGCCCGCTGGCTCGGAAGGTGGGGCTGATGCCGCTATCGAGCCTCAATTTCGGCCAATCCGGAAGCCGCACGAAACGGCTCTCCACCACCGGACTCCAGGCTTGGCCGCGCCGGGCCCGGAAACGGAGCGTGGCGCTGCGATCCAGGATGAAGGGCCCGTCGTAGACGGGGGAGGCCTCCGTGGGATCGCCGCCATCGAAGGTGTAGTGGATGCGATCGGCCGGATCCGAAGCCGCGAGCTTCACCGCGGCAGTCCCCTGGAACACGGATTCCCCCTCCGCGACCGGTGCCGGAATCGTGCTCGTGTACGCCTCTTCGCTGTGAGGACGGTCCGCTTCGGAACTGCCCCAATGCGACGGCAGCCGCCCCATCTCGAAGTCCAGCTCACCGCCCCGCAGCAGCGCGGCGTGGGTGATGAAGGACCTTGCGTAGGATTTTCCGTCCAGCCGCGCGGACTGGATGTAGGGGCGATCTCCGCCATTGTGGCGCGCGCGAATGGTGAAACGCTTGCCGTTCACGAGATGGATCACGGCCTTGTCGAAGAGTGGCGAGCCGATGGCGTACTCCGGGCGGCCGGGGCAAACTTCGTAGATGCCCAGGGCGCTGAGCACATACCAGGCGCTCATCTGGCCGCAGTCCTCGTTGCCCGCCATGCCGTCGGGCTTCGTCGAATACATCCCGTCCATGAGGCGCCGCACGAGCGCCTGCGTCTTCCAGGGCCTGCCCGCGTAGTCGTACAAATAAGCGATGTGGTGGCTGGGCTCGTTGCCATGGGCGTACTGGCCCACGAGGCCCGTCACATCCTCCTCTTCCCAGCCATGCATCTCGGAGGAAGCGGCGAAGAGGCCGTCCAGCCGTTTCTCCAGCGCGTCCGGGCCGCCCAGCCGTTTCATGAAACCGTCCACATCCTGCGGCACCGCGAAGGCGTATTGCCAGGGCGTGGCCTCGGTGAAATCGAAGGTGATGGCCTGGAGGTCGAAGGGCTCCTTCCACATGCCGTTCTGGCGCGGATGGAAGAATCCCTGCGGGTCCATGAGGTGCTGCCAGGACTCCGCGCGGCGGGTGTAGACGCGGTAGTCGTCCATGTGTCCGATGGCTTTGGCGAACTGGGCGATGCACCAGTCATCGTAGGCGTATTCCAGCGTCTTGGACACGCTCTCGGGCTCCGCGTCTGCGTTGATGAACCCCTGCGCGCGGTAGGACTTCAGGCCGCGGAAATCCTCCTCGGCGCTGTGCTTCATGGCTTCCAGGGCCAGTTCAGGATCGAAGCCGCGCAACCCCTTCATCCAGGCATCCACGATCACGGGCACGGCGTGGTAGCCGATCATGCAGTTGGTCTCGTTGGCCCACAGCTCCCACACCGGCAGCCGCCCCCCATCGCGATACTCGGCGAGGAAGGTCTTCACGAAGTCCAGATCCTTCCCGGGCTCGATGAGCGTGTAGAGCGGGTGCGCGGCGCGGTGGGTGTCCCAGAGCGAGAACACCGTGTGCTCGGTCCAGCCTTGGGCCGTGTGGATCTTCAGGTCCCGGCCCAGGTAGCGGCCATCCACATCCTGGAAGGTGTTGGGCTGGATGAGCGCATGGTAGAGCCCCGTGTAGAAGATGGTCCGCTGGTCCGGCGTGCCGCCTTCCACTTCGATCTTGCCCAGCTCCCGGTTCCAAGCCGCGCGCGCCGCGGCCCGCGTGGCCTCGAAGTCCCAGCCCGGCAGCTCCACGGCGAGGTTCTTCGTGGCGCCGTCCTCGTCCACAGCGGAGATGGCGACCTTCGCCAGCACCTGCTCCCCGGGTTTCAGGTCGAAATGCAGCACGGCCTTCACGCTGAGGCCCGAGGCCTCCTTCATCCCGGGCCGGATCGTGTCATCCATGGCGAGTTCCGCCCTGAACGGCCGGCTGAAGGTGGCCACGAAGTAGACCGGCTGGTCCTGGGCCCAGGCCTTGGAGCGGCGCATGCCCGCGACGGTGTGGTCATCCAGCACCTTCAGGCTGCTGGCCAGCACCTGGTCGTGGTGCGTGAGGTCGATGAGGATGTGGGCATCTTCGGCCTTCGCGAAGGTGTAGCGGTGGAACGCCACGCGCGTGGTGGCGGTGAGCTCCGCCCGCACACCATAGTCGTCCAGCGTGACGGCGTAGGCGCCAGGACTGGCCTGCTCCGTGGCCTTGTCAAAGCGCGATCCGTAGCCCGCGGGATCGAAGCCCGGCGCATCCTCGCCGGTGCCGAGGTAGCCGTTCCTCAGTTTCACCGCGCCCGTGGCCGGCAGCAGGAGGATGTCGCCGTAATCGGGAATGCCCGTGCCGCTCAGGTGCGTCTGCGAGAAACCGTAGATCACGGTATCGCTATGGACATAGCCCGCGCAGCTGCCCCAGCCTCGCAGCCGGGTATCGGGGCTGGGCTGCACCATGCCGAAAGGCAGCGTGGCGCCCGGAAAGGTGTGGCCCAGATTCCCCGTGCCGATGAAAGGGTCCACCAGCCCCGCCCAGTCCTTGCCGCCCTTCCCTGGCGCCGCCGCGAGGCAAAGGCTCAGAAGCGGAAGCAGGAGGCGTCGCAGCATGCTCATCTCCGGTCGCGGGCGTCGAGCCGGTCCACCGCGTAGGCCCAGCCGCCCAGGGCCACCGCCTTCGCCGCGCCCAGACGCGAGATGCACACGCCCACGCGCTTGAGGGGATCATAGGCCACGCGGCGCGTGGAGCCAGGCACCATCACTTCACGCGCCTCGCCTTTCAGGAACGCGGCCTTCTCACCCGCGTCCTCCAGGTTGTAGGCCTTGGATTCCAGGCGCCCGACGGTTCCGCCGCTCCGGGTGGCGAGGGTGCCGTTCAGCTCCGCCATGAGGGCGGGCAGGAAGAGGTCCGCCGCTCCCGCTAGCCCGCCGCCGATGACGACGAGACCATCCACCAGCGTCAGCGCGTTGGCGACGGCATCGCCCGCCGCCTCGCCCAAAGCGCGGAATGCTTCGCGAGCGGCGGCAGGATTCCCGGGCGAGCTCCCCCGCGCGATGTCGGCGAGCGCCTTGGGCTCCGGCGCGTCGAGCCCGGAGAGCTTCGCGTAGACGGATCTCACGGCGGCGATGCTGACGCCTTCCTCTGCGAAGCAGGCCGGACAAGTCTTGCTGCGCACGAGCCAGATCTCGCCCGCCGCTGAATTGTCGCCACGCAGCAGGCGGCCCTCCGCCACGATGCCCGCGCCGAAGCCCGTTCCGATGGTGAGGCCCAGCAGATGCCGGTGGCGGAAAGGACTGCCCGCCGCCTCCAGCTCCGCGTTCACCTCCGGCAGCCGGCCCGCCAACGCCTCGCCGTACGCGAAGAGGTCGCCATCGTTGTTGAGGAAGACCGGCAGCTGGAAGTGGTCCTCCAGCATGGGCCCCAGGGCCACGCCGCCACGGAAGCCCGGCAGGTTCTTCAGGTCGCCGATGACGCCGCGCGGGTAGTCCGCGGGCCCCGGGAAGGCGAATGAGATCGCGCTCGCCTGCCTCCCCGTCGCCCCGTGGACAGCCTCGAAGCCCTTGCGGAGCTGGCCCAGGCAGACATGGAGATCGTCGCCCATGGCGGGCAGCACCACGGGCGCCGTGGCTTCGCGGCCATCCCGCACCGCCGAGAACGCGAAGGTGGTGCCTCCGGCGTCGAGCGTGAGGACGAGGGGACCGCCCGTCATTCAGGCCTCCAGCTTCGAGGCTGGCCTCGCGGCGAGGAAGACGAGGTAGGCGAAGCAGATCACGGGCACGGCGAAGGCCATCCGGAGTCCCGCGCCGTCCGCGATCCGGCCCATGAGGAGCGGAATGAGGGCGCCGCCCGCGATGGCCATGCACATGAGGCCGCTCAGCTCGCTGGCGCGTTCGGGCCTCCGTTCCACCGTGATGGCGAAAAGCAGCGGCCAGATGTTGGCGAAGCCCAGGCCCGCCAGCGCCGGCGCGATGATCGCTCCCGCGTGGCCGAGGCTGAGCGCGGCCAACGGCCCCAGCAAGCCCAGCACGGCGCTGAGGCGGAAGAAGGAAGGCGCGGACATCCGCATCAACACGGCGCTACCCACGAGCCGGCCCACGGTGAGTGCCGCGAAGAAGGCCGTCGGTCCGAAGAGCGCCGCCTTGGCGTCATCGAATCCCTGCGCCGTCAGCACCGGTTTCAGGAAACGCGCCATGCAGACCTCGGCGCCCACATAGAGGAAGATGCCCAGCACTGCCGCGGCGAAGACGGGCTCCTTCAACAGCGCGAGGCTGCTGCCGAGGCTGGGCGGTTCATCGGCCTTCGCCTCCTGGATGGGCAGCGCGGCCACGGCGAGGAAGGCGAGGACCATCAGCGCGAGGAAGACCGGGAACACGCCCCGCCAGCCCATGGCGCCCAGCAGGGGCAGCGCGGCGGCGAGGCCCACGAGCCAGCTGGAACCTGAGCTGCCCACGCCCTTGATGAACTGCGCGAAGCTGAGGTTGCGGGCGTAGGCGCCGGGCTCGCTCACATCGCGCATGATGGGGTTGCCCGCCACCTGAAGGAAGGTGGTGCCAACGCCCAGGACGAAGATGCAGCCCAGCAGCAGGCCGAAGCTGGGCGCCCGCAAGGACGGCACGGCCACGGCCACGATGTTGAGGCCGAGCGCCAGGAGCAGCAGCTTCTTCTTCCCGATGCGCGCCGCCAGCAGGCCGCCTGGCACGCTGAAGGCCGCGAAGGCGATGAAGACGAAGAAGGTCAGCAGCGTCGAGACCACATTGCTGAGCTCGTACTGCGCCCGCACCGCGTCTGCCAGCGGGCCCATGGCGTCGGCCACACCCATGACGAGGAAGGCCAGGAAAATGGGCAGAGTGCGAAGGCGCATCGGAACTCCGGCGGTTTTTTGAGGAATCTCCCAAGCTTAGCTGGCCTCGCGCCACGAGGGACTCTAGATTGAGAGCGCCCACCCCCGGGAGCTCCCATGAAACCCATCTGGCGACGCGCCCTTCTCCTCTCCTGCGCCCTGGTGGCGCCAGCCCCGTATCTTTCCGCCACCTGCGGCGGTGGCGGGGGGGGCGGCCTGGGGGGCATGCCCATAGCCAGCGGTGGCGGACAAGAAGAAGTCTTCGTGGTGCCCTGGAAGATCTACGGGCCCAGCACACCCCTGCCCGGCGATGCCCTGGTCCATGTGCTCTGGTTCCCCACGGGGCCTGCCGAAGCCAAGGCTTCCCGGCTGCGGGCCTCCCGCCTGCTGAGCCTCTACGGCGCCCGTTGCGTGGCCATGGATCTGGTCACGGACAACAACACCGCGCTCAGGGAGAAATACAATGCGCCGCCTCAGACGGCTCAGGTGGTATTCACCGCTCAGGATGGTAGCGAGCTGGGCCGGGTCGCCTCAGGCCCTAAGGGCTTCGATGTCTACGAAGTGGAGAAGGTCCTGTCCAAGACCCTGGACAGCCGGGAGGAGGCTCTCAAGCAGCAGCTCAAGGAGGCCAAGACAAAGCAGGAGGCCGGCGACAAGGCCGCGGCCACTGCCACCTACCAGCAGGTGCTGGGTTGGAAATGCCTCTTCCCCAAGCCTGCCAAGGAGGCGGCCAAGGCCCTTAAAGAGCTGGGTGTGCCCGTGGCTGGGCTCACAGAGCTGGACACACCCTTCCCCATCCTCCACGGCGACGGCGCGCAGCGCGTGATCCGGCTCATGGACCTGGGCTACCGGGCGGAGAACCTGGCCCACTACCGCGAAGCGGAGCACCTCTACCTTCAGGCTTCGCGAGTGGATCCCGCGGACCCCGCGCCCCTGCGCTTCCTGGGGGAACTGCACCGGCATCACACAGGCGAGTGGGATCTGGCCAAGGCGGACTTCCGGCGCATCCTCTCCATGCCCGCCGATCCCCTCTCCCGGGCCGTGGCCCTGCACGGCCTGGGCAAGATGAGCATCTTCGGCAACGAGTTCGACAAAGGGCTGACGCTCTTTCATCAGAGCGTGGACGCCTTCCCCTTGGCCCTCACCTACCGCAACCTCGCCGTCTATTGGAACGACCGCGACGCGGCCAAGGCTGAAGGCTACATGCGGCAGGCCCTGGCTCTGGACCCGGACGACTCCTTCAATCTCATTTTCTCCGCCACCTACCTGGCCAGCCATGGCCAGCGCGAGGAGGCGCTGAAGATCGCCAAGGCGAACGAGGGCACCCTCTGCGCCAGCTACAACCTGGCCGCCATCTACGCGCTGCTGGGGGAGAAGGACATCGCCCTCGGACTCCTGCAGCGCCACTTCTACCAGTTCGAGCGCTACGACGCCGTCAGGGAGAAGGAGATGCACGAAGCGCGCGTGGACATCGTCTTCCAGAGCCTCAGACAGGATCCGAGGTTCATCAAACTGACGAAGCTCGCGAAGGGGTAAGCGATGACGGGATGGCAGGGATCGGATTCCCTGCCATCCCGTTGATCACACCGTCACGCGGCTCTTCGCTCTCGCGGTGACGAACACATCCTTCATGACGGCCACGACGAGGTCCTGGTCCTTCTCGTCCAGGCCGGGCCAGAGGGGCAGGCTGCAGAGGCGGTCGCCACTCCAGTCGGTGTGCGGCAGGCCTTCCTTGGGCAGGGCGCTGCGGCGCTTCTCGTAGAAGGCGCGGTAGAAGGAGTGCTGGTGGCAGGGCTTGTAGTGGATGCCCGTTCCGATGTTGCGGTCCTTCAGCTCCGTCACGAATTCATCGCGGCTGAGGCCGGCCTTCTCTGGGAGGATGCGCGTCACGAAGAGGTGGAAGCAGTGGGCGAGGTCCGCGCTGCCTTCCCAGGGCAGCATCACCTCGTCCATGTCCTTCATGAGCTCCAGGTAGCGGCGGAAGAGCTGGCCGCGCCGCGCGTTGAAGCCGTCCAGCTTCCTGAGCTGGTGGAGGCCCATGGCGGCCTGGAGGTCCATGAAGTTGGCCTTGCGGGCGGGCTCCTCCACATCGATGTGGACGCTGCCCTCCTTGCTCTGGCGCTTCCAGGCGTCCCGCTCGATGCCGTGGAAGCGCAGGCGCTGGATGCGGTGGGCGCGGTGGGGATCGTGGAAGGCGATGGCGCCGCCCTCGCCCGTGGTCATGTTCTTGTTGGGGTGGAAGCTGTAGACGGTCATGGCGGAGCGCGGGTCGCTGCCGATCTTCTTGCCGCGATGATGGGCGCCCATGGCCTGGGCGGCGTCCTCGATGACCCAGAGGTGGTGCTTCTGCGCCACGCGCCACACCACCTCCATGTCCACGGGCAGGCCCGTGAGATGGACGGGGATGATGCCCTTGGTGCGCGGCGTGATGGCCGCTTCAAGCTTGGCGGGATCCAAGTTCAAGGTCTTCGGGTCGATGTCCACGAGCACGGGCACGCCGCCCTGGAGGACGACGGTGCTGAGGGTGCTCACCCAGGTGAGGGAAGTCGTGATGACCTCGTCGCCCGGCTGCAGACCCATCACCTGCATGGTGATCTCCTGGGCCGTGGTGGCGCTGTTCATGGCCATCACATGGGGCACGCCGTTGTAGACCGCCAGCGCTTCCTCGAACTTCGCGGACTTGGGACCGGTGGTGAGCCACCCGCTCTGGATGGAGTCGATCATCTCGGCGATCTCCTCCTCCCCGACCATGGGGCGGGTGAAGGGCAGGAACGATTCGCGGCGGATCATCGGAACTCCTTCAAGCGTGAGAGGGGATTGTGCCACTCAAGGCTGCGCGAGGGACAGGTCAACGCAGACCACGCTGCCGCCGCCTTCGGATTCCACGCGCAGCTCGCCTCCCAGATCCCGGAGCAGCTGGCGCGACACCACCAGGGCCAGGGCAGGCCCGCCGGTTCCGCCGGGATCGGGGCCATCGGAATGGGTGCCATCCAGCGCGCCCACCACCGGGGCGAGATCGAGGGTGGGAAAGGGGAAACGGAGGCGCAGCGTCAGGGCGCTGATCTCGATGCGGAGGGCCTCGTGGGTGGCTCGGGCGTGGAACGCCTGGAGACCCAGCAGCGTGGCCAGCACCTCCTGGAGGATGGCCCCGTCGCCCAGAATCTTCGGCAGCGGCACCCAGAGGTTGGGCCAGGTGAGACCGCTGCCGCCCTGGCGTTCGAAGGCGTCCTTCGCCGCGCGCAACACGGGCGAGGGGTCCAGCGGCTCCAATGAGACGGTGCGCTCCGCGGTCTCCGTGCAGCGCTCCACTTCCGCCAGCAGCGACCGCAGATGGTGGGCGATGCGCGTGGCGCTCTGGAAGGCCGAGCCCGCCTCCTCCTCGCTGTAGGCGCCATCCATGCCCAGCTTGAGGAGGACGAGCAGTTCAGAGAGTCCCTGGCTCAGCGATCGGCTGGCGAAGCGGAGGAACTCCAGGCGCACCCGGTCGCCCTGCGTCACGCCCCAGCGGCTGGCCTCCAGCGCCTGCGCGTAGCGGCGCTGTTCAGAGACCTCTTCCACCAGCGCGGACCGGCGGGCCGAGAGATCCTCCAACTCCCACTGGTGGTGGAGCGCCTGGGCGCCCAGCGCCATCAGCGGCTCCAGCTCATCGAAGGCGGCGGCCTCCGGTGCGCGGGCCGCGGGGAGGCTGAGGATGGCGAAACCCAGAAGCAGCAGGTGGCGCTCCAGCGGCACGAAGTAGAGCTGCTCGTCCAGGGCGCGCAAGGGCTGTAGCTGGAGCGGCAGCCCTTCCTTGGGCAGCCAGCCCCGGGGTGGAAGGACGGGCTGGCCGAAGGGATGGGGCGCGGGAAAGCGCAGCTTGGGCGGCGCCGGGCCGAGGGAAGCGGCGAGCTCGAAGCTCGAAGGCCCCAACCGCCACAGTGTGGCCCGGGCCGCGCCCAGCCTGCCCGCGATGGCCTCCAGCAGCGCGGGAGCGGGGGCTTCCGCGCTGGAGTGGGCGACCACCTGCCGCCGCAGGCTGGAGAGTGCCGCCTCCGCCGCGTCCGCGCGCTGCTCAGCGCGGAGCGCTTCGCGGAAGGCCTCCTTAGCCGCCTCGTTGGATCCGCCTGAGGGGAAAGTGCCGGGTCCGCTCATGCCGCCCCTCAGGCGATTGGGACGGTGATGGTCATGGTGGTGCCCGTGCCCTGGCCCTCGCTGTAGAGGCCGATGGCGCCGCCCATCATCTCCACGAGGTGCTTGCAGATCACGAGGCCCAGCCCCGTGCCGCCGTACTCGCGGGAGTGGCCGCCCTCCGCCTGGACGAATTTCTGGAAGAGCCGCTGCTGGGCTTCCAGGCTCACGCCGATGCCTGTGTCCACCACGCGCATCACCACCACGCCGATGCCCCGCTCCACCTGGAGCGAGACGGAACCGTCCTTCGTGAACTTGAGCGCGTTGCTGATGAGGTTCAACAGCACCTGCTTGAGGCGGCCCGCGTCGCCCAGGACTTCGGGCATCTCCGCGAGGTTGTCGGGCCACACCAGCGCCACGCCGGGCCGCCGCGGATAGGCCTCCGCCACGGGGCGCACCTCGTCCACCACCGCCAGCAGCGCGCAGGGCAGCGCCTGCACCTCCAGCCGCCCGCTCTCGATCTTGGCGAGGTCCAAGATGTCGTTGAGCAGGTTCAGCAGGTGCTGGCCGGAGGCGTAGCTGTCCTGGAGCATCTGCTTCATGTCCTCCTCGCCCTCGTAGAGGCCGTCGAGGACGAGGCGCGTGAAGCCGAGGATGCCCGTGAGCGGCGTGCGCAGCTCGTGGCTCGTGAGGGCGAGGAACTCGCTCTTGAGCCGGTCGGCCTCCCGCAGCGCGGAATTCACGCGCTCCAGCTCCACGGCCTGGGACTGGAGCGTGTTGCGCTGGTCCTGGAGGTCGCGGAAGAGCCAGGCGTTGTAGAGCGTGACGGCCGTCTGCCGCTGGAGGATGGCGATGGAATCCAGATCTTCGGATTCCAGATTGCGGTCCTTGGGGATCTCGATGACGGCGAAGCCCAGGAGGAGCAACTGGTACTCGAAGGGCACGAAGTAGAGGCCCGAATCCGGCTGCGCGGCCAGCGCACGCAGCGGTTCCGGCAGATGGGCCCGGTCCAGCCACTGGCCCTGGAAGAGCAGCAGCGGCTGGTCGAGGAAGGGGTTGGGCGCGGGCAGGCGCATGGCGGACCAGGCGGAGCGCTCCAGGCCGTGGCCCTCGCGCGGGCCGAATTCGGCGCCGCCATCCTCCAGCGTCCAGGCCGCGCCGCGGGGGCAGCCGTACTCCTGGGCCAGCACCTCCAGGATCACGCTCGCCACCTGGCCGCCCTTGGATGTCGCCGCGAGGATCTCGCTCACCCGCTGCAGCAACTGCATCTGGTGGGTGCGGCGCGCCATGCGGTCGCGCATGTCGCGGATCTCCTGCGTCACCTGCCCCAGCTGCCGCTGCGTCTTCAGCAGGTCGGCTAGCGTCTCCGCCCCGGGCATCCGGTGGGCGCCGGTGGGACCGGCCGGACCGCCGGGCTCGCGCCCGGGCGGGATGGGAGGCTGCGTCATGGAGCAAGCATGCCCTCGGACGGCACTTTGCGCCACACTGGACGCCTGCCCATGGCTGCCTCCAACCGCCTCCCGCGCACTTCCGGCCAGCGCCTGATCTATCTGGCGGTGGCGGCGCTGCTGTTCATCCAGGTGGGCTGGTGGCTGTCCATCCAGATCCGCGAATCGCGGCGGCTGGAGGAAGCCCAGATCGAGACGCTCAAGGCCGCCCGCGCCGAGGCCTGGCAGATGGACTCCTTCCTCGTGCTGCCCTTCTACTACCAGCAGGATGTGGCGCCCCGGCCCGGCGGCCGCGGCGTCGTCATCCAGGGCACGCTGCCCACCAAGCTGCCCAGCCTCGCCGAGCGCAAGGCCGCCATCGAGGCCCGCTATCCCCAGGTTGCCGTGGTGCCGGCCCCCGTGGCGCCGGATGACCCGCACCTGGTGGACCACCTGGACGCCTACCTCACGCTGCGGATGGAGCCGCTCCGGCAGATGGAGCAGGAGCGGCGCCTGGCGCTCTGGCGCGCGGCGGGCGAGGCCATCGTCCTCGCCGCGGCCATCCTCGGCGGCTTCACCTTCATCTACCGCAAGCTCACGGAGGAGATGGACCTCAAGCTGCGGCAGCGCAATTTCACGGCCTCCGTCACGCACGAGCTGAAGACCCCCATCGCCTCGCTGCGGGTGTGGATGGAGACGCTCTTCGACCGGGAGCTGAGCGCGGACCAGCGCATGAAGATCCGCACCCGCATGGACCAGGATCTGGAGCGGCTGGCGGAGCTGGTGAACAACCTCCTGGATGTGGCCCGCTCCGAATCCGGCAGCATGGAGATCCGCCCCGAGCCGCTGGAGTTGGGCCCCTGGCTCCGCAGCATGGCCGAGGCCATGGACCAGCGCCTGGGCCCGGGCTCGCTGGGCCTGCGCCTCAACCTCGCGCCGGGCGTGTGGACCTTCGCGGACCCGAAAGCCCTCGCGATGGTGGTGGAGAACCTGCTCTCCAACGCTTACAAGTACGCGGAGGATCCCCGCTTCACCACGCTCACGCTGGACGGGCACCGGGACGAGGCCATCATCGTCGTCAGCGACCACGGCGCCGGCATCCCCGCCAAGGAGCTGCCCCGGCTCTTCCAGCGCTTCTACCGCGTGGGCGATGAGATGACGCGGGCCGTGCCGGGCACGGGTCTTGGACTCTTCCTCGCCCGGGAGATCATCCAGCGCCACGGCGGGGAGATCCGCGCGGCGTCCCGGGGCCGGGGCTTCGGCGCCGCCTTCACCATCCGCTTGGGGCGCATCGCCGCGCCCGCCATCTCCGGCACCCACGAGGCGCGCCGTGCCTGAGCTGGAAGAAGGCGGTCTTCTCCACGCGGCCCAGACAGGCGATGCCCAGGCCTTCGACGCCCTGGTGCGGCCCCACCTGGGCCTCTTCTTCCGCGTCATCGTCCGCATCCTGGGCAACGAGGCCGAGGCCCAGGACGCGCTCCAGGACGCGCTGATAGCCATGTACCGGGAGCTGGAGAGCTTCGCGGGGCACAGCCGGTTCAGCACCTGGGGCTACCGGGTCTGCGCCAACCAGGCTCTCATGCACCGCCGCAAGCGCGTCCGGCGCCGCGAGGACGCCATTGACGATTTGATGCCACGATTCGCGGACGACGGGCATCACATGGAGGACGGCTCCCTGGAATGGAGCCAGGAGGCTGACGCTTTGGACGAGGTCGCGCGCAACGAGCTGAAAGCCCGGATCCAGTCCGGGTTGGAGCGCTTGTCGGATGATCAGCGGGCCGTCTTCGTGCTCCGGGACCTGGAGGGCTGGGACACAGATGAGATCGCCGAGCGGCTCGGCATCACCCGCGACCTCGTGCGCCAGCGCCTCCACCGCGCCCGGCTGGCCCTCCGGGCTCTCCTGGCCGACTTCTCCGGCGGTCTCGCCACCGAGGGGAGGCGCTAATGATCCTCCTCAGCTGCGAGCACGCCACCGAGCGGATGACGGACCATCTCGAGGGCGCCCTGCCCTGGCCCAAGCGCCTCGCCATGTGGGGGCATCTCATGCTCTGCGACGGCTGCCGGGCTTTCCTCCGCGGCCTCCGTGCCGTGCCATTGCTGGCACGGGAGGCCTTCCAAGAACCCGCCTTCGAGCCCGCCGCGGGCGGCACCATGCTGGACGCGGTCCTGGGCCGCATCCGTGCGGGCGAAGGCCACGGTCCCGTCCTGCATCCCGATGCCTCCCAGTGGGACGCGCTGCAGGCGGGCCGCGCGGATCTCCCCATGAAGCTCCTGCTGGAGACGCACCTGGGCGCCTGCCGCGCCTGCCGTCTCGCGCATCCTAGCCTCCCCGCCCACGCGCCTGTCGCCGCGAAAGGCGATGCGCCCCCCATCCCCGCGGGCATCCTGTCCCAGCTCCCGGATCCCCAGAGCTGGACTTGGTACCGGCAGCTCCTCAACGGTTCCCGCAGCGCCAAGCTCTGGGAGGACACCGCCACGGGCGTGGGTCTGTGGCTCACCTTCGTGCCCGCGGGCCGCCACTTCCCCGGCCATAGCCACTCGGGCCAGGAGGCCGCCGTGCTGCTGGCCGGCTGGGTGCAGGACGGCCTGGATCTCGCGGGCCCTGGCGACTTCGTCCAGCACGGTGCCGGTTCCCATCACGCGCCCGAGGCCACGACCGCGGACGGCTGCTGGATCCTGGCCCGCCTGGGCCCCGGCGGATTCCGCTTCACCGGCTGGCGCAGGCTCTTCGGCTGAAGGGCTACCGCTCCGCGGCGAGCTTGTACAGCTCGGAGGCGTTCGCGCCCAGGTGCTTGGCGAGGGGCTTCACGGCTTCGCGCAGGGTCAGGCCGCCTTCGCGGGCGGCATCGAGGTAGCGCAGCGCCCAGTCGGGCAGCTGGCCCTCGAAGACGGCATCGGCCTCCGCCACGACGCGCTTGGCGGCGGCGCCGGAGATCACCAGCACCATCTCGCCGCGATCTTCTTTCCCGAGGGCGCGGATGACTTCATCCGGCGTGCCGCGGTACCAGGTCTCGTGCAGCTTCGTCAGCTCGCGGCCCAGGGCGGTTTCACGGTCCGGCAGCAGCTCCGCCAGTTCCGAGAGTGTCTCGTGAATGCGGTGGGGCGTTTCGAAGACGATGCTCGTCTCCTCGCGCCCCGCCAGCGCCTTGAGGAAGCTGCGGCGCGGCTCCGAGCGCGAAGGCAGGTAGCCCAGGAAGCTGAAGGCGTGGCAGGGCAGGCCCGAGGCCACCACCGCCAGCAACACGGCGCTGGCGCCGGGCAGGACCGTCACCTCGGCGTCGGCCGCGCGCGCCGCGCGGGCGATCTCGAAGCCCGGATCGTTGATGCCCGGCATGCCGGCATCCGAGCAGTAGGCCACGCGACGCCCCGCCGCCAGCTCCGCCGCCACACGCTCGAAGGCCCCTTCGCCCGCGTGGTCATCGAAGCGCAGCAGCGGCTTCTCGATCCCCAGATGCTTCAGCAGCCCGCCGGTCCGGCGCGTGTCCTCGCAGGCCACGAGGTCCGCCGAGGCCAACGCCTCCTTCGCGCGCTCCGTGAGATCGCCGAGGTTGCCGATGGGCGTGGGGACGAGGATCAGATGGCCGCGCATGGAATCATCATCCCATCAGGTGACCCGCTCCAGCTGGCGCTTCGATCCGAGGAGGCGGCTGTAGAGCAGGCCCGTGCGGTACCAGTGGAGGAAGAAGGCTTCGAAGACCGCGCGCTTCCACCAGCCGGGGCCGCCCTTCTTCGGAGGACAGGCGAGGGCCGGGGCGGGACGCGTGGCGAGGCCCAGCCCTTGGGCCAGCGCCATGGCGCGGGCCATGTGCAGGGGATCGGAAACGAGCAGCAGCGTCGCCCAGCCCTCGGCGCGCAGGGTCTGCCGCGCGAGGAAGAGGTTCTCCAGCGTGTGTTGGCTCTGGTCCTCCGTGAGCACCGCTTCCGGCGGGACGCCGTGATCCATCAGCCAGGCGCGGCCCGCTTCGGCCTCGCTGAGGGAGGCGCGGCCTGTGAGGCCGCCGGCCACGAGGATGCGGGGCGCGAGGCCCGCCCGCCAAAGGGATTGCGCGTAGGCCAGGCGCGCCACGAAGACGGGCGAGGGCCGGTCGGATTCCAGTTTGCGACCGAGAACGAGAATGGCATCGGAAAGAACGGACGCGTCTTCACGGGCGCCGCGCAACACCTGGATCATCCGCCAGAGCAACGGAAGGCCCAGAAGAACGACGACGCTCAGGCAGGTGAGCGTGAATGAAGCGAACCCGCCCGGTCCGAGCTTCTTCCAGAAGCCGGACCGGGCGGGCGCCGTGTAGACCATGCTCGCGGGCTAGACCAGCGCGCGCTTCTCAGCCTTCTTGCGGTCGGCCTCGTTCAGGACGCGTTTGCGCATGCGGATGAAGTTGGGGGTCACTTCCACCAGCTCGTCGTTCTCGATGTACTCGAGCGCCTGCTCCAGCGTGTGCTCCTTGGGGGGCGTGAGGCGCGTGGCCTCGTCGCTGCCGCTGGCGCGCATGTTGGAGAGCTTCTTGCCCTTGGCGATGTTCACGACGAGGTCGTTCTCGCGGGCGTGCTCGCCCACGATCATGCCCTCGTAGCAGCGGGTCTGCGGGTGGATGAAGATGATGCCGCGGTCCTCGAGGTTCATGAGGGCGAAGCCCACGCTCTCGGCGGTCTCCATGGAGATGAGCACGCCGTTCTTGCGGCCGGGCATCTCGCCCTTGTAGGGGCCGTAGTGGCTGAAGAGGCTGTTGAGGATGCCCTCGCCGCGGGTGTCCGTCATGAACTCCGAGCGGTAGCCGATGAGGCCGCGGCTGGGGATCTTGAAGTGGAGGCGCACGCGGCCCTGCTCGTTGGCCATGTCCTGCATCTCGGCCTTGCGGGTGCCCAGCTTCTCCATCACGACGCCCATGTAGGCCTCGGGCACATCCACGGTGATGTCCTCGTAGGGCTCTTCCTTCTGGCCGTCCTCGTTGGTGTGGATGATCACCTCGGGGCGGCTGACGCAGAGCTCGAAACCCTCGCGGCGCATGCTCTCGATGAGCACGGAGAGGTGCAGCTCGCCGCGGCCGGAGACCTTGAACGCGTCGGGCGTCTCGGTGTCCTCCACGCGCAGGGCCACATTGTGCTGCAGCTCCTTCGTGAGGCGCTCGCGGATGCGGCGGCTCTGCACATGCTTGCCGTCCTGGCCCGCGAAGGGCCCGGCGTTGACCATGAACATCATGGAGATGGTGGGCTGGTCGATGTCCACATACTCCAGGGCCACCGGGTTCTCGGCAGAGGCGATGGTCTCGCCCACGCGGATGTCGGGGATGCCGGCGATGGCGATGATCTCGCCCGAGTGGGCTTCCTGCATGGGCACTCGCGTGAGGCCCTCGAAACCGTAGAGCTGGGTGATGCGGTGCTGCTGGAGCGCGCCGTCGCGCTTCACCAGCGCCACGGTCTCGCCCACCTTGATGGTGCCGTTGACGACGCGGCCGATGCCGATCTGGCCCACGAAGTCGTTGTAGTCCATGAGCGTGACCAGCATCTGGAGCGGCTCGGAAGAGCTGCCCTTCGGGTGTGGGCAGTGCTTCACGATGGTGTCGAAGAGCGGGTCCAGGTTGTCGGAAGGATGGTCCGTGTCCAGCATGGCGTAGCCCTGCTTGGCGGAGGCGAAGACGCAGGGGAAATCCAGCTGCTCGTCCGTGGCGCCCAGCTCGATGAGCAGGTCGAAGACCTGGTCCTGGGACCAGTGGGGGCGGGCGCCGGGGCGGTCCACCTTGTTGATGACGACGATGGGGCGGAGGCCAAGCGCTAGCGCCTTGCGGGTGACGAACTTGGTCTGGGGCATAGGGCCGTCGAAGGCGTCCACCACGAGCAGCACGGAGTCCACCATGCTCAGGACGCGCTCCACCTCGCCGCCGAAGTCGGCGTGGCCAGGGGTGTCCACGATGTTGAAGCGGTAATCGTGCCACTGGAGCGAAGTGGTCTTCGCCAGGATGGTGATCCCGCGCTCGCGCTCCTGGTCGTTGGAGTCCATGGCGCGCTCCTGGACCTTCTGGTTGTCCCGGAAGGTGTGCGCGCCCTTGAACATGGCGTCCACGAGCGTGGTCTTGCCATGGTCCACATGGGCGATGATGGCGATGTTGCGGATCTGGTTGATGGCGGTCATGGGATCCCGTCGGAATGGTGGCGGCCGTCACCCGGCACGGGCCGGGCCGAACCCGTGATTTTACCATCGCCAGGTCAAATCCCGGAGCCCAAAACACAGACCCCCTTCCTTTCCGGGTTCAGGGGACTAAGATAGGCCCACTCCACACCTTGGGAGCACGCCATGCACATCAACGAACTGCTCACGGTCGTCTGCGAGCAGGGGGGATCGGACCTCCACCTGAAGGTCGGCAACTTCCCCGTGGCCCGCATCCGGGGCAAGCTCACCCCCCTCACCCAGTTCAAGCGCATGGTGCAGGAAGACACCATCGCCATGGCCTACACCATCCTCGCCAGCGAGAAGCAGAAGCAGCGCTTCAAGGAGAGCATGGACATCGACATCGCCTACTCGGTGCCCTCGCTGGGCCGCTTCCGCTGCAACATCTTCAACCAGCGCGGCACCGTGGGCCTGGTGCTCCGCGTCATCCCCCGCAAGATCTTCAGCATCGACGACCTGATGCTGCCGAAGGTGCTCTACAAGATCAGCGAGGAGCAGCGCGGCATGGTGCTCGTGACGGGCACCACGGGCTCAGGCAAGTCCACGAGCCTCGCGGCCATGATCGACTACATCAACGCGACCCGGACCGAGCACATCCTCACCATCGAGGACCCCATCGAGTACCTGCACCGGGACAACAAGAGCATCCTCAACCAGCGCGAGGTGGGGGCCGACTGCCAGAGCTTCGCCATGGCGCTCCGCGCCGCCCTCCGCCAGGACCCGGATGTGATCCTCGTGGGCGAGATGCGCGACCTGGAGACCATCGAGACGGCCCTCCATGCGGCGGAGACGGGCCACCTGGTGTTCAGCACCCTGCACACCCTGGACGCCACCGAGACCATCAACCGCGTCATCTCGGTCTTCCCGCCCCACCACCAGAAGCAGATCCGCCTCCAGCTGGCCTCCGTGCTCAAGGGCGTCATCTCACAGCGCCTCGTGCCCCGGGCCGATGGCCAGGGCCGCGTCCCCGCCTGCGAGGTCATGGTGGCGACCGAGACCGTCCGTTCCTGCATCGAGGACAAGGACAAGACCAAGCAGCTGCGGGATGTCATCGCCGCAGGCACCAGCCAGTACGGCATGCAGACCTTCGACCAGAGCCTCTACTTCCTGCTGCGCCAGGGCATGATCACGGAAGAAGAGGCCCTTCTCCGCGCCACGAATGTGGGCGAGTTCAAGCTCAAGCTGGAGGGTATCGCCTCCACCTCCGACATGGCCAAGGCCAACATGGAGCGCGGCATGAACATCGCCCAGGGCGCCGGCCGGGAGTCAGGCGGCTCCCTGGCCTCCTCGTCCGCCATGCCCGCGGCCCCCACCACCTTCTCCCCGAATCCCCAAGGCCAGAAGATGCCGGAGCTCACGCCCTTCAACCCGGACATCAAGATCACGCTCGGACGGCCTTGATTTTGGCCCTGAATCCAGCCTTCTTCTCCACGGAGCCTTGCATCCCGGGCCCCGCCTGCTATAGCTAGTCCATTCCCCAGGCCCCCCCATGATCAAGATCGACATCGCCAACGCGGTCATGAAGATCCACCCGTGCAGCCGCGCGACGGCCCTCCAGGTCGTGGACCTGCTCACCGACCGCATGAAGCAAGCCCTGTTGGACGGCCACCGCATCGAGATCCGCGGCTTCGGCGTCTTCGAGCCGCGCCCCCGTAAGCGGGGCATGGGCCGCAACATCAAGACCGGCACCAGCGTGGAGATCCCCAAGGGCAAGAGCATCCGCTTCAAGCCCGGCAAGGAACTGCGCGACCTCGAGGTCGGCTGAGCGCTTGGCGCCCTAAGTGAGCGCCATTGCCATCTCCCGGAGCAAGGGCTCCGGGGCGGGATTGCGGGCGAGGCTTTGGAGGGCCCGGGACACGGCTTCCATCGGGGGCCGCAGATCCAGGCCGCCTCTCGCAAGCTTTGTGAGCCCTTCCCTCCAAGGAGCAAGGGCGGGATCGCGCCCGGAGCGCAGGCGGCCAAGATCCGCGAGGATCCGTAGCAGCAATTCCAAAGCGGGCCGCAACTGCTCGCTCTGGCCTGTTGTCGCATCCTTCTCCGGGATGAGCGGTTCCGCCGCGGCCTCGAAGGAGACTCCGGCACCCAGCGCCAGCCAGGCCTCCACCTGGGCGCGGGCGCGGGCGAAGGCGGCCTCGTCCAGAACGCGGAGCGTGCCCTCGGCCAGGGCCAGCCAAGCCTCACGCTGATCCGCCGCCCAGCCCGCCGCCTCGGCCACGGCCCAGGCTTCTTCATCCGCCAGTGGCGCGAAGGCCAAGCGCTGGGCCCGGGAGCGGATGGTCTGGAGCACCGCTTCAGGACGATGGGTGATGAGGAGAAAATGCGTCCCCGGGGGAGGCTCCTCCAGGGTCTTCAGCAGCATGTTGGCCGCGGCGCCGTTGAGGCGGTGCGCGTCCTCCACGAGGATCCAGCGGTGGCAGCCCGGTGGCGGCGAAAGCGAAGCCCAGCGGATGACGCCGCCCTCCACCAAGTCCGAATCCCGCACAACGCCGATTTTGATGAGACCGGCCCTGCCCTCGGGCGCGATGCGCAGAAGGTTCGGCAGCTCCACGGGCAGATCCTCGCCCCTGAAGAGGCGGCAGGCCTCGCAGGCGCCGCAGGCGGTTTTGCGGAAACACAACTCGCGCTGGGCCAGCTCCAGAGCCACTCGCCGCTTGCCCACGGCCTCAGGCCCCGTGAAGAGCAGCGTGCCCGGCAGGCGCTCCGCCCGCAGCCGCTCCAGCAACTTTTCGCGGAGGGCCTGATGCCCTCGGAGGCTCGGATCGAACATCAATCGACCTCGAAGCCGGAGCTGCGCAGCAGGGGCGACACGGCCCGCCACACGCCCGCCTCCACCACGGCCGGATCCTCCTTCGCCGGCACCACGCTCACGCGCTGGGGCTCGTCCTTGGCGATCTGGAGGAAGCGCTTGCGCACGCGGCGGTGGAAATCCACCGCGGCCTCGTCGAATCGCGTCTCCTGGAAACCCGGCAGCGCCTCGTTGCGCGTCCCCGCCCGGCTGAGCCCCTGCTCCGGCTCCAGGTCCAGCAGCACCGTGAGGTGGGGGCGCAGGCGCTGGAGCACCAGGTCGCGGAGATGGTTGAGCGCGTCCTCCGGGATGCCGCAGGCGCCCTGGTAGGCGCGGGTGGAGTCCTCGAACCGGTCCACGAGCACCACCTGCCCCCCTTCCAGGGCTGGACGGATGACGGCCTTGAGGTGCTGGGCCCGGTCGGCGTAGAAGAGCAGCAGCTCGGCCTCCGGCGCCCAGGCCTCGCCGCTGGCGTGGCGGGTGAGGAGGAGCCGCCGGATCTCGGCGCCCAGGGCCGTGCCGCCGGGCTCTTTCGTGACGAGATGGTCCACGCCCCGCCGCCGGAGGCGTTCCGAAAGGCGCAGGAGCTGGGTGGATTTGCCCGAGCCCTCGATGCCTTCGAATGTCACCAGCACGCCGCGCAATCCGACTCCGCGAGAAAGGGAACTTCGAGCATAGCGGGAACCCCCGGACTCCCACCCCATCCGGGTCCAGAGGCGTTATCCTGCTGGCGATCCCCCAGGAGCCGCGCATGGTCGAAGCCATCCAGTGCCCCAGTTGCCAGACCCGCTACGGGCTCCGGCAGGCCCGTGTGCGCAGCGGCCTGCGCCGCGCCCAGTGCTTCCGCTGCGGCGATGTCTTCCAGATCGAGCCGGAAGTGAAACGGCTGCTGGGTCTGCTCGAGCCCGCCGCCACCTCCAGCGTGCCCTTGGACGTCCTGGCCGAAGCCATTCATCAGGCGCCGGAGCATCACGGCGCCTCCGCGCCCATGCCCGCCCTGGAGGCCCATGACCTCACCCTGGGCGATCTGGAGATCCCCGAGCCGGAATTGGAGGAGGCACCCGCCGCCGCGCTGCCCGCCCCCTCCGAGACGGCGCCCATCCTTTCCATGGCCCGCATGCCCGAGTTGCCCATGGCCGAGGCTGCGCCCGCCGCTGCCGTCATGGCGGACTACGAGCTGCCGCCCCTCCCCGAGCCGGCCGCTGCCTCGCAGGCCGCGCCTGAAGAAGCCTCTGCCCCCAGCGGCAGCTACGCCTCCGCCCGGGATGCCATCGCCCGCCTCTTCGGCGACACGCCCCTGGCGCCCTCCCCCACCGCGAACCTTCGCAACGCCCTGGACATGGACGCCGGGATGAAGGCCCTGGAGGACACCCTGGGCGGCGTGAAGGCCGATGCCCTCTCCACCAAGCCCTTGGCGGCCGCCGCGCAGGCGCCCGAGCCCGGCGCCGTCCCCATGGCGGAGACGGAACTGCCCCACGCCAGCGCCACGCTGCGCCTGACGGCCGCCGAAGTGGCCTCCGCGACGGGCAGCGTCATGTCGTCCGGCAGCACACTGTCGAAGGCGTCCGAGCCGCCGGAGATCTCGCAGGAGGAAGTGACCATGGTCCTGCCTCCACCCCCCGCCCCCGCTTCCACCCTGGATGCCGCGGATCCCAGCGCCCTGCGCCTGCGCATCGGCGACCAGACCTACGCGGGCCTCGACCTCCCCACCATCGCCAAGTGGATCGAGGAGGGCCGCGTGCTGGAGGACCACCAGGTGGCCCGCGGCGTCAGCGAGAACTGGATGGACGCCGTCAAGGTGCCCGCCCTGCGCCCCGTCTTCGAGCGCCTGCGCCGCGCCCGCGCCGGCATCACGGATGTCCTGCCCCCGCCCCCCATGGGCATCGCCGACACGGGCCCGAAGCGCGGCCTCTTCGGCGGCATGTTCGGTAAGTAGGTCCAGCTCTTTCCAGGAGTGCCCGCGTTGAACCGTTCCCTGCTGTCCGTCCTCTTCAGCGCCGCTCTCGCGGCCCAGTCCTCCCAGGCGCCCGTCCAGGAACTGAAGCCGCCCCCGCCTCCGCCCCCCACGGCACCCGCGCAGACGCAGCAGACGCCCGTGGCGCCCCACAACGAGCACACACCCATCAAGCCCCTGCCCGCCGCGGACCAGGTGGTCCAGGCCCCCGTACCGGCGCCGGGCGCCGCGCCCTTGAGTTTCGGAAGCGGCAGCTTCAAGTTCTACTGGGACACCACCATCCCGCTGAACCTGGAAGTGGATGGCCTCAAGGTGGGCGAGGTCTACTTCAACGTGCGCCGCTCCCGCTACAGCTGGCTGAAGGACGCCGAGTTCGGCGTGCGCGCCCATGTGACAGTGACGAACACCAGCAAGCGCCGCCGCGTCCCCGGCTTCGCCGTGGCCGTGCTGGACGCGGACGGGAAGCTGCTGGGCGTGGCCAGCGGCGGCACCAAAGTGGGCACCGTGGGCCCTGGCGAGACCGAGGACTTCGACCTCAACTTCACCCAGGTGAAGGAGCGCATCGCCAAGGGCGCCACCTTCCTCCTGAGCGTGGAACTGCGGGACTGAGCTAGTTCGCTTCCTGCGACTGGTAGTGGGCCAGGACTTCTTCCGGCGTGACGGTGGCGGTGCCTACCTTGCCCACGACCACGCCTGCGGCTGCGTTGGCCAGCATGGCGGCTTCGCGCCAGTCGGTGCCCGCGGCCACGGACGCGGCAAAGGCGGCGACGACGGTGTCGCCCGCGCCGCTCACATCGAAGACCTCCCGCGCCTCCGTGGGGATCATCCAGGGCTCGCGGTGGCCCTCTTCCGGCGCGATGAGGGCCATGCCCTTCTCGCTCCGCGTGATGAGCAGGCCTTTCACATTCAGCGCCTCGCGCAGACGCGCGCCCGCGGCGGCCACTTCGGCGTCCGTCCCCGCCACGAGCCCCGAGAGCGCCTCCAGCTCCTTGCGGTTGGGCGTCATGAGCGTGGCGCCCTCGTAGAGCGTCTTGTGGGCGGGCTTGGGGTCCACGATCCAGGACAGGCTCTTCGCTTTGCAACGCGCGCGCAGCTCCGTCATCACCTCGGGGCCGATGACGCCCTTGGCGTAGTCGGAGACGACCACGGCCTTCGCTTCACCCAGCAGATCGTCCAGCCGCGCGCAGAGATCGGCGATGGCGCCGCCGCCCAGAGCGCCGGGCTCCTCGCGGTCGATGCGCAGCATCTGCTGCTGCTGGCCAATGACACGGGTCTTGATGATGGTGGGGCGTTCCGGATCCACGACGATGCCGTCACGGCGGATGCCCAGGCGGCCCAGCAGGCCCAGGACACGCTCGCCCGCGACGTCCTGCCGCAGCGTGCCCACGAGGATGGGCTCGGCGCCCAGCGCTTTCAGGTTCGCGGCCACATTGGCGGCGCCGCCCAGCACGGCGGATTCGCGCAGCACCCGCACGATGGGCACGGGAGCTTCCGGCGAGATGCGGTTCACCTCGCCGAAGAGGTACTCGTCCAGCATGAGGTCGCCGAAGACGAGCACCGGCGCGCCCTTCAGTTCCCCCAGCAGCTGCGCGGCGCGGGCCTTGTCGAGACGCATCAGGCCTCCTTCACCGCGCGGTCCACCAGCAGGACGGGGATGCCGTCCTCGATGGGGTAGACGAGGCCGCAGGCTCTGCACTTCAGATCCGACGCGCGCGGCTCCAGATCGCCGCGGCAATCGGGGCAGCAGATGATCTCGAGGAGGCGGGGGTCCAGAGCCATGCGGACAGCATAAACGAAGGGCGCCGGTTTCCCGGCGCCCTCGAATGCTAGAGGATCGTCCACTTGGGACCGCCGCCACCTTCGGGCGGGGTCCAGATGACATTCTCCTCAGGGCACTTGATGTCGCAGGTCTTGCAGTGGACGCAGTTCGAGAAGGCGATGTCCACCTTGCTGACGGCGCCCTTGTCGTCCGGATGCATCTCGTAGACCTGTGCGGGGCAGAAGATGGTGCAGGGCGCGCCCTTCTCCTCGTAGCAGGTGACGCAGACATCGTCGCCCTTCACGATCTTGAGGTGGCCGGGCTGGTGCTCGTCGTGGAGCGTGCCGCTGGCGAAGACATCATCCAGCTTGGAGATGGACGTGCCCTTGCCGAAGCTGACGCCCCAGTCCAGGTCCTCCCGCTTCATGCCCGCCTTGCCGTAGTACTCCTCAGTGGTCTGGGTCATGGAAGCGTCGCTGCGGGCCATGAAGGGCTCGCCGGGCATCCAGCCGTCGTTGTCCGTCATGGAGAGGCCGATCTTCATCATCGCGGGGATGGTGAGGCCGTGCTCCACTGCGCCGTGGAAGTTGCGGGAGCGGTAGAGCTCCTTGCCCGCCAGCGAATCCATGTAGAGCTTGCTGTAGCGCATGAGGCTGGCATCGGAGAAGTCGCCCTCCACCAGCGCCTTGAGGATCACTTCGGCCGCCACCATGCCGCCCTTCATGCCGAGGTGGATGCCCTTGAGCCGCGCGGCGTTCACCATCTGCGCCGAATCGCCCACCAGCATGCCGCCCGCGAAGGCCAGCTTCGGCATGGAATTCCATCCGCCGATGGCGATGGCCTTGCCGCCGTACTGGAGCATCTTGCCGCCCTGGAGGATGGGCGCGATGCGGGGGTGCTGCTTGAACTTCTGGAGCATGAGGTGCGCGTCCACGAAGGGGTCCTTCGAGTCCAGGCTCACCACATAGCCGATGGAGACCTGCTTGCCGCCCAGGGAGTAGACCCAGGAGCCGCCGCTCTCGCCTTCAGGCTGGGGCCAGCCGGTGGTGTGGATGACCATGCCCGGCTCGATGTTGCCCTCGGGCACCTCCCACACTTCCTTCACACCCATCTCGTAGGCCTGGGGATTCAGCGCGGTGGCCTGCAGGTTCAGCTCGGCTTCCAGTTCCCGGGCCAAGTGGCCGCGGGGGCCCTCGCCGAAAACCGTCACTTTCGCTTTCAGGAGGTTGCCGGGCTCGAAGTTGGAGCGCTTGGTGCCGTCCGCGTTCACGCCCTTATCGGCCGTCTGCACGCCCACGACCTTCTTTGTGCCGTCGGGCTGGTCTTCCCACAGCACGCTGATGCCTGCGAAGCCGGGCAGGAGCATGACATCCACCCCATCCACGGCGCGAGCCTCGATTTGCTCCGCCATCCAGCGGACCATCTTGGACAGGCTCACGATGTGATTGCCATGATTCTGGAGGAAGGGCGGCGGCACGGGGAACTGGAAGCCCTCGCGGTCCGAGAAGGCCCAGACCTCCTCCTTCGTCACTTCGCCCTCGCTGGGAAAGCCCTTGGCCATGAAGTCGGGGCAGAGATCCTTGAGGAAGATGGGGTCCAGCACCGCGCCGGAGAAGGCGTGGTCGCCGATCTCGTCGCCCTTCTCGATGAGGCCGATGGTGAGGCCCTCGAGCTTCTTCACGCCGAGGCGCTTATTGTGGGCTTCGATGTGATCCAGCAGGCGCCAGAGCCCCGCCAGGTTCGAAGGACCCGCCCCCACGAAGAGCACATCGAAATCCAGCTCCTCCCGCTCCACGCCGGGCCGCGCGCTCTGGGTCGAGAAGTCCCGCATACCATCTCCAAGCAGACCCCCCAGTGTAGCTTGGCGATGGCAGACTGGGGACATGGAGCCTTCAAGCCATGCCTTCGCCTTCGAGGCCGCAGTCGAGCGGCCTTTGTCGGTGGTGTTCCGCCGAGCGGACGGGACTTGGGAGGGCCATGACTACCTGGTGGAGGTCGTGGCGGGTCGCAAGGGCCTCGACGCCATGGATGTGGTGGTGGATTTCCGGGATCTTGAGGCCGCGCTGGACACGCTGCTGGCGCCCATGCAGGGCAAGCTCCTTTCGGATCTGGGCCTGGACGGGCCGCTGGAACTGGCGGAGAAGCTCATGCGCGATCTCGCGCCCACGCTGGCGACGCCCGCGAAGCTCATCTCGGTGGCGCTGGTGGATGGACGCGGGCGGCGCCTGGCCGTGAAGGCATGAGGCGCGGCTGGCATCCCGTCCTTGAGATCCCGGCCTTCGCCGCGGCCGCGCTGCTCTGCGCGTGGATTTCTAACCGTGCAGCGGGCCCCACCCGGCGTCTCTCCTGGCTGCCCCAGCCGGCTGTGCTCCTGGCCCACACACTTGCTCCGCCACCACCGCCCCCTGCCGTTTCGGCGCAGACCGGAACGCCCCCCGCGAAACCGCGCCCTGAGGTTCCCGCCAAAGCCAAACAGCTGCCGCCTCCCGAGTCCGTGAACTGGGACCCGGCGGCCCTCCTGGCGCGCTATCCAACTTTGCAAGGGCAAGCCTATGCCGAGGTGGACGGGGACGCGGCCCGCTGGCTCCAGCTCCACGGCGCGCTGATCCTCGACGCCCGCCGGTCGGAGGTCTACGCCGCGGGGCATATCCTCGGCGCGCGGTGCCTGCCTGTGTGGGAAGATGGCCTCTCGGCGAAGATCGCCGAGCTCCAGGCGGCGAAGGCCGATCCGCTCCTGCCCACGATCGTCTACTGCGCAGGCGGCGACTGCGAGGACTCGCACCTCCTGGCGCAGAAGCTCTGGATGGCGGGATTCAGGAACCTGCGCGTCTATACGGGCGGCTATCCGGACTGGACCGCCCGGGGCTGGCCCGTGTCCCGCGGGGAGGCGCCATGAACGGCTTTCTCGCGAAGCTCCGGAGCCCGTGGGGTCTGCGCCTGAGCGCCTGGCTCATCGGCGCCGTCTTCCTCGCGGCTGCGCTGCCCAAGATCGCGGACCCGCCTGGCTTCGCGGAGGCGTTGCACGCCTACCGCCTTCTTCCTGACGCGACCCTGGCTCCCCTCGCGCTGGCCCTGCCTTGGCTCGAACTGCTGGCAGCCCTCGCGCTCCTCACCGGCCTTGCCCGGCGCAGCGCGGCGCTCATCTCGCTCGCGCTGCTGGTGGTGTTCATGGGCGCGCTGGCCATCAACCTCGCTCGGGGCAATCCCGTGGACTGCGGCTGTTTCGGCGCTTCACCCGTGGTTCGCAGCGTCGCGGAACGATTGCGAAGCATGCGGCTCGACCTCGCGCGAGACGCGCTGCTAACTCTGCTGGCCTTGCAATCGCTGTTCGGGCCGCGCAAGGCCGAATCGTGAGGCGGTTCTGGCCCTATGGCCTCGCGTTCGCCCTCGCGCTCTCGCCCCTGGCCGTCCTGCACCCGGTGAAGGTAGAAGGCCACAGCATGGAGCCGGGGCTCCGGGATAGGCAGCTCGTCTTCGCCCTGTGGTCCTGGTGCGCGGGGCCGCCGCAGCGCGGCCAGGTATGGATCGTGGAGGGACCTGATGGGTCCGCCATCAAGCGCGTCATCGGCCTGCCGGGTGAGACCATGTCGGAACGGGGTGGCGATCTCTGGATCGACGGCGCACGCCTCCGCGAGCCCTATGTGGGCCAGGTGGACGCGAGCGACGGCGGGCCCTGGTCCTGCGGCGATGGCTACATTGTCTTGGGCGACAACCGCCCCCGCAGCGAGGACGGCCGCACCTGGGGCCCGCTTTCGCGAAGCGCCCTGCACGGCCGGGTGCTCGGCGACTGAGCCCTACTTCGCGTGCGGCGCCAGGATCTGCGTCAGCAGGTCTGGCGCGTCTTCCACCCGTTCCAGGCGCGGATAGCGTTCGCCGCCGTGATAGTCCACGGCCAACTCCTTCACGAAGGGACCGCTCTTCACTGTGAGACGGATGGGGTCCCTGCCGTCCTTGGCGCCGCGGATGGCCTCTTTCAGAACCTCGCCGCTGAAGGCGCGACCGTCCACGGAGACTATGCCCATGCCGGGAATGAAGCCCGCTTTGAAGGCCGGGCCGTCAGGGAGCACATCGGTGATATCGCCCTTGGTGCTCACGGAGAGACCCAGGGAATACCAGAGGCGTTCACGCCGCCACGCTCAGCGGTCTTGGCGAAGTCCGTGGGCTTGTCTCCGTGCACAAGCTTCCACCCGCCGTGGGTGATGCCATCCATGGGCGCGTGGCGCGCGATGTCGTAGATGCGTGTCTTGAGGAAGCCCGCCCAGTCGTAGGGCGCCACCTTGTTCAGGGCCGCGACGACATCATCGAGCGTGTAGGGCCTTACCTCTGGGTCTGTGCTGGGCGCGCCGTGGAAGGCCTGGCAGAAATCATCGAGGCTCTTCTTGCTCTTGGTGAGCTGGCGGATGGTGGTGTCGGCGTCCAGCCAGATGAGCAGGCCTTCATCGTAGAAATCCACGCCGCGGCGCCAGGCGGACCAGTAGCCGGGCGAGTTGTAGAGCACCTGCGCCTCCACGGCGGTGTCGGCAAGAGGCCGCCAGGCGCGGCCGGGGCGGGCGTCGAGATAGGCGGCCACATTCGCCAGCTCGCCGCGGTAGTCCTCCGCCGTCCAGAGTCCCGAGCGCGCCGTGAGGATAGAGCCGAGGTACTGGGTGAGTCCCTCGTAGACCCACAGCAGCTCGCCCTTCATGGGCGTGTCGTAGTTGCCGGTGGCGAGCCCGGCGGGGCGGCGGAACTTGCCGTTCCAGCTATGGACCATCTCGTGGGGCAGCAGGCCGGAGAAGAGCTTCAGCTCGGCGGGATCCACGAGGCTCTTCTCTGCCGTGCGATCGTCACTGCTTTGGTGGTGCTCCAGGCCGAAGTGGGCCGTGTTGTCGCTGAGCGTGAGGAGGAAATCGTAGTGCTGGTAGTGCCGCGCGCCGAAGAGGGCGCCGCTCTCCGTGACGAGGTTCTTCAAGTGCTGCGTGGTCTCCGGCGTGATGGCGAGGGAGGATTCCGTGTCCGACGCGATGTCCAGATGATGCGGGCGGCCAAGGCTCTCACCCAGATCCACTTTTCTGAAGTAGCGGCCCGTGAGGACCGGCGAATCCACCAGCGTCGTGAGACTCACGGGTTTGAAAGAAACGCTCGCGCCATTCTCGCTGGCCACTTCCAGCGCCGTCCCGAACTTCCAGCCCTCAGGCAACTTCACGGAAGGGTCCACGGTGATGGCGTCACTCTGTTCCCCCAGCGGATAGAGCAGCACCGTGTTCCAGCTCAGGAGCGAGAGCGCGTCCGTGCTGGAGGGGCCCGCGGAGAAGTTGCCGCCGGAGGGCGTGAGGAAGTCGAGGGCCACATCCACCGCGTCCGCGCCTGCGGGCACATCCAGGTGGAAGGCGTACATCTCCACGGCGTCGCGGGTCCAGGAGAGCTCCTTGCCGTTGGCCGTGAAGTGCAGGCCTACCAGATCCTGCAAGGGTCCTGTGGGGCCGTGCTCGCCGGGAATCCACTTGGGGTAGAAGAGCGTGAGCGCGCCGGGGCTCGCGGGGATGCGCTCCACTGCGTGCAGATGATGCTGGGGCGCCATGCTGGCATCCACCGAGAGCTTGATGGGCGCGCCTGCGGCGAGGGCCAGAGTCATGGTGGAGGAGAGCAGCAGAGGGATGTGGCGCATGGACA
>Ga0210400_10000661_pt1 | contig 36988 bp, 19 predicted proteins | sample IncBWH26MmetaG_FD_155456 | JGI IMG/M metagenome (GOLD analysis project Ga0210400, IMG submission 155456) | Forest soil microbial communities from Barre Woods Harvard Forest LTER site, Petersham, Massachusetts, United States - Inc-BW-H-26-M | ecosystem: Environmental > Terrestrial > Soil >... | reverse complement strand
TGGCGGCTTCGGCCAGGGCATCGAATTCCAGGTGGTCGGAAAGCCGCTTCAACCCGGTGAGAGACGCGGGGCACCCTTCACTGCAGTGTCAGCGGATTATTTTTCGACGATGCAGATTGGGTTGGTCAAAGGCCGCTTTTTCGATTCCTCCGACGCGTATGGAACTTCTCCTTCCATAATTATCAGTCAAACTATGGCCCGACAGGTTTTGCCGGGCGAAGACCCCATCGGGAAGAAGCTTAGATTGGGCGAGCAGCATTCCGTCGGCATGATCGTTGGGATAGTGAATGACATTAAGATGAACTACTTGCGCGAACGTCCCGGGTGGCACATCTATGTTCCTTTGGCGCAATTTCCCTCGAGGACTTTCGGATTCGTCGTACGCTCGTCCGGTGACCCCACGATAATGGCCACTGCTATCCGCGACGCGATTTGGGCTGTGGACCGCGACCAGCCTATCTCTTCGGTCGAGCCACTCGAGAACCTGATAGCTGTGGTTAACACCGGGGACCGCGTGGTAGCCGACCTGATGGTTTTCTTTAGCGTTCTAGCCATGTTTCTGGGGGCGATCGGGCTCTACGGCGTGATGGCTCATCTAGTTTCGCAACGCTTCCACGAGATTGCAATCCGCATGGCGCTGGGAGCAAGCCCGGTACACGTGATGCGCATGGTCCTCAGCCAAGGCCTGAAGCTGGCATTGGGCGGAGTTGGCGCGGGGGTGCTTGCTGCGCTCGGAGCGACGCGGCTGCTCGCCACGCAGCTATACCAGGTTACGCCCACCGATCCCCTGACGTTCGTCGCGGTGCCGATTCTATTTGTGGCGATTGCTATCGCGGCTTGCTATTTGCCTGCACGTCGAGCCACGCACGTCGATCCTCTCGTGGCCTTGCGATTCGAGTGACGCCCCATGTCGCTGCTAAGAAGCCTATTACGGGGATTGCGATCGCTGTTCCGAAAGGAACGGGTCGAAGGGGAGTTGGACGAAGAGCTGCGCGGCTTCCTCGATATGGCAGCCGAAGAAAAGATGAAGCAGGGGATGAGCCGCAAGGAGGCGCTTCGCGCCGTGCGGTTGGAGCGGGGAAACCTCGAGGTTACGAAGGAAGTCGTCCGCTCTGCTGGCTGGGAATCTTTTGTGGAGACCTGCTGGCAGGATTTGCGTTTCGGCCTGCGCATGCTGCGTAAATCGCCCGGGTTCAGCGCTGCCGCAGTCCTGACAATTGCATTGGGAATTGGAGCGAACTCGGCGATCTTCGGTTTGGTGGACTCCGCATTCTTGCGGAGCTTACCTTTCAGCAAGCCAGAGCGCCTGGTTCATATCTGGACGATTGAGGCCGACGGGGACGTCCACACGCCTACTCCAGTGGAGTATCAGGCAGTCCGACAAGACAGTAAGTCGTTTGATCATATCGCGGCGGCCGGATGGGCGGAATATTTTTACGATGCCGATGGCTCCATCTCACAAGACTTGCCAGGGTTTCTGGTGACTCCGAACTGGCTACCCACGCTCGGTGTTCGGCCTTTGCTGGGCCGCAACTTCCGAGAGGACGAAAAGATCGACGGACAAGATGGAGTCGTGATGCTTTCCTACGACTGCTGGCACACTCGATTTCACGCCGACCCGCACATCGCAGGAAAACAGATTGTTCTGAATCATCGTCCGGTTACGGTTATCGGCGTATTGCCTCAGTCGTTGGGACCTTATTACCAACTCGAAATCTTTGCTCCGCTCGTTCTGGAAACTTACACAGGCCAAGGAAACGTCAGAGCGGGGAAAATGAGAGTCCAAATAATCGCGCGCTTGAAGCAGGGAGTGACGCTGGGCCAAGCGCGTTCGGAAGCGGAAGTCATCGCAGGCCGGCTTAGAAAGCCGGATGCTCCAGCTGATCGGAGCGACTGCTTGGTGGTTGAAGGCTTTGCCGAAATGCTCCGGCACGCTGGACCGACGATGCAAAATGCCCGACGCGGCTTGTGGATGACAGCGATCGCGGCGGGAGTTGTGCTCTTGATCGCGTGCGCAAACGTTGCGAGTTTGCTTATGGCCCGAGGCGTCAAGCGCCATCGGGAAGTCGCGGTGCGCGCAGCGCTGGGCTGCTCGCGCGGACGAATGATTCGGCAACTTCTAACCGAGAGCACGCTGCTGTTCTTTTGTGGCGGAGTTGTCGCAATAATCGTGACACGATGGTGTGAGGAGATCATCACAAAAGCGGCGTCAGGAATAGTTCCGGGCGCATATTTGCAGGTTGATGCGCGTGTGTTCACGGTCAGTTTGGGAGTTTCTCTTCTCAGCGCGCTCGCTTTTGGGATGATTCCGGCGTTGCAGGTAACACGCGTGAATCCAAATGAGAATTTGAAGGACGCGGCTCCAAACATGGTTGGCGGCTCGCACTCGCGGCGGTTGCGAAGCGCATTGGTTGGAGGTCAGGTCGCGCTCGGCATGGTACTGCTAGTAGGCTTCGGGTTATTGCTGCGTAGTCTTTTGCACGTGGAATCCTCACGCACGGGGTATGAACCTCGCAACGTTTTGACCGCCACGATCCGGTTGCCAGCTACGCGTTATACCGCCCCGTCGGATCGAGCTCGCCTGATGCGCGACGCCGTAGAGCGGATGCGCTTGATGCCAGGCGTGGAGTCGGCGGGCATCGCGGATGCCCTCCCGATGGAGGGCGCGGACGCTGCCCGCCTCAGAATAGAAATACCTGCTCCAAAAGCCACACTTGCTGAAGATGAAATATGGTTCGTCTCGGTAGGTCCAGAATATTTTTCAACTTTGAAGATACCCATGCTTGCCGGGCGTTCTTTCCGGGAAACGGACAGTCACGAGGGCAGCCCGGTTGCGATCGTCAATCAAACTTTCGCTAAGCAATATTTTCCGGGTACGAATCCCATCGGCTACCGTCTAGCGTTTGCAGATTCCCCCACGACTTGGAGAGAGATAGTGGGCGTAGTCTCCGATTTCCGGCAGCGCAATCCGGAAGAGGACTTAAGGCCACTTGCGTACTTCCCGGCCGCACAAACTGTGCCGCCACGATGGAGTATCGCGATCCGGATTCGGACGGCGAGTGACATTGCGAGTGTCGCCGCGCACATCAGCGATTGGCTCCGGCCAGTGGACCCGCAGCTCAATTGGGGACTGGGCAACATGCAGGCGCAAATCCACGACTCTGAGTCACTGACGTTGCGCCGGCCTATTATTACGCTTTTGGCTTCTTTCGGCAGCTTGGCGCTGATACTAGTCATCGTCGGCGTCTTCGGAGTGACGTCGTACTCGGTCGCTGAGCGCACGCGAGAGATCGGCATTCGCGTCGCGCTCGGGGCGGCTCGCCGCGAAATCGCGGGGCTAGTTTTGCGCGAATCACTCGGGGTCACGTCCGTTGGCTTGGCCGTGGGTACGTTCGGTGCATTTGCAATGACGCGCCTTTTCCCAACTGCGGGCATCGGCTGGAGCGGATCGGGAATTTTTCTCTACGGTGTTTCGCGAACGGACAGCCTCACCTATATATCGGCGGCCGCGCTGCTGACGAGCGTCGTCTTGGCCGCGTCGTGGGCACCGGCACGGCGCGCGATGCGTGTCGATCCCATGATCGCCTTGCGTTACGAGTAAGGACGATGTCGCTGCTACGAAGCCTATCACACGGATTACGATCACTGTTCCGAAGGGAGCAGGTGGATCAGGAATTAGACGAAGAACTAGGCGCCTATTTGGAGATGGAAGCGGCGGAAAAGATGAAACAAGGCATGAGCCGCAGAGAAGCGCTTCGCGCCGTGCGCCTGGAGCGCGGCAACCTCGAAGTCACGAAAGAAATCGTCCGCTCTGGCGGCTGGGAATCCTTTGTAGAAACGTGTTGGCAGGATTTGCGCTATGGCGCACGAACGCTTCGCAAATCCCCTGGCTTCACCGTGGTCGCCGTCCTCACCCTCGCACTCGGCATCGGTGCCAACACCGCCATCTTCAGCCTGATTGACGCGGCCCTCCTGCGCTCATTGCCCGTCCGCGATCCACAGCGCCTCGTCGTTTTCCAATGGACCGCCCACAAATCGCCGAACCTGAAGGGCCACTACAGCTACATGTCCTGCCCGGCCGCAGACGACGGCGCAACCGGCGAACACGGCTGCTGGTTTTCCTACCCGATGTTTCAGCAATTTCATTCCACACAAGAGGCTTTTTCGACAGTGGCGGCGCTGTGCGGAAACGTTGGACTCAACCTCAGAGGCAATGGCCCAGTCACCTTCGTGCAAGGCGAGATGGCTTCCGGGGATTTTTTTGGCGCGCTAGGTGTCGGAGCTACCGTTGGGCGGACGTTCGACCCTTCCGACGACACGCCCGGCGCATCACCTGTGGCGGTTCTTTCTTATGGCTACTGGCAGAGCGCCTTCGGTGGCGACCCCGCTGCGGTCGGAAAAACTGTTTGGCTGAACAACGTTCCAGTGACGATTGTGGGCGTGGCGGCAAAGGGATTCCCCAGCTTGGATCCGGGCCGCGTTCGCTCCCTCTGGCTTCCGTTGTCAGTCAGCCCACAGATTGGACTGGATTTGTTCGGGAACGTCAGCGGAGATCATCCTTCGCTGAAAGCTGGTGACGACATCTGGTGGATTTACGTCGTCGCGCGGCTCAAGGAAGGAATGAGCATTGAGCAGGCGCAAGCCGCCGCGAGCGCTCTTTTCCACAACGATGTTCTGGACAAATCGAAAGAATTCTTCAAGACCGAAGATGCGCCTCGCTTAGTTCTCATGCCCGCCCCTCAAGCAATCAGCGGATTACGCGAACAGTTTTCAACTCCCCTGACCGTCCTGATGACTGCAGTAGGCCTGGTGCTCTTAGTAGCCTGTGCCAATCTTGCCGGCCTGATGCTGGCGCGATCTTCCACGCGCCACAGGGAATTTGCCGTGCGCCTCGCTCTCGGTGCGGGACGCGCAAGAATCGTTAGGCAATTGCTCACCGAAAGCCTGCTCCTCTCTTTGGCAGGCGGCACAGCGGGAATTCTGCTTGCCTACTGGAGCGTACAACCACTTGTAGCTTTCATGTCTCGAGGCGGATTGTGGCCATCCCATGTGGCGGTGTATCTCGACCTCCGCGTCCTTGTGTTCACCTTCGCAGTTTCCATTCTCACCGGGATTTTTTTTGGCCTCGCGCCGGCGTTTCGCGGCACCAGGTTGGACTTGACGCCGGCACTGAAAGAAAGCACATCGGCGCTTGCGGCTGGCGCATCCCGCAACCAATGGCTGAATCTAGGTAGCGGCCTCGTGGTCGCTCAGGTAGCGCTCGCCATTTTGGCTCTTTCGGGTGCGGGCCTGATGGTGCGCACACTCGAAAATCTGAAGGGCATCAATCCCGGTTTTGAAACGCGCAATATCCTCCTCTTTAGGATGGAGCCTTCGCTCAACGGATACACCGCGGAGCGGTCCAAGAACCTGTACTCTGAACTGTTGGCGCGCCTACAAGCAATGCCCGGCGTTAAGTCGGCAACCTATTCGTTTGATGATCTGCTGAGTGGCAATTCCTGGACCACGAGCTTTGGGATCGAAGGAGAAGCGCAGGACACGTCGCACGGAACGCTCGGCCTTGCTGCTGGACCAAAATACTTTGAAACCATGGGTATTCCCCTCAAGGCCGGACGCGTGTTCACATCACAGGATTACTCCCTGCCATCGGACACCAAGTGGGAACCAGCTGTGATCAACGAGGCATTTGCACGTACCTTTTTCAAGGATCAGAATCCACTCGGCCGGCACATCACCGGCGTTGGTCATCAGGGTTCGAGCCGCGAGATCGTGGGCATCGTCGGAGACACCAAGTTTCAAAGTCTGCGAAGCGAAATCGCGCCAACGCTGTTCATCCCAGCGGGAGGAGGTGAGGCGGTGTTTGAGGTGCGCACTGCCCTCAACCCGCGAACGATTATTCCTGAAGTTCGCAGCACTGTGAGCCAGCTAGACAGCAACCTCCCGCTCTTTAGCTTAAGAACAGAAACGGAACAGATTGATCGCTCGCTCTTCCAAGAGCGTCTGATTGCGCGCCTATCGAGTTTTTTTGGCACGCTTTCTCTCTTGCTCGCTTGCCTTGGATTGTACGGACTGCTTTCCTACGAAGTCTCCCGAAAGACGCGTGAAATCGGAGTGCGCATGGCGCTGGGCGCGCGTCCCTCTGACGTTTTGCGCTTTATCGTGCGCCAGGGAGTCGGATTGTCAGCCGTTGGCGCGGCTTTCGGCATACTGGGAGCGCTCGGCGCGACGCGCTACCTTGCCAGCCTGCTTTACGGCGTTCGCCCGTTTGATCCACTCACATTTCTGTCGGTTGCTTTGCTTCTCGGGCTTGTCGCCCTCGCTGCTTGCTATATACCCGCCCGTCGCGCCTCCCACCTCGATCCGATGGTTGCTTTACGTGACGAGTAGTCCGCACCACTTGATTCGCTCGAGCCTCCCACTCATTCCGACTCTCCCTGAATTCGGTAAGTCTCCCTTTTTCCTCCGCGCATTTTCTTGGGCACAGCTTCGGGCCAATTCCTGCGCTCGGCAGCTTCGCGGTTTCTGCTTTCCCGGTTCCTCCCGAACGTGTGACTTGAACCATCGCTTGGCCGCTTATGAACCATCGTTTGGCCGAGAGTACAGAGTCGGAGAATTTCCCACGGCGGGCGGGTACGGTTCGCGTAGGCGATGAAGTGAGTCTAGGGGGCCAGTGAGAATTTCACCTGGATGGTTGTATCGATTTCGACGGGCTCGCCATTCAGGAGCGTGGGCTGATAGCGCCACTGGCTGACCGCTTCGACGGCGGCGCGGGCGAGGTGCGGATTGATCTGGCTATTCAACACTTGCAGCTGGAGCGGCCTGCCGTCCATACCCACAACCGCATGAAGCAGCACAGTACCTTGCACGCCCGCGTCTTTGGCGCTCTCCGGGTAGATGGGCTGCACCTTTGTAATCACCTTCGCCGCTTCCACGTTACCGCCAATGCGAATGCGCGCGGCCTTTGATTTCGCCTCGGCTTCCAATGCCTGTGCGGCTGCTGCGGATTTCGCGGAACCCTCCGCCTGTACATCCACTGTCTCGTTGATGCTACCGATGTTCAACTTGGCGGTCATCGCGAGGTCGCGGCCCGGATCGAGCACAACTTGCGGCGCGAGGTAGGTGGCAAATCCCGGCTTGAGCACTTTCATTTCGTACTCGCCGGCAGCCAAAGCTTTGAAAACAAAATTGCCATCCGCGTCCGAAGTGGTCATGTCAACGGTACATGGCGGGAGTGCTAGACTCGGCGCGCATGTGTTTGCTTTGTGGTTGGTCATGACGATGGTCGCGTTCGGAACAGCGCCGCCGCTGGGATCAAGGATGGTACCCGTAAATTTCCCGGCCAAATTCTGACCCGGCAGGCGCAGGGCGGCGAGCGGAAGGAGCAAGCACAAGGCAGCGACTTTCAGGAGCAGCCCCGTTCTTCGCGAGATTCCCCCGCGGTCTAAATTTGGATTCAGCATGGCGATAAATCTCCTTTCCAGATTCGTTGGGCGGGCAATGGCGAGTGCGGTGGACCAGCCGCGATGCGCGTTTTTGAGCGTCCGCGCGAGCTCGAGTAGTTGGTTCGCGTAGTGCGAGGGATCGATGCCGGTGTTCAGGACGGAATCGTCGCAGGCGCGTTCGCTTTCCTGGCGGAGCTGTGCGGCGGCCAGCCAGACTAGGGGATGGAACCAGTAGATGGCGCGGGTGAGTTCGGCGCAAATTTGCAAGAGCCAGTCGTTGCGGGCGATGTGCGCGAGTTCGTGGGAGAGGACGATACGGCGGCGGTCTTCGGGCCAATCGGTAGCGTCTGAGGGCAGCACGATGACGGGACGGAAAATTCCCCACGTGAGGGGCATGGCGAGAGAACTGCCGCATTGGAGAAGGCGGACGGAGCGAGCGAGTCTGTGGAACTGGGAAAGTTCGAAGACAGTGCGCATCCAATCCTCGTCGAAGATGGGCTTCGCATGCGCTGAGACCCAAGCGAGGCGCGCAAGACCTGCTGCAAGCCTTAGGAAGACGAAAGAAAAGCCGAGCGCCCAGACGAAAAGAACGGCGATGACAAGTTTGTTGAAGACTGGAGAGGCGGCTACGGCCTCAATAATGATAGAAGGAATCGCGTAAGAGTTTGAGCTCGTTGTGTTCGCGTGTGCGGGGCTCCACAGAGCGGCGGCGCTGCCGAGCGCGGAGGAGTGCCACGCGGGAAGCAGCAGCGCGAGGAAAGGAAGCACGAATAAGGCGAGAATAGCAGCTGCCCAAACGTGATGGCGTAGGGCGGAGGAACGCCGGCGCAGTGCGATTACAGTTATCCAGGCACACGCGAGAAGAATGGTGGCCTTGGCGCAACATGCGATTAAAAACGTGAGCGCGAGTTCGGAGTTGGCGAGCGTGCTCATGGTCAGCTCTCCTTTCGGCCTTTCGCAATGAGGCGGGCGAGGCGATCGAACTCTTCCGGGGAGATACGCGCGACTTCACCGCCGAGAAGTGCGGCCACGACTTTTTCCGTGGAGCCCTCGAAAAACGTTTCGACAAGATGGCGGAGAGCGGAGCGGCGTGCCACGTCGCGCGGCACTGCGGGAACGTAGACGTAGCGCAGGCCGTGCTCCTCGTGGCGAACGTGACCCTTTTCTTCGAGCACGCGAAGCTGGGCGCGGACTGTGGAGTAGCTGGGTTTGTCCGCGAGCTTGGCGAGAACCTGGCCGACGGAGGCGCTCTCGAGCTTATAAAGAATGTCCATGATCTGGCGCTCGCGGCGGGAGAGGGCGTTTGGCTTGGGTTTTCGCGTCATGTGCTATTTTCCCAGCAGCTATGCTAGAAAACTAGCAGGCTCGCATTTTCGTGTCAAGAGAATTCTTCGGAATTAGATAGTCATTCGAATAGATGGCTCCGCCAAGACGGAGGAAAACCCTGGCCCGGTTCGATGCGGGCAACCGATCACAACACTTAGCACTTGTTGCAAACCTATCTGACGGAGTTATTCCGAGGAGTCCGCCGCGGCGGGCCTCGGAATGACAGCGCCAGAGTCTGTCGCGTGCAAAGTGCCTCACTACCGTACCCCGGCGGCGGAGAAATTTCCGATTTTGTACTCTCGGCCGAACGATGCATTCAAAGCCAGGCAGCACAGGTCCCTCCCATAAAGCACCCTCTCGCCTTGGGAGCAGCAGCCTCGCTTCTGGGTGCCCCAGGAAAATGGGGCAAGAAAAAGGAGAAAATCTCATGTCTTACCTATATGTCAAGTGGAATAGCTTCGGGCTGAGGTTTGCCCGCCGACCTTTCGGACATTAGAGCATGATTTGTCTTCGCTGGCCACTCCCGGAAGGGAGGCCTGCGACGCCGGAGGCGGCGCGCGTAGGCCGGAGTGGCGGGAGTGGCCAGGAACCGAGTATCGTCAGGCGCGCACCAATCTAGTTCTGTGCCGTCGGCAAAACTCCCATCTCCCTAAGCACCCGTTCCGCCTCTTGGCTGGGCATCGTCGGCTTTCCCAGCAGTTTCCGCAGCGGTTCAACCGCCCGCCGGTCCTTAATCTTTCCCAACTCCTGTACGCATTGCACCGCAACCGTGCTCGACGAGTCCGCCGTCACTTCCTGCTCCATCGTTTGAATCAGTGCCGGCACAACGCCCGGGTCCTTCAACTTCGCGAGAGCCATCACCGCTTCGATCCGCGTCGCAGACTGCGTCTGCCTGTCCTGGGCCACGCTCGCTAGCGCCGCCACGCTCCCGGCAGTATTCAGCTTGCCCAGCGCCCGCACTGCCTGGTAGTTCGTTTTCGCAACTTTTCCCAGCGGTTCGACTGCCGACGCGTCTCCCAAATTCCCCAGCGCTTCCGCTGCGCTGTAGCGCACATCCGCGTTTTCGTCCGTAAGCGAATGAATGAGCGCCGGCAGCACGCGCGCATCATGAAAATGCGAAAGCGCGCCCGCCGCCGCCGCTCGCTGCGAATAATTGTCCGACTGTAGCGACTGAATCAGCGCCGGAACGATGCGTGGATCCTGAAACGTCCCGAGTGCCTCCGCGGCATCCGGCTGAAGTCCGACTTCCTTCGTTTGCAGCACGGCCAGCAGCGGACCGACGGCTCGCGGATCACCCAGCTTGGCAAGCCCCGCGCAGGCATGCTTTCCCGCCCCAGGGTTGATGATCGTAAGAAACTTCACCAACAGCGGCGTCGCCTCGCGATTCCCCGTCCTCGCCAGCACGTCGATTCCTTGCTCGATCTGCATTCCCTGAAATCCACTAAACGCACCCTGAATCTCCGGCCTCGACCTTCCATCAACAATAATCCACACGTTGTATTTCAAAATCTCCATCAAGGGGCGCGCCGCTTCCGCCGGCGGTTTTCTCATCGCGAACAACGCTTGGACCGCCCCTACTCGCGTCTCCTGAATAAGGAGCATTGCCACAAGGCCCGGTCCCGCTGCCTGCTCCAGCGCATCCAGCTTCGGATCTCTTTCGACATTCGGGTTTGGATAGAACGCTCGTTCCAGCGCATCCGCGGCACGATTCTGCACAAACACGTCCTGGTCCCCGAGCAGCGGCACAACACTCTTCATATCGTCGAGTGTTCCCACGTTGGCCAGCGCGCTCACCGCCGCGTGCCGCACTTCCTGATCGCTGCTCGCCAGCAATCCAACTAGCGCCGCCCCTGCCGCTTGGTGGTCCTCCGGCGAGAGCACGTCCTGCGCGTATCCCGCTCCTCTTACCATCGTGCTCAACGCCTCTGTCGTCGTCACCACCACTTTCGGCTTCGGGTCCTTCAACAACGCAATCAGCGGTGCGGCGGCACTCTCATCACCAATTGCCCCAAGCGCCTCCGCTGCCGCTGCGCGCACCAGCGCGTGCGAATCCTTCAAAGCCTCAATCAGCGCCGGCACCTCGCTCAAATTCTGCTCGTGGTCCGCGCCGTTCATCGCCGTGTCGCGGTAGTCCAGCTTCCCTAGCTTGTCCGCCGCGGCTGCCCGCACCAGCGAACTCGCGTCCTGGAGCAGCGGTATCAGCTTCGGGATTGCCGTCTCGTCATTCCATTGCTTGATCTGCGCCAGCTTCCGCTCTTCACCGGTCTTCCCTGTGGCCTGACCTTTTCCAGTGTTCTTCGCGGCGGGCTCGGGATTTGCCGCGGCTTCCTTCGAGGCGGCTTCGGCGGCCGCTTCTGTCGCGGCTTTCAGTGCCTCTGCGGCGTGTTGTTTCACCGACGCATCGGAATCGTTCAAATGTTTCTTGATGATTGCAAGCGCGTCCGCATTCGCCATCGAGCCCAGTGCGTCCATCGCCGCGGTTCGCACATCCATGTGTTCATCTTCAGCAAACGCCTTCAATACAGGCAGGGTTTCTTTCAAATTGAAGTCTGGGTGGCCCATGCCGTCGGGAGCGTCCATTTTCTCCGTTTCAGCCAATTCCTTAATCGCCGAGGCAACCGCTGCGCGTACTGAGGGGTCCGTGTCTGACGCTGCCGGCAAAAATCCCTGCACGAAGGCAAATCGCGGAGGATTGTCGTACCACGGATTCTGCGCCGCGCAGTCCGCGAGCAGAATTACGATGACGGCCCGCTGCGCTGGGGATTTCGAATTCTTCAGCGTGCTCGGAAGCACCTTCAAGCCGACCTCTGGAGCATCTATAAAGGAGTCGCGCACCGCCGCGAGCGTCGCTTCACTCTCCGATGCTGTCGCATCGGCGGCAGCCTGGATTCCCAGCGGGTCCATCTGTACGAGCTGCTGCGCCGCAGCGTGTCCTGCTTCACCTGGTAAAAGGTCAGCGATGGCCACAACGGCTTTCGCGTCGTTGAATCGACCTAGCGTGCGCACGACCACTGTAGCTGCGGAAACGTTTTTGCTACTCTGCTTCAGCCCAGCGATGAGCGCGGGCTCTCCCGCGGTGTCGTGCAGGTTGTCGAGCGCCGCCGCAGCCGCGCCGCGCACCGCCGGATCCTTGTCATTGAGATCCTGAACAAGCTTCGGAACATCGCTTGCCTTTGTCTGAGCCTTCAGGCTAGCTGAACAACTCAACAACAACCCGAGTCCACACCATGCCCGAAGGACTTCGCTTCTTCGAAACTTGCGCATTTGTTTTTGCATATGCCTAACCGGCACGGCCCAATTGAATTCCGGTCTCTCTTTCAAGCGTAGGTCGCTGTTTCGCAAGCCGCAAGGAGCGGCGTGAAATCGTATTCTAGGTAGCAATATCCATCACAGAACACCGACTGAAGGATGGCGGGACGGGCAAAGTAGTGAACACCTGTCTGACTTTCGTAACCCGTGCGTTACGCTACTGCGCTTGTTCGCCTTGCAACACTCACTGGAGGCACATTCCTAACCGCGACAGGCCGTTGACTGCCGGGAGACCCACTCCCGGCCACGCTTCACTCGCTCCAGCACGGTTCTTCCAGCGTACGCAGTCGCTGGACACACTCCCTCGATTTTTCTTTCGCCTTACACATTGCCCTCGGTTTATCCCTCTCGCGCCGATTGTTTGTCGAGTCCGGTAAGCCAATCTTTTTCTGCCGCTCTTTTTCTTGGGCCACTGCTTCGGGCCAATTCCTGCGCCCTACAGAATCCGGCTCCTGGTAGCATCCGCTCGCATACGCTCCCTTTGCCAACATTTCTGACCTGTGCCCTTCCTGCTGAAAACCTGCGCCTGGACCGCCCGCCTCGCTGTCAAGGCTCTCCCGCTTCGCTCCGATGAACGCGAAAACCACGCGGCCTTGACAGCGCGGACGGCCAGGCGCCTCGCCCCGCCAGGACGCCAATCTAGTTTTCGATTGTCTCTCCTTGACAATCTACCTATCGGTGGCGTATATATGTCGAACGTCTAGGGGGCGCGATGCCGATTGAGAAATCCGACTTGCTGCAGGGCACACTGGATATGCTGATCCTGAAAATTGTCGAGTTAGGGCCGGTGCACGGCTACGGCATCTCCCAACGAATCCGGCAGATCTCCAACGAAGTGCTGCAGGTCCAACAAGGCTCGCTGTACCCCGCCCTTCATCGCTTGGAAAAGCGAGGATGGCTCGCCGCCGAGTGGGGTGAGTCAGACAACGGCAGGCAGGCCAAGTTCTATAAATTGTCGGCGAAGGGCCGCAAGCAACTGGCGAGCGAGGAATCGAATTGGCACCGCCTGGCCGGAGCCGTGGGCCACATTCTTCAGACGGCACAGTAGGAGTCCGCAATGTTCTGGTGGAAATCACTTTTCCGCAAGCGCGCACTCGACGCGCAGCTCGATTCCGAGCTTCGCTTTCATATCGACAAGCTCACGAATGACAACATCGCCGCGGGGATGGATCCCGGGGAGGCTCGAAGGCAGGCCATCCTGGAATTCGGCGGGCGCGAACAGATCAAAGAAGAATTGCGCGATGTCCACCGCGTGAGCGTCATTGAAAGCACGATGGCGAACCTGAAATCGGCTTTCCGATTTATTCGCAAGTCCCCATCGTTCTCAATCGCGGTGATCCTAACTCTGGCTCTCGGCATTGGTGCGAACAGCGCGGTCTTCTCAGCCATTGACGCGATTCTGCTGCGGCCCTTGCCGTTTCCCGACGGCGACCAACTGCTGAGGCTCTCTCAGTACAACACCAGGGTCAAGAGCGCGCAAACCTTTGTGGCCCCCGCCCGGTTGGAAGACTGGAACCGGATGAACTCCACGTTTCAGACGATGACGGGATACTATGCGGAAAACAACTCTGAAACATCCGGCGCGCTTCCGGAGAAGGTAAAACAGGCATTCGTGGCGCCCCGGTTTTTGCAAGTGTGGGGAGTCGCACCGGAACTGGGACGGGACTTTAGTCCGGAAGAAGAGCATTTTGGCGGACCGAATGCCATTCTCATCAGCGATCGTTTCTGGCGGAATCGATTTGGCGCCAACCCCGATGCACTTGGCAAGAAACTGCGCATCAGCGGCTTCTCCTTTTCCATTGTTGGAGTGATGCCCGCTTCCTTCCTATTCCTGGACCGAGAGGTTGATCTCTGGGCCCCAATTCCAGCGGACGCGCCGTACGCGAGTAGCAGAAGATTTACCTGGTACACGGTGATCGGGCGGCTTAAGCCGGGCATTACTCTGACGGAGGCGCAAGCCAACCTAGCGACCGTACAGGGGCAACTGGGGCGGGCGTACCCCGAAACCGACGCGGAGTTGGGAGTGGCGATTCAGACTCTCAAGGAAACAAGGGTTGGCGGCGTCCGTGGATCGCTGTGGATGCTGTTTGGGTCCGTCTCACTACTTCTGCTGATCGCCTGCACCAATATTGTTGCGCTCCTTTTGGCGCGCGCGGCACAGCGTCAACACGAGATCTCGGTTCGTTTTTCGCTGGGCGCTTCGCGAGCGACGATCGTGGGTCAACTGCTGACCGAAGCATTTTTGCTTGCGCTCCTCGGTGCTGCACTCGGTTTGTTTGTTGCTGGTGGAGCGTCCAAGGTGTTTCAGTCGCTTGCCGGCGACCTGCCACGCGTGGAAGAGATTCGCCTGGATTGGAGAATCGTGCTGTATTCCCTAGGGTGCTCCGTCGTGGCAACGCTGCTCTGCGGGTTGGTGCCAGCCATTCGCGGTACGAGCAAGACCCTTTCCGGATCACTGGCAGCGGCCAGCCGCACCCAGGTGTCCGGACGCAATCCGCTGCAATGGCTGCTGGTAGGGCTGCAGGTGGCGCTTGCCGTCACGCTGCTGGCAGGCGCTGGACTGCTGCTGCGCAGCTTCCAAGCGCTGGGCCGCGTGTCACCAGGGTTTGAGATGAGCCGCGTCCTGACCTTTCGGATTAGCGGCTCGTACGCAGAAACGACCGATTGGAAAAGCCTTACGCAACGAATCGACCGGACAATCGAGGAGTTGCGGGGCGTTCCAGGCGTAGAAGCGGCAGCGGCCTCCACTGAGCTGCCCGGCGTACCATCCCAGTATCCAACGGAACTAGGATTTGCCGAAGGGCAACAAGACCCTCAGCACAAGATGGTCGCCGAGAGCCGGTTTATTTCCCCCGGTTATTTTGCGACGATGCAAATTCCGCTGCTCGCGGGTGAACTTTGCCGCGAACCGCAAATGAATCTCAAAAGCAGCGCCGCCGATCCAACGGGGATACACCACGTTGGGTTCAGCGCGATACAGGTGGTTGTAAATCGTAGTTTTGCGGATACATACCCCGCCGGATCGACAGTCATCGGCCATCATCTCCAGGTGCTGGGCAACTCTTTCATGCAACCGAAGGACGCAGGTGAAATACGTGGGATTGTCGGCGACGCCAGAGAAGAAGGCATAAACCGTCCACCGAGCCCAACAGTATACTGGTGCTACGGCGCTCCCGGCGGTCCGGATCCCTTTTACCTCGTTCGCACGCACGCCGAACCCATGGCGATGGCCAAGACGCTGCGGCAGAAGATTCGTGAGATTGAACCTGCCCGCTCGGTATTCGACATCACGCCACTGGAAGGACGCATCGACGACGCGTTTGCGGAAAATCGTCTTCGCACTGTTCTGCTCGCATTCTTTGCTGCCACCGCCGTGTCTTTGGCTTGCGTCGGGCTCTACGGAACGCTCAGTTACACGGTGAATGTGCGCCGACGTGAGGTCGGCTTGCGGCTTGCGCTGGGAGCTTTGCAGGGGCAGATCGTCAAGCAGTTCTTGCTGCAGGGTTTAGGGGTTTCTTTCCTCGGCTGTCTCGCGGGTGGGTGTCTGGCTGCCGCGTTCGCGCACGTCCTGAGTGGAATGCTGTACGGGGTCTCGCCAACCGACAGCCTAACTTTAGCAAGCGTAGTTCTGATTGTGCTTGCCGTCGCGGCAGTGGCTTCGCTGGTACCTGCAATTCGCGCAGCGCGTGTGGAACCCATGAACGTTTTGCGCGACGAGTAACCTTACGGAATAGCGCCACAGTACATCCTAAAGGATCCACGAACGGCTGTCCGAATAGTCTGGCCAGTCACTCGGCCGGATAACCCACGACCCAAATAAGTGCCGATAGTCCCTACGCGTATATCGCGGATTTCTGATGCCACCTCAGCGCTTTCGATGAGCGATCAAGAATTGAAAATGTAGAGTTCACTTGGCACTGTGGGCGGCGGTATATGCTTCCTATTTTCGATGTATCGATTCAGCGCCTCGACATCACCTTCCGCAACTGATCTCTCTTCATCGGTCAAGGGCACCTCTTGCATTAGGTGGAGGATTCCTTCCCTCGCCTCGATCAACTGCGCCGGCTCTTTGGCAACGTACATTGGGCGCTTCAGACACGCCATTCTGTGTGAGCACGATGCCCATGCAGGATTAGCGCAGTACGCTCCATCGCCCAGGGTAATAAAAGATCGCAGGTTTGCCTTTGGCTACCGCGGCTGGATCGACGATGACCCTTACAAGCCGGGAGTTCTTGTTTGCCCGTGCGATCGACTTAGCCAGTCTTGTTGGTTGGATTTGGCGTGGTGTTGCGTTGAGCGAAGACCCTCGTGGCCAAGCCATTCGCCTAGTTCCCCTATAGTGAGGCCCTCGCGGAAATTCACAGAAAAAACGACGGAAAACTTCCGCTCGGAGGAAAGCAGCGGCTGGAAACGATCGCCGCGCTTGCGGTGCGGCACAGGGAAACGGTGCGGCGGCTGACCGTGGAATGGGAAGTGCGGCAACATCCCGTCCATTGAATGAGGAAATGACCTGCTCCGAAAATGGCAAGATCCAGGACGCTGAAAAACGCCTCGCGGCTTGCACTCATTACGGAAACTTTTCAATGCGCTTTTTTCTCGCCGGGGGCCGCGGCTTTCCAGACGATATTCCCGCCGACCATAGTCCAAAGCACTTTGGTATCGCGCATCTCCTCTGGCGAGACCGTGAGAACGTCGCGATCAATCAGGATCAGGTCAGCGCGCTTGCCCGCAGCGACCGTTCCAATCGTGTCGAGCATTTTCATGGCACGCGCAGAGTTCCGAGTGTAAGCGTAAAACATCGCTTCGCGGGGCATATCCTGAGACGCGTCAAGAACGCCTTCGGGGCCCTTGCGAGTTTCCGCCTGATAGATTCCCCAGAAAACATTCGCGGTGGAAACGGGCCAATCGCTGGCGCCGGAAATAACCGCTCCGTTGTCGAGCAGCGACCGCGCGGGATACTGCCATTTGTACACTTCCGGGTCCAGATAGGGTTTCACGATTTCAATGGTGTCCGTGCCGGCGTTGGCCCAGTACAGCTGCAAGGCACTGAGGACACCCAGTTCGCGGAATCTCGGAAAATCCTCGGGCGCCACGAATTGTTCGTGCGTAAGGGTATGAGGCAGCCCGGAATTCCCGTTGGCCCGGCGAGCGGCGGCGATCCCGTCCAGTGCGGCTTTCACTGCGCCATCACCAAGCGCATGAACATGAATGATCAAGCCCTGCTTATCAGCGGAGACGCACAGTGCGGCGAATTTCTTCGGGTCGAAAAGCAGATCGCCGTTGCGGCCGGTGTTTTTGTAAGGCCTCGTGAGGTTGGCGGTCTGCGAGGGGTATTCCACGACGCCGTCGGCAAACACCTTGATACCGGAGACATTAAGATTGGAAACGTTCTTGAGAGCTTCGCGCGTCTTGAGCACGGCGGCAAGTTCCGCGGCAGGATCCTTCGCAAAAACCTGCGGAAACGCGGCCACCTGAGAGAGGAGTTCGCCATGCTCCGCCAAAAGCCGGTAGGCCTTCAATACGTCTTCACTGGCGAGCGGATCGAGCCAGGCGGTGATGCCCAGGCTGTAGTTGTATTGAACCGCGGCGCGGGCGGCGGCCAGGAGTCGGTCGTCGTTTGGTTTTGGAAGGAGAGGCGTAATCTTCTCCATGCCAGCGTCAACCAGGAAACCGTTGGGCTCAAAATCCTTGCCGACACCGTAATAGCTGCGTTCTTGCTCGGAAAGTTTCTTCAGGAAATCCTTGTTAATGCCGGCACGCTTTAACATCACGCGATTCGCCCAGCCGGTGTGGCCATCCATGCCTTGGAGAAGAACGGCCTGGCTTTCATAGGAGCCGGAGTTGAACTTTGCATTGAGTTCATCGGTGTGAGACCAGGTTTCCAGGGGCAAGCCGAGAATTTCAAGAATATCGCCGCGCATGCCACGCCCGGATTTTTGCGCTTCAGCGGCGAAGGCCGCAAGTTCGTCGAGCGACTTGAGATCCTCGCCCACCTCCGCGGAAATCAGGTTCATGCCTCCGTCGATGGCGTGGCTATGCGAATCGATGAAGCCGGGGAAGAGGGACTTGCCCTGGAGGTCCACGCGTTCGGCGCCTGCGGAGACCGACTTGCTGACTTCTTGCAGACTGCCAACGGCGACGATTTTGCCGCCGCGAACGGCGACGGCTTCGGCATAGGGATGCTCCGGTTCAGCGGTAAAAATCTTGGCGTTATAAAAAACGCGTTCTTGTGCGTTGCTGTCGTCGGGCCGCGCGACGGAGACAAAAAGAAGTACGGAAAAGACCGCGATGCAGAAACACTTACCCAGAAATCCCTTCATTTCACCCTCCGAAAATGGGGTAGGCGATCTTCGGCAAGAATTCGGGCTCACTCGCCGCACAAATGCAGGAAAACCAATCCGGCTCCCGAATTCAACGCTTCTTCGCTGCACAACCTTACTTGAATTGTGGAAGCGTTGTCATCGCCGGAAAAATGGTCAAGGGGATTGCGCCAGACCCGCATATAAACGCTCCGCCTCCGGCGTCGCTGAACGTAGCCGGATCAATTTGTCCGGTTTCGGCACTGAGTCCACTCGGCCCGCTGGCAAGCCCTATTCCCGGCAGCTATCCCACATGAGTTCCGTTTGTGTCGACTTCGTTGACTCGTGCAACCAGGAACCGTAAGATGTCCGCCAAATGGGGGATTCTCAGTCACTCCTCGGGCAAACCGTCTCCCACTACCGCGTCCTGGAAAAGCTGGGTGGTGGCGGTATGGGTGTGGTTTACAAGGCTGAGGACACCAGGCTGGGCCGCTTCGTTGCTTTGAAGTTTCTACCCGACGATGTCGCCCACGATCCGCAGATGCTGGAACGTTTCAAACGTGAGGCGCGAGCGGCATCAGCCCTGAACCATCCAAACATCTGCACCATCCATGACATCGGCGAAGAAAACAACCGCGCCTTCATTGCTATGGAATATTTGGATGGCACCACGCTCAAACACCTCATCGGTGGCCGCCCGCTCGAACTAGAGCGCGTTCTCGAGATCTCCTTCGAAGTGGCCGACGGGCTCGATGCCGCGCACAGCGAAGGCATTGTGCACCGCGACATCAAGCCCGCGAACATCTTTATCACCAAGCGCAGCCACGCCAAAATTCTCGACTTCGGCCTCGCCAAAGTACGAAGCGCGAAGACGACTAAGGCTCAGTTAGACACACTTGCCACATTGACAGACGAACTTGAGCACCTCACGAGTCCCGGCACCGCGCTAGGCACGGTAGCCTACATGTCTCCCGAACAAGTCCAGGCCAAAGAGCTTGATGGCCGTACCGACCTCTTCTCCTTTGGTGTCGTACTCTACGAAATGTCTGCGGGCGTCTTGCCTTTCCGCGGCGAAAGTTCCGGAATGATTTTTGACGGAATTTTGAATCGCTTGCCTCCGCCTCCGGCGCGCCTGAATCCCGACTTACCTCCCGAATTGGAACGAATCATCAACAAAGCCTTGGAAAAAGATCGGGAGGTTCGCTATCAATCGGCAGCCGAGTTGCGCGCCGATCTGAAGCGCTTCAAACGGGAGACCGAATCCGGACGAAGCGCTGCGTCAGTTTCCGCACCTGCGCCTGCGCCGCAGCCGAAGGTTTCGCGTCTATTGATGGTTTCTGTGTCGGCAGCAGTTCTTCTCTTGGCCGCCGTGTACTTCTTTCTATCATCCAGATGGAGCCGGCGGGAAGGGAACCACGAACCGGTTCAGCGCGAACTCACGGCCAATCCCCCTGACAACCCCATTCTCGGAGCGGCGATTTCCCGAGACGGCAAATACTTGGCCTACGCAGATCGAGCCAATGGCTTGATCTTACGGCAGATCGATACCGGAGAGACCCGGGCTCTGGCTTCTGGCCAAGAACCCTTTGTGCCCGCCGATTGGTTTCCGGACGGGAACCATTTACTTGTCGGACGTCAAGGCATGGTATCAGGGCTGTGGAAGTTATCAACTTGGGATGGAACGGCGAGGAAGTTTCTTGAAGAAGTTACCGCGGTTGGCATGTCGCCGGATGGTTTGCATATCGCGTTTGAGAAAACCTTTCCGACCCACGAGATTTGGTTGATGGGAGCCGATGGAGAGGAGCCCCACCCTCTTATCACTGCCGAGCCGGGAAGCAGTCTTAATGCGTTCGACTGGTCGCCTAGCGGTCAACGGATCGCTTACGTACGGTTGAAGGGATCTTTTCAAGACAGAGATGTTCTGATTGAAACTTGCAGTCTGAAAGGAGGCCAGGCTACGGTTGTTTTGTCTGAGCGCAGATTGTGGGGAGAGAATGGTCCCAGCTCTTTAGCCTGGTTGTCCGACGGACGTATCTTGTACACGCTGACCGAGTTGGCGCCGAATGAAAAGGATAACAATATGTGGGCAGTCAAGACGGATCCTGATACGGGGCGAGTCCTCGGAAAGCCAGCACGAGTCACGAACTGGACTGGCTTCTCGAGCGACTCTTTCAGTCATTCAGGAGATGGGAAACGGCTGGTCCTATCGAAGACTCATTTCCAAAATGTGGTACAGATCGCCCCGCTCAACCCTGGAGGTAAGAAATTGGGAACGCCTCGACCCTTGACAACGGACACTTGGAACAATTTTGCAGAGGGTTGGACCGAGGATAGTCAAACTGTTCTGTTTGGCTCTAATCGCAACGGACGGATGGGCATCTATAAACAGAATGTTAACGGGCGCAACGTGGAACCCTTGATTTCAGGCTTGGAGAATTACGGCCTCCCAGTGCTAACGGCCGATGGATCTTGGCTACTCTATACCGCCTCTTCTAAGGGAACCTCCGATGCATCATCGTCACGGCTCATGCGCATGCCAATGGAGGGCGGCCCTCCCTCGGTCGTTCTGCAGGGGAATAAATCCTACCACTGCGCCGCTGCCCCTTCAAACTTGTGCGTTCTGGCGGAACAGAAGGGAAAGCAGCAACTCGTATTCTCCTCCTTCGATCCAGTAAAGGGAGGTGGGACGGACCTTGCAAGCGTTGACCTTAGTACGTCCTTCTACGATTGGGATCTTTCACGGGATGGAAAAAGTATAGCCGTGTTGGACACAAGCGAAAATCAGATCCGGGTTGTGAATATCGAGAGCGGGAAAGTGGGACGACTGCCGTTGAAAAATTGGAACAATCTTCAGACCCTCAATTGGGCGGCGGATAGCAAGCGCATTTACGTGACGGGATGGTCTGCCTCTTCAAACGCGATTCTGAGTGCAGACCTGTCGGGCAACATAGAAGTGCTAATAGAGGTACCTGCCGGACAAGCGTGGATCTGTTGTCCCACAGCTTCTCCCGATGGGCGCTTCCTGGCGTACACCGAGAGAACCTTCGAAACAAAAACAACAATGCTAGAGAATTTCTGATCTTCCGGTGATGCACATCGAGGTAACGAGGAGCGGGGAGTCAACTCGGGCACGGCGGCATGAAAACAGCGACTTTGACATGGCAAGTATGCCGCCCCTAGAATCGCGGCAACGCGGGACACTTTTTTCATGCAGGTGTCTCTGTGAACTTGGGGTGTCCTCCGCCGGAGACCATCCATCGCGCCCGGAGCTCCCAAACCGAAAATCGCGATCGTGGATGACGACACGAGTCTTCGCTCGAAGCTTGCCGAGTTCGCGGAAAACTTCCGACAATACGGGGTGCTCCAACCGATTCTCGTGCGTCCGCTGCCCAAAGGGGCAGCGGGCATGTGCGAGCTTGTAGCAGGGGGCACGCCGATACCGCGCTTCGAAGCTCGCACGCTGCGAGAGGCATGGCCCGCAACCAGACCGAACGCGGCTCTACATCGTCATACTTTCCCACCTTAGTGAGCAGCTGCCCGGGAAATCCTTGTCCTCGTAGTATCACCGCTATCGTTCATACCGTAGCGAAACGATCGGATCCACACGCGACGCACGCCGCGCCGGAACGTACGCCGCCAACAGCGCCACTGCGCCCATCATAGCGGGAACGGCGAAAAACACCATCGGGTCGCGGGCGCTAACTCCGAATAATAGAGTCTCCAGCAGGCGTGATAAACCCCAAGCCGCTGCAATGCCGATGACAACGCCAGCCAGCGTCAGAATTGCGCCTTGCGCTACGACCATGCTTCTGACTTGGCTCGCCTTTGCGCCCAAAGCGAGCCGGATTCCGATCTCTTGCGTCCGCTGCCCCACCGTATAAGCCATAAGTCCGTAGATTCCGATCGCAGCGAGCAAAAGTGCTACGCTTCCGAATACTGTCATCAGCAGCATGTTGAAGCGCTGCTTTCCGGTCGAAAGGGACATCACCTCATCCATTGAAAAAACGCTGGACGCAGGTAAACCTGTCGCCTGCCGCAACTCCTCCCGAATCGCCGGCACCAAGCCATGCGGCTCCCCCTTAGTTCGTACTACCCACGCCATCGGTCCATTCAGGGTGAGCCACGCATTCTCGGCGTCCGGGAGCTGTGCCTCCGGGACATACATCACGCGATCCAAGGTCGGGTCGGCGTTCAAACCGGCGTTACGCACATCACCTACGATTCCGATGATCTGCCGCGGCGGCTCATCCTTGAACTCCTTCATGAGCCCCGTGCCGATCACAATCTGATCCTTCAGTGGATCGCTGTCTTTCCAGTACTCTTTGGCCATACGCTCATTGATTATCACCACGCGAGGCGCCCCGCTATTGTCTCCTTCATTGAACGTCCGTCCTCGCTTTACTGGGATCTTGAATACCCCGAAGAAGCCTGGCGAAACTATCGACCATGCTCCATCTGGAGCGTCCCGACTGTCGATCGAAGGCCGACCGATGATCTGGAAGGGCAAACCGTACCCGCCTTGCAAGGGCAGACAGCAAGTGGCGCTCGCCTCAACCACACCCGGGAGTGAGCGAATGCGCTCCAGACCGGCGCGAATCGTATTCGCCGTTTCCAACGACTTCAAATACTTGGGGCCAGTCAGCGAGGTTTGCATGGTCAACACATTCTTCGCCTCGAATCCCCGGTCCACAGCATACAGCGCCACCAATGAACGGATCAGCAATGCCGACCCGACCGACAGTATCACCGCCAGGCTTGTCTCGCTCACCACTAACGCCGCGAGAGCCTTATTCTGCCGCGAGCCTGCACCCGATCGCCCGCCGCTGTCCTTAAGGATCGAGTTGACATCCAGCCTTGAACTCTGAAGCGCCGGGAATAGACCGAATACAATTCCCGTGACCAGCGAAACTCCAAGCGCAAACCCCATTACCCGCCAGTCGATGCTGACCGCTGATCCATTCTGACCGACGAACGGTAGATCGGCCGTGTTCACCGCCAGAAGCGCTCGAATTCCACCGTAACCCAGCAACAATCCCAGCGCACCCCCGACTAATGACAGCAGCAAACTCTCCGTAAGAAGTTGTCGAATCAGCCTGTCCCTCCCTGCGCCAATGGCGGAGCGGATCGCGATCTCCCGCCTTCGTCCCGTCGCCCGCATCAGAAACAGGTTCGCCACATTAGCGCAAGCAATCAGCAACACGAGTCCCACCGCACTGAGCAGTATGAGCAGCAACGGACGAGTGTCACCCACTAGGGCATCTCGGAAAGGCCTGACGGTAAAACCCGTGTTTGGTCCGAGCGCGTCTGGGAATTTATCCCGATATTCGCTGGCGGAAGCTTGCAGTCGGGCCTTGGCTTGCTCGAGTCGGACCCCCGGTTTGAGGCGCGCCACCACCTTAAAGTAATTCTCCTGGTCGCTGGTATTGGGGTCGAATTGGAACGGTACATATACTTCAGGAGGAGGGCCGAATTCACGTAAGGCCGGGCTGTCCGCCAGAATTCCGATCACGGAGTAGGGGCCGCCGTTTAACGAAACCGCTTTGCCAATAACCTGCGAATCGCTCGCGAAACGCCGCCTCCATACATTCTCAGTGATCAGCGCGACCCGGGGACCGTTGGGAAGACTCTCCTCCAGCGCAAACGTGCGTCCTTGCACGATCCGAATCCCCCAGCAGCGAAAGAAGTCCATCGAAGCTTGCATGGATCGCAACTGTTCCGCCATCTCACCACCCGTATAATTCATCACACCGGTACGAAAGGCAGAGACATCTTGGATCACGCTCGATTGCGCTCGCCAATGCTCGAACTTCGCCGGCGAAGCGTCAGAGTCGAAAATTCGCTCTCCTGTTTCGGAAATCCCCGTTGTGATCAACATCACAAAGCGATCCGATTCGAAAATCGGCAACGGCTTCAGGAGCACGGTGTTGACGATGGAAAAAACCGCTGTCGTTGCGCCAATCCCTAGTGCCAGCGCGGCCACCGCCGGTACGGTAAACCCGGGGCTCTTAAGAAAGATTCGAATCGAGTAGTGCAAGTCTTTGAAGAGAGCATTCATCGCTGCACCCCGCTGCTGTTGAATGGAACAACTAGCACGGTAACCTCCCGTTTTCTTTAAAACAATATTCTAGAGTTCGTCGGGGGGAGACTCCATGCGGCCAACATAGCATTCAGGAGCTTGGGGCCTCAAGTTTTCAGTCTAGAGGATTTTCTACTACGCGGTTAACGCGGCACTCGTAGAAGCGTACTGGGCCCGCACGAAATCACATCAGGACACCTTGTACTCACTGGCCCCTCCCTGCACTCCTGCCCAAACGCGCCGCCCGTAGGCCTTCGTTCCGGGAGGGACCAGTGAGGACTTATCCTCAGCTCAGCACCGAAGGTTGCCCATAAAAAGGCTTGACAATACATATTGCAGTAGTAGGATAACAAACGCATATAGTAGAGGACAAATGGCTGAACCCAAATTAACCAAGCTGGAATTGCAAATCATGGAAGCGCTGTGGAATCAAGGCCAAGCCTCCATCCGCGAGATTCAGGAAACTTTCCCCGAAAAAGGCAGGCCAGCCTATACGACGATTCAGACAACCGTTTACCGACTGGAAGCGAAGAAAGCCGTGCGCCGCGTCAAGAAGGTCGGTAACTTCCACATATTCGAAGCCTCGGTTTCCCGCAATGCCGCGCAGCGAAGATTGATCGACGACCTGATGGTCCTCTTTGGCGGACGCACACAACCCGTCATGGCACACCTGATTGAATCCGGCAAACTCACGCTAGAGGATGTAAAGGAAGCCGGGAAAGTTCTCCGGAAGCTTGCGAGAAAGGACAAATCGAAATGATCCCGAACCATTTATCACCAACATGGACAGCTCTCGCACCAGCGCTGGGCAATCACTTATGGCAGTCAACGCTATTCGCCATCGGGGCCGGATTATTGACATTGATCTTGCGAAAGAACCATGCGCGGGCGCGCTATTGGCTGTGGCTGGCGGCGTCGGTGAAGTTCTTAATTCCTTTTTCGTTGCTGGTCGGCCTTGGGAGCCACCTAGCGTGGTCGCGAGATTCGGCAGGAACGAACGCTGGATTGTATTTTGCGATGGAGGAGATCAGTCAGCCCTTTACCCAACCGACGATGTCTGTAATTTCTCGGGCCACTCCCTCGACAATTGCCTCGTCGAGTCTGATCCAGTTGCTCCCGGCCCTTCTGGAAGCGGTGTGGCTCTGCGGATTCTTGGTGGTCGTTTTCGTTTGGTACCTGCGTTGGCGCCGCGTCTCCATTGCCTTGCGGAATGCAGAGCCGCTCCGTGAAGGACGCGAAGTGGAAATGCTGCGCCGCCTGGAACGACTTGGAGGCAGACGGAAGCGGATCGAATTGTTCTTGTCGCCAGCTTCTCTGGAACCCGGCATTTTTGGCATAGGCCGGCCCGTTTTGGTGTGGCCCAAAGGCATTTCCGAACGCCTCGGTGATGCGCACCTAGAGGCCATTCTCGCCCACGAAGTTTGGCACGTACGCCGCCGCGACAATCTTGCTGCCGCGCTGCACATGTTTGTGGAAGCGGTCTTCTGGTTTCACCCTTTAGTTTGGTGGTTGGGAGCCCGCCTGGTCGAGGAGCGCGAACGCGCCTGCGATGAGGCCGTCTTGGAATCTGGCAGCGATCGCCAAATCTATGCCGAGAGTATTTTGAAGATCTGCGAATTCTGCGTGGGCTCTCCGCTAGCCTGCATCTCCGGAGTAAGTGGCGCCGACCTCAAGAACCGGATTGCCCGCATCATGACCGAGCGTGTCGCGCGACAATTGGATTTCAGCAGAAAGCTGTTGCTCAGCGCCGCCGGGTTAGTCGCCGTCGCCGTGCCAATCGCGATCGGCCTGCTCAGCGCAATGCAAACCCGGGCTCAGTCGCAGGCCCAAAGCGCTGCCACAATTGTGCCTAAGTTCGAAGTCGCCTCGATCAAACCAAGCAATGGCACGCCCATGGCCGGATTTGAGATCGTTGGCAAACCCTTCACCGGGATTATGTGGAAGGCCGACCGGTTAATGGCAACAAACTTCACGCTTCGTGGGCTCATTCGAGTGGCTTACGCAGTCCAGGACGAGCAGATCTCTGGGGGGTCGGACTGGATCAACTCTGAAGGATTCGATATTGATGCCAAGGTGGGACAATCTGTAGTTGATGAAATGCCGAAGCTTGGCCGAGTTCATGACGTCAGTGGGCGGACGCGCATGCTTCAGGCCCTATTGGCGGACCGCTTCAAACTATCGCTCCATAGCGAAACTAAAGAACTTCCAGTATTTGCGCTGGTCATCGCTAAGAACGGCCTCAAACTTCAGGAAGCAAAACCTGGCGATACTTACCCTAACGGAATCAAAGGCCCGGCCGAACGCCCCATAGGAGCGGGAACCTTGGTGGAGCCGGAGAGGGGAACGTTAGTGGGTCAAGGGGTTCCCGTTTCGGACTTGGTGGAGAATTTGTCGCAAGAACTGGGCGGCCGGATCATTGTGGATAAGACCGGACTCAAGGGCAAGTATGATTTCACGCTGCAGTTGGCGCCAGAGGAGAGCCAAGCTGCGATCTTCACGGCGCTCCAGGAACAGCTCGGTCTGAAACTGGAAACGCAAAAACTCCCCGTCGATGTTCTCGTCATCGAGCATGCCGAAAAGCCTGCGGAGCCGCAGGCTCACAACACAGCGGTCATTCCGCCTGTGTTCGCACTCGCCTCGGTCAAATCTAACAAACCTGCGAATCCCTCTCTCAGGATTGAGTCGCAGGCCCAAAACACATATGCGATTGAACCTGGGTATGAGGTCGTTTCGATCAAACCACACAAATCTGGCGACGAATTGTTCAAGATGATGTTCGAGAAGGACGGGTTCAGCGCAATTATGGTCACGCCACGAACGCTAATTCGAACGGCGTATGGAGTCGACGACAGTAGAATCTTCGGAGCTCCGAATTGGCTCGACTCTGAAAAATACGATGTTGAGGCAAGAATGGAAAATTCTGTGGCCAATAGATTGGGCGAGATGAGCGAAGATCAACTTAACGTTGAAAGGCGACGGATGCTTCAGGCTCTCTTAGCCGACCGCTTCAAGCTCACGCTTCACCGCCAAACCTCACAGCTTGGCGTATACGTACTGGTCGTTGCAAAGAACGGCCCTAAACTTCAGGAGGCACAACCCGGCGACACGTACCCGAATGGGTTAAAAGATCCTGAAGGTGGCAGCCCAGCGGGCATTTTCCGCCTGGGAAGTTTCCACGGAGGAAGGGGCGAGCTAGTGGGTCAAGGGCTGTCGATGGCGAAACTGCTGCGGCTGCTGTCGGAAAACATTTTGAACCGCAGCGTTATAGACAACACAGGGCTCACGGGCAACTATGATTTCACACTGGAATGGAAGGTAGGAGACGAGAGCCAAGGTCCCATGTTTAAGGAGACGGGAGACCATCCGCAAATTACCAGCGGCACTCCCCTGCCTGAATTTTCCAGGCCTTCCTTCTTCAATGCGATTCAAGAGCAGCTTGGGCTGAAACTGGAATCGCAACACAGTCCTGGCGTAGTACTCGTCATCGATCATGTCGAGAAGCCTTCGGAAAATTAACATCGGGCGGGAGATTCGATGCAAGTAGCACGAAAGCAGTACCGACTGTGGTTTCATCGATTCAGGACATTCCTTTAACGAAAATCCGCGAATCCAAGACTAACCCGCGACGCTTCTTTGATGAAGCGACGCTTTCGTAATAGCACATCAGTCTTATTGACGACGAGGAGCAGTATTTTGTCACCCTGCCTTCTGGAGGGCTCCGTCAGGCCGCCTTTGCGGCGAAATGAGAATCACGATTGCGCGATATTGCGGGAATGTCGCAGAACGGCGCACCCTCAGTTCCATGCGAGAGCGGAATCGAAATACTCGCTCATCTCTGCTGAATCCCACCGCTGCGGGCCGATGACTTTGCGGGCAATGCGTCCTTGTCGGTCAATGATGTAGGTCTCGGGAATTACCGAAGTTCCGTAATCGAGAGATACTTTCTTGTTGAGGGACTCATTACAGGTCGTCCGAAAAGCAACAGGGTGCTCTCTTAAAAAGTGCTCGAAATTTCGGCAGTCCTCGTCAACACTCACTCCGAGTACTACTCCTCCACGAGAACGGATTCGCTCTTGAAGACGATTTAAATCCGGCATCTCTTCCACACACGAACCACACCACGAAGCCCAAAAATTGAGAACGACGACCTTCCCCTTGAAATCGGACAGCCGAGCCTGTCGTCCCTCGACAGTGACAACGAAATCTTCGGCCTTCTTCCCAGCAATAGACGGCTCACCTTGTCGATAGCTGGGCATGGCGAATACAATGAGTACGGCCGCCGCCAGGGCCATTAGTGCGCAATTTGTGACCCGTCGCAAGATGTAGCTCGCAGACATCGAACAACCTCAAAATACCGCTGCAACTGCCCAAATCATAATTCCTCTGCGGCTCGGAAACAATCGTGCAGTGCAAGTGGGTTGACCCGATTAACGCGAGTGATTTATCGGACGCGCGTTTTCACAGCCGCCGTCTGCAACATTTGCATTACTTCATACCAGTCATCTAACTGAGTGACCGGATTGCTCGTCTCAAGAATAGGTCGGGCATGAATCCTAAATCGAGAGGCAGAAATGGAACTGAGACGCAGGGAGTTTGTCGGAATGGTGGCGACCGGTGCGGCCGGGTTAGGGTTTTCGAGCGGTTCGCAAGCCACGAAAGGGAAGCTGGGCGGTGAGATTCATCCGCCGGACAAAAGCTTCCTGGCGACACTGCCGAAGCTGATGGAAATTGCACAACTGCCAGGATTGGGAATTGGCGTAGTGCAGCAGAACAAGATTTCTTGGACGCATTACGCGGGCTACGCGAACGCCGACGGGAAGACGTCCATCACTCCGGAGTCGGTGTTTCCGGCGGCGTCGTTGGGCAAGCAGGTGTTCGCGTATCTGGCGCTGGGACTTGTGGATGAGGGAAAACTGGAACTGGATAAACCGCTGCGTGAATACGTGAAGGAAGATGCGCCGACGGGACCGCTGGGAGAAAAGATCACGGCAAGGCATGTGCTGAGCCATTCGAGTGGATTGCGGAATTGGCGTTGGAACCATGGCATGGAATTTGCGCCAGCCTTCGAGCCCGGGTCAAAGTTTCGCTATTCGGGCGAAGGTTTCTATTACCTGATGCGGTGTGTGGAGCGGATTACGGGGACTGGCTTCGAAGCTCTGGTCCAGGAACGTGTGTTGAAGCCGATGGGAATGAAAACTTCGACGTATTTGTGGCGGCCAGAGTGTGAAGGCCGTTGGGTCGCGGGTCATGATCGCGGCGCGCCGGAGAACAATACGGAGACGAGGCGAAAATTATATGCGACGATTCAAGAGAGTGGAATGCCATTGGCACGATGGAATGACGACCGGATCAGCGCGGAACTTGTGAAGCTGTTGGAGCTAAAGGAGCCGCCGATGCCAAACAATATGGTGCCGAATTCAGCGGCGAGTCTGCTGACGACGGTCGCGGATTACGCGATGTTTTTGACGCATATTGCGTGGCCGCAAGGGTCGAGCGACGAAATCAAGAAAACGACTTACGCCGAGATGACAAAGCCGCAAGTCAGGATCAACAACGAGCTGGCTTGGGGGCTGGGGTGGGGGATACAAGAGGATGAGGGGCAGAAGCAATTGTGGCAGTGGGGCGACAACGGCGAGTGGAAGAATATCGTGATGGTGCATCCACAGAGCGCTTCGGCGATTGTGGTGTTTACCAACGGCGACACAGGAATGCACATCTGCGAGCGCGTGGTGACAGCTGCGACTGGAAAGGAGCAACCCGCGTTCTTGTGGATCTAGGGAAAGGTGTTGCAAACCTAACCAAGAAACGGGGCAATTTGGGGCTGCACTGGTGTGGAGGGCAGACCGTCGGGTGTGTTTCCGATGGATTTCTCGCCGCCACCTGCCACTAATCGCTGCTTTCGGACCTCGCCATCGGACCGATGCATGCAACGGAACCGACGCACCTATATGTATGAAAGAGACGGCCCAAACCCAGCACAATCCGGCGAAACCCATGGGAAGCTCCGCCAGCGAAACTCCGGGGATTTTCTGGCGAAATCCGTGGTTTAGTTCTGAGCAAGAGCGGCCCATGTTTCTCGGAATTCGTGGCGTCGTTTTGTCGAGATAGCCAGGCCCAAATCCCGGCGAAACTCGTGTGATCCACCGCCGGTCGAATGGGTGCCAGCGATGGCGAAACTCGTGGGGCAAGGAGCGGACTCGCGGTAGACTCGGGGGAGTGACTCGTTTGACAGGAAGACGCCCGGCGTTGGGTTCGACCATTCAGGCGAAGCCCGATGCCTGCCCTGCTTGCCACGGACGCCGGATCGTCAGAGACGGCTTGCGCAAGAACAGTTTTCGTCACCTGCAAATCTACTGGTGTAAGGACTGCCGCGGCCATTTCTCATCCATCTGCCGCACAGATTTTCGGTGCAACTTCGGTGCAATTCAAGGGTTGATTGCACCGTGCGTTTTCCGCGTAAGCGACACCAGAGACGGCACTTAGTTAGTTTGCATCGCCCTGTTCGAAGGCAGACGCTCTATCCAACTGAGCTACGGGCGCGCAAAGCGCATTATAACGATTGGCGGAGGTTTTGGCTCTTGCATGGCAGCCACCGGCGAGCATCATTGATGGGGGGGACCTTGTTTCTTCGTGACCTTCTACTACTCACCAGTAATTTCCGCTATCTCCTGTATCTTCAAGTTGTTGCGAATTCTTTTCCACATTTTCGCACTTACAAGAAACCCAACTCTTTTGTTTTCAGGCGATTCCGCACTCTTGACGAAAAAGACCCAGGGTGGGGGCGTCAATTCTTTCGCCGCTTTCCCGGCTGGGGCGCGAATCGAGGATCCGGCCAGGCGACGAAGGATCCGTGCTGGTCAGATTGGAACCGCTTGACGACCTTGGGTCATGAGCGCGTCTGATTACAACACGGCTCGTTGATTCTGTGTGATTTAACCCGGCTTTTGCGCTTCGGAGTCCATTGCCGCATCTTTCCCAGAATGTCTGGCGAGCTCGCGCAGCCACGCCTCGACTGCAGAGCGCTGCTCTGCATCCATCTCTTCAAAAAGCACGCCCACGCCGAAGATTCCAAAGCCGCCGCCAGAATGCATGTAGATCACTTTGCCGTTGAGTTCGCATGTGCTCATGCCATCGCAGATGCGGAGATGTAATTTCGTACGGGCGGGAATGGGTTCGAGCATATCGATATAGCAACCACGCGAGCTCAATTCGGAAAGCTGTGCGCGAACCCAGGTTCCGTCGCGAAGGGTTATTTCGGCATCTGCGAAAAACGAGAAGCGCGGATTGGCGCGCTTTCCTTTATAGGGACCTTCGGCCATGGTGTCTCTCCAGTCCGTAAACGTCGCAGTGAGTCTGAATCCATTCTAATGGAACCTCAGCGCGACACACCCAGACGTGTGTGCTCTGCGTAACCGTAAGAGGTAACTGGCTTTCCGTACAGGTGCCTTCTCCCGGCTTTCTGTTGTATCCCCTTACGTCACCTTCACATCTAAGGTGATCATTGACGGCGCATTCCAAAACTCGCGCGACCTTGTATACTTCACCGCGCGCACTGTACATTTGCTGCTTTCGATGAGGCCTGCTGCCAACCATTACACTGCTTCGCAAGTGTGGCAATGCTCGTCGCACAAGGAGGACTGATGTTACTCGAATTCGCTGGACTGCTTAGTCCACCTTTCCACCACGGCCCGCAGCTGCTCGATTTTCGCTCGGCTCACCGCGCCAGCGTTACCGCAGTCCGCATCGCCGGCGCTCTTTCGGTTGTCGGTCTCCTGGCTGGTTGCGGCGGAAGAGGTGCAGGGCTTCCTATGGCCCCGGCAGAAGTGAAAGTCATTGCCGTAGCACAACGAGACGTCCCCATAGTAAGCGAGTGGGTCGCCACGCTCGACGGCTACGTCAACGCCCAGATCCAGCCGCAGGTCACCGGCTACCTCGTCAAACAGACGTACAAAGAGGGATCGCCCGTTCATAAAGGAGACACTCTCTTCGAAATTGACCCGCGTCCTTTCCAGGCTGTACTCGACCAAGCAAAAGCTCAGTTGGCCCAAGCTGGGGCGCAAATGGTCAAGACCCAGTTGGACGTTGACCGCGACACACCTTTAGCCAAAGAGCGCGCCATCGCACAAAGCCAATTGGACAACGATATTCAAGCGAATCTTGCCGCCAAGGCCGCCGTGCAGTCCTCGGAAGCACAAGTTGAGCAAGCTCAGCTAAATTTGGGATTCACTCATGTCACATCGCTCTTCGACGGCATTGCCGGAATTGCTCAAGTACAGATCGGCAACCTGGTTAACCCCAGCACCGTACTTACTTCCGTCTCTCAGGTAAATCCCATCAAAGCCTACTTCCCCATCAGCGAGCAGGAGTATCTGCGTCTCGCCGATCGCATCAACGCACCACAAGACCAGGTTGAGGCTCCGAAGGATGCTCCTCCACTCAATTTGATTCTCGCCGACGGAACCGTCTATCCATCCAAGGGCCGCGTTCTTTATACCGATCGTCAGGTGGACATCACCACGGGCAGCATCCGTGTCGTCTCGGCGTTCCCAAACCCCAAGAATTTCCTGCGTCCCGGACAATTCGGGCGCGTTCGTGCCTCCACTTACACGCGAACTGGTGCGCTCCTCGTTCCGCAGCGCGCCGTCATTGAGCTGCAAGGCACCTTTCAACTCGCTGTCGTCGGCAGCGACAACAAGGTCAGCGTCCGTATTGTCAAAGTTGGTGAGCGCGTCGGGACCGAATGGATCATCGACAGTGGCGTGAAGCAAGGCGAGATGGTCATCGTCGAGGGCGTGCAAAAAGTGCGGGACGGAGCTTCCGTCAATCCTAAGCCGCTGACCGCAGCCGCGGGAGCGGACTGACCCATGTCAAAATTTTTCATCAATCGCCCGATCGTCGCCATGGTCATCTCCATCGTCATGATCATCATCGGCGCCATCACCATCCTCACTCTGCCGGTCGCCCTCTTCCCGAACATCGTTCCACCTGAAGTTCAAGTGCTTGCCACCTACGTCGGCGCGGACGCAGGCACCATCGAGCAATCCGTCGCCACCCCTATCGAGCAGCAGATGAGCGGCGTGGACAACATGAACTACATGTATTCGCTGAATTCCACCGCCGATGGCGGCATGCGCTTGATCGTCGATTACGACGTGAAGACCGATCCCAATACCGATCTGATTCTCACTCAGATGCGTGAAACGCAAGCCGCTTCGCAGTTGCCCGCCGACGTGAACAACTTCGGCATCACGGTTCAAAAAACCGTCACAGCGCCACTGATGCTTATCACTCTGTTTTCCCCGAATGGCACTTACGATGCCCAGTTTCTCTCCAACTTCGCCTACATCAATCTCAGTGACCAGATCACGCGCCTCTACGGTATCGGCACCGTGCAGATTTTCGGCGCCGGCCAGTACGCCATGCGTCTTTGGGTAAAGCCCGACCAACTGGCCAAGCTTGCCATTACTGTTCCGGAAATTGTCAGTGCCATTCAATCGCAAAACACCGTGAATCCCGCCGGCCAAGTGGGCAGCGAACCGGCGCCCAAGGGTCAGGAGTTCACCTACTCTGTACGTGCCCGTGGCCGTCTCTCCTCGCCCGAAGAGTTCGGCCAAATTGTCGTCCGAGAAACTCCAATTGGAGGAGTGGTCCGCCTCAAAGACGTGGCCCGCGTAGAGCTTGGCGCGCAGAACTACAGCGTCGTCGGACGCCTCAACGGAAAACCCGGCGCCATCATCGCTGCCTACCAACTGCCGGGCTCCAACGCCGTGCAAGCCGCCGACGCCCTCAAAAAACTGATGGCAGAGGCTAAGTCCCGCTTCCCCGGCGATATCGATTACGTCATTTCTCTCGACACGACGCTGGCCGTCACCCAGGGCATCAAAGAAATCGTCGAAACCCTCCTGATCGCCATCCTGCTCGTCATCATCGTCGTCTATATCTTTCTCCAAGGCTGGCGCGCTACTCTCATTCCTCTTCTAGCCGTGCCGGTTTCTCTCGTCGGCACGTTCATTTTCTTTCCCATTTTCGGCTTTTCCATCAATACGCTCTCTCTTTTCGGCTTGGTTCTTGCCATCGGCCTCGTCGTCGATGACGCCATCGTTGTCGTCGAGGCCGTCGAGCGCCACATCGAGGATGGTCTCTCTCCAAAGGACGCCGCTCTCAAGGCCATGACGGAGATCTCCGGCCCCGTTGTCGGCATCGCGCTCGTTCTCTCCGCCGTGTTCATTCCCACCGCATTCATCCCCGGCATCACTGGCCGTCTCTATCAACAGTTCGCCGTCACCATCGCGATCTCCGTGGCCCTTTCCGCCTTCAACGCCCTTACGCTCAGCCCGGCCCTCTCCGCGTTGCTCTTGCGCCCCAAAGACAAGACTCGCGGTGGCTTGCTCAAGAAATTCTTCGACTGGTTCAACCGGACCTTCACCAGCGCTACCAACGCCTACGTGCGCGTCTGCGGCTTCCTCATTCGCAAGAGCGCCTTCGCCCTAATACTCTTGGTCATTTTTGGAGCTGCATCCGCCTTTTTCAGTTCCAAAGTCCCCTCCAGCTTCCTTCCCGATGAAGACCAGGGCTATCTGTACATCAACCTGCAATTACCGAATGCCGCTTCTCTCCAGCGCACCGATGCAGTCGCTCGCAAAATCGAGGCCGCGCTTGCCAAGACCCCCGGTGTTCGGTACACCACGAGTGTCGTCGGTTTCAGCTTGCTCAGCTTCGTCCGCACTAGCTACAACGGTTTCTTCTTCGTCACTCTCAAGCCCTGGGACGACCGCAAATCCCGCGATGAGCAATTCCAGCAAATCAAGCAGAACGTCAACCGCGAGCTCAGCCAGATTCCCGAAGGCATCGCGTTCTCTTTTTCACCCCCAGCCATTCCCGGCGTAGGCACATCCGGTGGATTCACCTTCGTTCTGGAAGACCGCGCCGGGAATGACGTCCAATTCCTCGCTGACAACTTGGACAAATTTCTCGCCGCCGTCCGCAAGCGTCCGGAAATCGCGGGTGTCAACACTACGTTCCTCCCCAGCGTCCCGCAGCAGTTCGTCGACGTAGACCGCGACAAAGTCATCAAGCAAGGTGTGGCCGTCAAAGATGTCTACCAGACTCTTCAGGCCTTCATGGGCGGCCTCTTCATCAACTATTTCAATCGTTTCGGACGCCAGTGGCAGGTCTACATCGAAGCCGAGGGCGAGTACCGCACTCGTGCGGAAAACGTCGGCCAGTTTTTCGTCAAGAACAATACCGGGGCGATGGTTCCGCTCGCCGCTGTCACTAGATTCGAGTCCCGCCCCGGCCCCGAATTCACCATGCGCTTCAACGAATACCGTTCCGCCCAAATCAACGGCGCCGCTGCTCCCGGCTACAGCGCCGGCCAAGCCATGGCCGCTATCGAAGAGGTCTTCGACCAAACCATGCCCCGCGAAATGGGTTACGACTACTCCGGTATGTCCTTCCAGGAGAAAAAAGCCCAGCAAGGCGTTCCCGCCTCCGCGGTTTTTGCTTTTTCGCTTCTCTTCGTCTTTCTAATTCTCGCCGCACTCTATGAAAGCTGGACCTTACCTTTCAGCGTCCTTCTGAGTACTCCTGTCGCAATTTTCGGCGCCTTTTTCATCCTATGGCTCCGGCGAGTCTTGCTCTCGGCATTTCTCCCCACGTACATGGTGCAGATCGAAAGCGACGTTTACTCCCAAATCGGTCTCGTCATGCTCATAGGTCTCGCCGCGAAAAACGCCATTCTTATCGTCGAATTTGCCAAGGACGAATACGAGCAGGGCAAGCCGCTCGTCGATGCGGCTCTGGAAGGCGCCCGCTTGCGTTTGCGCCCCATTCTTATGACCTCTTTTGCATTCATTCTCGGCTGCGTGCCCCTGTGGACCGCTTCAGGTGCGGGTTCCGTCGCGCGCCAGATCATGGGCACCGCCGTGATCGGTGGCATGCTCGCGGCCAGCGCCCTCGGCATCTTCTTCATACCCGCCGTTTTTTATGTGGTCGAGCGCCTCTCCCTAGGTAAAGCGGGCCGCGCCGCCATGCTCACAGGACTCCCGGCGCCGGGCACAAGCCAAGCGGAAGGAGGCAATTGAAATGAGATCTCTCCTTGCATCGCTCCTCGTCGCGCCGCTCATCTCCGGCTGCACTGTTGGACCTGACTACAAGCGTCCCGCGGCCACCGTACCCACGGAGTTCCGCGGTGTTTCGTCCGAAGCATCCAAAGCCGCAGCCGCTTCGCTGGGCGATCAAAAGTGGTGGGAGGTGTTCCGTGACGAGCAGTTGCAGTCTTTAGTGCGCACCGCGATTCAGCAGAATTACGATGTCCGCATCGCTGCCACGCGTGTACTCCAGGCACAGGCACAATTGGGCATCACGCGCTCCAATCAATTTCCCAGTGTCAGCGGCGGCGCAGACCTTTCCGCGCAACGCAGTGCGAAATCGATTGTTTTTCCCGAACTCGAGCAATCCACCGGACAGTTGAATCTCTCCGCCGCCTGGCAACTTGATTTCTGGGGACAGTATCGCCGTGCCACGGAAGCCGCTCG
>Ga0210400_10000660_pt1 | contig 36994 bp, 26 predicted proteins | sample IncBWH26MmetaG_FD_155456 | JGI IMG/M metagenome (GOLD analysis project Ga0210400, IMG submission 155456) | Forest soil microbial communities from Barre Woods Harvard Forest LTER site, Petersham, Massachusetts, United States - Inc-BW-H-26-M | ecosystem: Environmental > Terrestrial > Soil >... | reverse complement strand
ACGCCAGCCCCAGCTCCTGCGCGACTCTTACGCCAAACTGCTGCGCTGGTTCGAAGAAGGAAAACTCAAGCCGCACGTCTCGCAACACTTTGACCTCAAGGACGTCGCGCCAGCGATGGAAATGCTGCGGCAACGGAAGTCGACGGGCAAAGTCGTGCTGACGACGGGAAAATCTTAGCCGCAGAGGGCTCAGAGAGCGCGGCGGCGCGACAAGTTCGTCCGCGTGGCTCCGAACGCGACCGCCGGTCCATGCTGCTCATTGAACACTTATGCGGCCTTTGATTGTCCCTTAAAGACCGGCACAAACTTCTCTGCTACGAAAGTCTCAAAGGAAGTTGGTGTGGTGTTCCGGGCTGACCGCGGTTCAAGCGCACGCATGTAGCCGGAATTTAAAGCTTCCGCCATCTCCAGAATCAGTTCGGCCAAGTTGGATGACATGCCCATCTGGATGAATACCGGCAGAATCAGCTCATTGGGCAACTGCACATACTGAAGATCGGGTTTCTGGATGGCTTTTCCGATAATCGCCGTGGCTTCGTTCATGTCCACATCGCGCTGTCCGAGGAGTTCGCGTGTCTGGTGTCCGGTGAACTCGCGCTTCAGGAGCTCCGCCGCTGCTGCGGCTCCGATATCGCGCGTAGCGATCAGTGCCAATTTCAAGTCGCCGCGGAGCGGGCCTGCTGTCTTGCCAAAAGACTGGATGGCGCCGGCCTGGCCCAGGGTATTTTCCATGAAATAACCTGCCCGCAGGTGCAGGATGTTGAGTCCGGCTATGCGGTTGAGACGGTTTTCAAATTCATGCAGTCCGACGACCGGGCCGGTCTTATCAGGTTTGTCCGCGCCCACGCTGCTCAGTGCCACGGCGTGCTTGACTCCCGCCTTCTCCAGCGCGCTGCCAATTGCTTCGCATATCGCGCGTTGGTCGGAGCGAAAATCCTGACTCTGGAGATTGGGTGGAATCATCACATAAACGCCTTCGGCGCCGCTGAATCCGCGGGTTAGCGCTTCGGCATCAGTAACGTCGGCGATGAAGGGTTCGGCGCCCCTGGCGACGAAAGGCTGTAGACGCTCGGCATGCCTGCCGATCACACGAACCTTTTTGCCTTGATCCAGTAGAGAGTTGGCCACAACACTTCCTGTGTTGCCGCTTGCTCCAGTCACTACATACATGGTGAAACCTCCAAAGGCTTTCGATGTACTCCCTGAGCGCGTGGGTGCCAACAATTTTTGGCCTGCAAGCCAGGGACTGCATTAACGTGATTGGCTGGTCAACCCACTCTTTCCTGCGCAGGCGTCTTGATGTGCTCCGGCCGAAGCCCAACGCCCACCACACGTGCGGGAAAGCGGCGCAGGTATGGGAATCTGCGAAACAATTTTAGAACCCAGGGCAGCGATATGGGCTTCGTCGCGCCCAGGACACGCCTGATTACATTGTTCTGCACTACCAGTTGCATGCGCTGCGTGGCCCGTGTGGGAAACATTCGCCGCCGCTGGACTGCCTGAAGATCATCCACCGACGGAGTCCCTTGCCGCAGTTTACTGCTCAGGATGTTGGCCGCCGCTACCGCGTCCTGAATGGCCAGGTTGATTCCCACGCCTCCAATCGGCGACATGGCATGCGCCGCATCTCCGATGCACAACAATCCCGGACGGCACCAGCGCACGAGTCGGTCAACGGCCACCGTGAGCAGGCTTATATCTTTCCAGTCTCGCAATTCCTCCACCCGGTCGCGGAGAAACGGGGACAGCGCGGCAATCTCTTCGCGAAATGCCGCCAGCCCCTTGCTCTTGATCTCTTCGCCTCGGCCCTTGGGAATCACGTAGGCGCACTGCCAGTAATCTTCACGATCAAGCATTACAAAGATCTTGCCTGGTTCCACGTGGCCAAAGGTCTGCGCCGGATCGCTGGGGCGGTGGCTCAGGCGCATCCAGAAGACATCCATGGGCGCGCCCAGATCCATGACCTGCAATCTGGCCCGCTCACGCACCACGGAACGGCGGCCGTCCGCACCGATGGTAAGATTCGCGCGGACTTCGACCATCCCATCAGGCGTTTTCGCCACTACACCCGCGATGACGCCGTTTTCCTCTATAAGGTCAACCACCTCAGCCTGCATCATCACGCGGAAAGCCGGATATCGTCGCGCATGTTCGACAATGAAGTTCAGGAAATCCCACTGCGGCATGAGCGCCAGGAATTTGCAATGTGTGGGCAGGTGACGGAAATCGGCGATGGTCACCATTTCCTTGCCTACCTGTCCGGCCAGCTCCAGTATTTCCTGATGGGGGCGCGTCAGAAAATCTTTCAGGATGCCCAGCTCATACATGAGTTCCAGCGTGGAAGGATGAATGGTGTCTCCGCGGAAATCACGCAGAAAATCCGCATGCTTCTCGAGCACACATACATCCACGCCCGCCCTGGCCAGAAGAAAGCCCAGCATCATGCCGGCTGGTCCTCCTCCGGCGATGCAGCAACGAGTGTGGATGGCTTCGCTCATTCCAGAGACAGATTATGGTAGAGAGCAGGGAAGGGGAAGGCAATAAAGCCTGTTATCGATCGCCGCATCTCCCTGGCCCCGGAGTAGGGTTTGTGTCTTCCGATCATCAGATGACCCGATCACCGGATCACCCGATCTTTGATGCTCCCCACCCCCCTACCTTGATATCCCATGTCATCCCAAGTCATCCCAGATTGGCGTAGGTTTGAGCGACATCACCCCAGATGGGCCCCATCCACGCGCTTTTCGCGTGGATGGGCAGAAGTCATCCCAGATTGGCGTAGACTTCAGCAGCGTTGAAGCATCGATTGGCGTAGGGTTGAGAGGTTCCTTCGGGTTCCTTCGTGTCCTTATGTGGTTAAATTCCTTTGCAGCTCCTTTAGCTAGGAGCTAGCAGCTAGGAGCTAGCAGCTAGCAGCTAGCAGCTTCTTTTGTCAAAGACCGCAGCCCAAGGCACACTACAGCCTTAAGCCGAATATCATACTCTACCATTTGTTCGCCCTTGAGTCAAGAGAAAAATCGAGCCAGGCATTCATGCCTTTCGCACAATTCTTGTTTCCTCCGCGACGTTGGCAGTATTTATGCCTGCGCTCAGATCAGAATGAACGTTGCGAAGAATCTCTGTCCCCCCACCCCCAGCCATCCCGAACGCGTAGCGTGAGCGACCGGCTCCGCTGCCGCATCGCGGTAACCCTAAAGATGAAAACCACCTTGGGGCTGCGCTTGATGGGCTCACCGCGCAGGCGGATCACCGCAATAATCGACGCCGCAATGACCATGATGCCGTTTTCTCGCGCCTTTTCCATCGCAAAGATGTTAGACGAATATAAAACGAAAATAAGATCCCCTTCATTCAACAATATCGTTCCAGACCTGTCATTCTGAGCGGAGCCGGAGCGAATGCGAACGGCGCAGTCGAAGAATCCCGAGGATGCCGGTTGTGACCATGCAGCTACAGGGAGTTCTACCGAAACAGTTTGGGGAGAACGCCTTGACGCAGCAATCGCGGAGGACACTGCACTGGGATCCTTCGACTCGCGCGCGTTCACGCGCGCCACGCTCAGGACGACAACCGGACGGAGCCACGCGTGTTGAGGTACGCGTTGATGGGCGAAATGTTGTTGGTCCGGCCGCAAGCGCAGCGACCTAAATAGGAGATCCGCCGGAATCCGCACCTTGCGCATGTTTAAATACTCCTTCATGAAATTCTCGCTCTCCTTCGCGCTGTTGCTCGTGCTGCCCATCGCTCTCTGCGCCCAAACCCCGCCCCGTATCTTCTTCTCCGACCTTGAAAGTGGCCCGAACATTGGTGGGCAGAACAATCGTGGCGTCTGGGTGACGATCTGGGGCAAGGGCTTTGGCGCGGAGCGCGGCAACTCGACAGTGACGATTGGCGGCGGCGCGGCGGCGGAGTATCCCATATGGTCTGACACGAAGATTACGTTTCAGCTGGGGCCGACGGCGAAGACGGGCGCGATCGTGGTGACTGTTCGAGAGAAGGCGGCGAAAGTAGGGAGCGCGCGTGACAGGGGCGTCAATGCGGCAAACAAGACCGCTGCAGGCAATGTCCCCGCACGAAGTGCCCTTGCCCCACGCAGTGGGAGTGCCAGTAATGGTCTGCCGTTCACAGTCCGGGCGGGAAAGATCTATTTTGTCGCGATGAATGGCAGCGATCGCCGCAATGGCAGCTTTGCGCTGCCGTGGAAGAGCATTGTTCACGCCAAGGGCCGGATGTCCGCCGGGGACGTGACTTATATAAAAGACGGCGTGGCGCAGACTTCTGAAGACAGTTTCACAGCGTACCTGAGCATGGATAACGCTGGCGGGAATAATTCCGGCAGGCCGGGTGCGCCGAAAGCGCTGGTGGCGTATCCCGGGGCGCGGGTGACGATTGGCAAGGCGCACGGCCTGGACTATGGCATCCGCACGCCGAACATTGCGGCGCGCGAAGACTGGTGGGTGATTTCGCAGCTGCATATCATCGGCGGCAGGCAGGCCATTGATATGAGCGGCACGGGCTGGAAGATTGTGGGCAATGACATTGAGTGTCCCGGAGGCGAGGGCCAGGTGGGCTGTGTGGAAGCGAGCCAGGCCAGCGGTGTGAGGTTTTATGGGAATGAAGTGCACAATGCCGGCGCGGGGCCAGTGGCATCAAAGTTTTATCACGCGGTTTATTTCAGCACCGACGCCAATCACATCGACGTGGGCTGGAACCATATTCATGACAATTTCACCTGCCGGGCGGTGCAGTTCCATTCGTCACCACTGTGCCGGCCGGGCTGCGGCGCCGGCGACGAGACTGGGAGCGATCAGTTCGATCTTCATGTCCATGACAACCTGATTCATGGCGACAGCTGCAACGGAATTAACTTTGCCACGGTCGATCCCAGCAAGGGCGCGGTGGAAGCCTATAACAACGTGATCTACCACGTTGGCGTGGCCGACCCGAAAGATGACGGTGGGGCGTTCTCCTGCATTTATGTTGCGGGGATCACGAATACCGGCCGCGCCGGCACGGGCACGGTGGAAGTCTTCAACAACACGCTGTTCGACTGCGGCGCCAATCATTCGCGCAACGCCAACGGTTCCCGCGGTGCGTTTAGCGTGGGCGGAGGCGCGGGATTGAGGATGCGTCTGCGCAACAACATTGTTTATCAGCTCCCGGGCGAAATTTACCTTGATGGCAGCAAAGAGCAGATTACCGGCGAGAAGAATTTATGGTTCGGAGTAGGGAACGGGCCGGCCCAGACATCGGGAAATGTGGGCGGCGATCCGATGTTTATCGATCTGGGAAAGTTTGACTTTCACCTGCGCAGCGCAAGCCCCGCCCGGGATGCAGGTGTAGCGGCGCTGCCCAATAATCCATTTGCTGTTGGCAATCCGCGCGCGACGGACAAAGACGGCGTGGTGCGTCCGCAAGGAAAGGCATTTGATCTGGGCGCGTACGAAGCGCCAAGGTGAGAAATCGCTAATGATTGCGCTGCGATTTTACGGCGGAACTACTCTGTGGCGTTGCCGGCGGCCAGGCGGAGCAGTCCGCGAAACTTTTCTGTCTGCTCCTGGTCTTCTTTAGTTTCCAGCACGAATTCAATTCCGTAGTTGTAGCCGCGGCGATGGCGGACCACGCCGCGTGCGCGAACCGGTCCGCTGGCAAACGGAGGAGTAAATTCAATCAAAACTTCGTCGCCAGTCTTCAGTTCCATTCCTGCAAAAACCAGGACGCCGCCCTCACTCATGTCGTTTCCCCGGCCCGACATTATTTTTGTCGTTCCATCATGAGTATGAATGAGCCGAATCGGAAGGTTGAGCCGGAACCGCTGCCAGCGTCTGAAGACCGCTCTTTCGGTTGAAGCCTTGCCACCCGGGACTGAACGTAAACGCGCCTGCGATGCCATGTGCTTGATGATATCCGCAGAGATTCCAGAGTAGAAGGTTACCGAGGTATCAAGCGTTACTTCTGTGATCTAAAAAATACGGGCTTACACCTTAGTAGTCGATTCAGCCGCTGGCGCAAGGCGCTTCAGTGCACGTAGAAAAAAGGCTGGCCAAAAGTTGGCCAGCCATCGAATGAGAGGAAGAAGCTACGGACCCAAAACTTCAGCAGCGCACGATCTTAGGACTCTGAATGCCTTTCGTGGCGTTGCGCGTGTCCACCACAAGGTTCGACTCGGCCACAATTTCCGCGAAATCATACGAAGAATGGTCCGTCACGATGAGTACACAATCGTATTGTCCCAGATTCTCCAGCGGCGTGTTTTTCATTTCCAGGTTGTATTTGCGGCCGCGTCCCACGTATTCAAAGAACGGATCGTTATAGCTGACCTTTGCGCCTTCTTTCTGCAGCAGCTCAATAATGGTCAGTGAAGGCGACTCGCGCAGATCGTCGATATCCTTCTTATAGGCCACGCCCAGAATCAGGACGTTGGCTCCGTTCAGGCTCTTGCGCTGTTTGTTAAGCGCCGCCGCGGTCGAGGCCACGCAATGATATGGCATTCCCAAATTTATTTCACCGGCCAGTTCAATGAACCGCGTATGGAAGTCGTACTCCTTGGCTTTCCACGAAAGATAAAAAGGATCAATCGGTATGCAGTGTCCGCCCAGGCCTGGTCCCGGATAAAACGGCTGGAAGCCAAACGGCTTGGTTGACGCCGCTGCAATCACTTCCCAGATGTCGATTCCCATGCGCAGGCTCAGCAGCTTCAGTTCGTTTACCAGCGCGATGTTCACGCAACGATAGATATTTTCCAGCAGCTTGGTCATCTCCGCCACAGCCGGCGTTGAAACCGGAACTGTCTTGTGAAAGATGGTGCCGTACATCTGGCGTCCAAACTCAGTCGCCGCCTTGTTCAGGCCGCCGACAACTTTAGGTATGTCGCAGCGTGCTACCGTGTCATTGCCCGGATCCTCGCGCTCCGGAGAAAACGCCACGTAGAAAGTGTTCGCGGCTTCTTCATCGCCGCGCGCTGCCTTCAGGCCTAGCGGGTTCCTTTCCAGGATCGGTATCAGCAACTCTTCGGTCGTGCCAGGGTATGTCGTGCTTTCCAGCACAACCAGCTGCCCGGGACGCAGGTAGGGAACAATCGCTTCGGCGGTCGCTTCAATAAAGCTCAGATCAGGCTCATGATGATCATCGAGCGGCGTCGGTACGCAGATAATGATCGCGTCCATGTTGGAGATCTGCGAATAATCGGCGGTCGCTGTGAAGCCTTTGCCTTTGGCCGCCTGAATCTCCGTCTCCGGAATGCGCACGATGTACGATCCGCCGCGCGTGATCACGTCTACCTTCTTTGCGTCGATATCAAAGCCGGTGATGCGGAAGTCTTGTTCGCTGAAAAGCAGCACCAGAGGAAGGCCGACATAGCCCAGGCCTATCACGCCGATTTTTGCGGTGCGGTTTTCCAGCTTGGTCGTCAGGGAATCAGAAGGCGCAGAAATATATTCCAGAGTGCTCATAATGCTCATGATTGGGCATTTCAACTGCCACTCCCGGTGCCCTGATGGCCATCCTCTTTTCGGCCGCAAAGTCTTTATAGTCTTAGCGATATGCTAAGCTCCGCCGCTGTGCAGTCTCTCCCCTACGTCACGGAAGATCGCAAAAGATTGCATACTTCCTGCGAAAAGTAATACAACCTCTAAATTTCAAGTTATGGGTCGATTCGTTTGTGCTCAACAGCGCTTCCTTATTAATCTGTTGATATCGCCGAAATGAGCTTAAGCCCCAGCCAATCCGTCCAGACGCCGCCACTGGAACCCGCACATAGTCCTGTCCTCCGATCCAGGAAAGCCATCATCCTTTCTTTGGCCTCTTTAGGGCTGCTCGTGTTTCTATCGTTTGCCGGGTTCGCCGGCCGCATGCTGGTGCGTGATCATCCGGAAAAATCTGATGTGATCGTGGTCCTCGCCGGTGACAGCCAAGATGAGCGTTACCGTCGTGGCATGGAGCTGTTGCGCTCCGGTTACGCCCGGCACTTGTTGCTCGACGCTTCCTCTGATTCCAGATATTTCGGCCACACCCCCGCCGAATATGCGGAAGCGTTTCTCCGCCAGAACGCCAAAGAGATGGCCGCGCAGGTAAGCGTTTGTGCTTTCGAACAAGATTCCACGCTGACCGAAACGGGCTATGTGGGCAAATGCCTTGAGCAATTCCATCCTGCCAATGTTTTGCTGGTCACCAGTGACTGGCATACGGCTCGCGCTCGCTCTGTCTTCAAGCATCGTCTGCCGCAATATCATTGGTCAGTGGCTGCCGCCAAAGATCCTCGACTCTTTGGCACAAAGTGGTGGCATCGTAGAGAATGGGCCAAAACCACATTCCAGGAATGGCTCAAGGTTATTTGGTGGAATGCCATTGACCGTTGGCGCTGAGCCATCCAAAAAATACGGCTCTCGCGGAATCCTACGCGTGATGGATGAAACGGATACCTTCCGCTTGCCGACCACTCGGGAATGATCCTGTCTTTGTGGACACTTCGGCGTTTCTCGGCACTAACCCGAGGGACGAACCGATATCTTCCGCGAGGAGACGTACGACTTCAATCGTACGCTCCCCTATAACCAACATCGTGTCTCGCCAATAGTCCTTCTCTGGATTCCTCACTGGTTCGACCGGCGGATTGTTATCGCACGGCGCTGGTTGCTAAAGTCACGTGGCTATGCGTCGGCAAAAAGGTAGTTGATCTGATCTGAATCGTTATTTTTTGCCCAACTTGCGTTTCCTGGTCGCTAAGCGATCTCGACGTCTGGGAATAGTGATTGGCTATCCTCATGGGTGACCGGCCGCTGCGCCTGCTTCCTTATTCTTCTGTAACCTTACTCCCTGGCCGTTGTGCCTTCGGAGCAAGCGAACGCCTCGACCACCTCCAACCCAGCCAAAGGAGAACACACCATGAGCACATTCACAGCCAAAGATGGGACGCAAATTTACTACAAGGACTGGGGCTCCGGTCAGCCGGTGGTCTTCAGCCACGGCTGGCCGCTTTCCGCCGTAAGCCAGTGAATGCCCGGCGTTCCGTGATTCCAAGGAAAGCTGGGGGCAGAATTGCCGGCGGATTCTGTCAAGCCAGAGGGCCGATTACTCCTCGCCATCCACTCCAGTATCGAGGGGACCCGGCCGAGCACAAAGCGCATCGATCGAGGTGCTGATCAGGGAAGTTTCGTATGTGCGCACGAACGGTTCGAATTGTGTTTCTGCTTTGGTCCTCTTCGTGGATCTTGGTGGCCCGCGTATATTCGCAGGACCAACAAGGGGAAACACTTGGTGGCCCGGACAGTCGGGAGATCGGTCAGGGCCCACACGGGCATCTCCTGGGGGAATGGGGCGGCGAACGGTCGCGCCTGCTTGAACGCGGCGTTAGGTTCGATTTTCAGTACGTTGCCGATTGGCTGTGGAACATCAAGAGCGAGCAAAAAGAGAGACTGGCAAGTTGGAACCGTTTCCGAGGCACCGTGGACATCGATTTTGGCGCCCGCGCTGAGCATCCGGGATTGTACTTTCATGCCACCGCACTCTGGCAGGGCGGCGGAAATCTCGGGGCTTATCTTGGCCTGCTGACCAGTCCAAGCGGCATGTCCAGCCAAAATACCTTCCGCCTCGATTCCTGGTGGGTGGAAAAGCGGTGGCTGAACCAACGGGTCACCGCGCGACTGGGTCAGTTCGCCGGTCAGGATTTTTACGGCGCGCAGCACTATGCTGCGTCTTTCATCTTTGAGCCGATGGGCTATGCCTTGGGCAATCTTTTCACGGATTTTGAGTCCTTTGATCCGCCCTCTACGACGGCGGTGGAAGTGCGCGTCGTTCCCATGCGCAACCTGTATGTAAAATCGATGGTCGAATCCGAAGACCGTAACCCTTTCGCCCATAACCCGACCGGCCTGGTTCCACAGTTTCGCGGAGTTCCCGTAAGCATCTCCGAGATCGGGTTCACTCCGGGCAAAAAGGCAACATCCATACGCGCCTTTGACACCGTTGAGGGCCGCAAGGGCTACTCCGGGCTCTATCAATTTGGTGCTTCTTACAATCCCGGAAAGTTCACAACAGCGTCAAGCGCGATACCGAAGTCAGGGAACTACCTGCTCTACTGGATGGCCAGCCAGGCCCTCTGGCGTGTCGACCCGAAAGAGGCCAGAGGAGTGGATGCGACGTTCGCCTACGATTGGAGCCCTCCTGACATCAACCGCAACAACGCATTGCTCACCGCGGGAGTGCGCTTCAACGAGCCCTTGCCGCTACGCAGGCATAACACTATGTCGGTGGGTTATGTACAGAACCGCCTGAGTCAACACTTCGTTCCAAACAGCAGGCCGGAGCACGGCGCTGAATTCAACACGCTTGTGGACGTCGCGCCCATGGCCTTTCTCCAGCCGGTCATTCAGTACTACGCGAATGCAGGCGGAAGAACGCAGCGCGCCGTAGTTTTCGGATTTAGAGCCAAAGTGGAGTTTTAAGTAGTGGTAAATCCTGCCAAAGATGATGGAACGCGTACGAATACACAGAAAACGATCGCAAGTCGCGTGCCGCCATTCAAGGCGATTCAACCTTCAACCATGAAGAATGAGACAAGGGAGTTCACATATGACCAACATGCGAAAAGAAACGGATAGTCTTGGCGTGGTCGAAGTACCCGTAGACAAGCTGTGGGGTGCTCAAACTCAGCGTTCGCTCGAACATTTCGACATTGGCAAGGACTTAATTCCACGCGAGATGATCACTGCCTATGCCACATTGAAGAAGGCCGCCGCCGCCGCCAATCACGACAGCAAGCGGCTCGGCGATGAGCAGTACAAATTGATCACTCAGACCTGCGACGAAATACTCGGCGGCCAGCATCACGACATGTTCCCGTTGCACGTGTGGATGACGGGCAGTGGCACCCAGTTCAATATGAACGTGAACGAGGTGATCTCCAATCGCTGCTGCCAGCTCGCTGGCACGCCACTCGGAAGCAAGACACCGGTGCACCCGAACGATCACGTGAATATGGCGCAGTCGTCGAATGATACGTTTCCGTCAGCCATGAATATCGCAGCCGCGGTCAACGTGAAGCAGCGCTTGATTCCGGCGGTAACAGCCTTGCGCGATGCCATCAATGAGAAAGCCCGGGAGTGGAAGGATATCGTCAAGATTGGCCGTACTCACATGCAGGACGCCACTCCGCTGACATTGGGCCAGGAATGGTCCGGTTACGTCGGGGTGTTGACGGACGATATAGAACGGCTCGATACCGCTCTTCAGGGAGTCTACCGACTGGCGCTGGGTGGCACCGCGGTGGGAACAGGAATCAATTCGGTGCCGGGTTTTGGCGAGGCTGCGGCCGCCCAGATATCCAAGCTTACAGGCTTGCCGTTTGTAACTGCACCCAACAAATTCACCGTACAGGGCGCTCACGATGCTCTGGTGCAGCTCTCGGGCACCCTGCGCACTCTGGCGGTGTCTCTCTACAAGATCGCGAACGACATCCGTCTGATGTCGTGCGGGCCGCGGGCCGGGTTTGCCGAATTGGAGATCCCGGAAAATGAGCCGGGATCATCGATCATGCCAGGCAAGGTCAACCCGACCCAGTGTGAAGCGCTCACCATGATCGCGGCGCAGGTGATGGCGGATGACGTTGCGGTTGGGTTTGGCGGCGCGGGCGGCTATCTCGAAATGAACGTTTATAAGCCGCTCATAATCTTCAACATCACCCACGCCATCACGCTCATGACCGACGGAACAACCAACTTCCGCAAATTCCTGGTGGAGGGCACCAAACCCAATCTGAAGAAGATCCACGAATATGTTGAGCGGTCGCTGATGCTGGTAACGGCACTTTCGCCTGTCATTGGGTATGACAAGGCCTCGAAGATTGCCCACTATGCCATGGACAATGACCTCACCCTCAAGGATGCCGCCTTGAAACTGGGCTTTGTAACCGAGGATGAATTTAATCGCATCGTTGATCCAAGCAAGATGGTGAAACCCTATGTGGCAAAAGCTGCCTGAGGTTGGCAATTGAGCATCGACGATACGAGAGCACGTTTGGGTGTGCCCTAATGAATCTGTTGGAACGATCTGACCTTGTCCTCACGTTCGCGCGAGTACTGCACGTCAACGGCCAGTCCACAGAGGAGACCGTGGCGGCAGCCGAGCGGCTTGGTAAGAGTCTTGGTCTGCGCGCTACGATCATTCCTGGTTGGGGAGAGCTCCAACTTCAGGAGGACGACGGAAGCACGAGATTTGTCTCCATCGCGGCCGCCAGTCCCACCGGCGTGGACATGGACCGGGTCGCCTCTGCCATGCGGGCAATCGACGAGGTCGGCTCTGGTCGGCTTGCGTTACCCGCCGTCGTCGAGATGATCAACGCTATTGCCCATGCGCCGCCTGCGCCGACCTGGCTGTTCACGATTGCCGCCGCGGCCGGCGCTGCAGCGCTGTCGGTACTTTTCGGTGTCCAACATATAGCCACCGTGGTGCTCATAGCTGCCAGCGCGGCCTCCGGGGCCGTTCTTCGTCGCACGCTGGGGAAGTACAGCACCAATCCTTTTCTGCAGCCGCTCTGCGCAGCGCTGGTCGCCGGCATTATTGGTGCGCTGGCGGTCCGTTTTCACCTGAGCTCGTCCCTGCGTCTCGTTGGGGTCTGCCCATGCATGATTCTGGTACCGGGACCGCATGTACTAAATGGCACAATGGATCTCAGCCTGGCGCGAATCAGTCTCGGTGCATCTCGTCTCGTCTATGCAGGGATCGTAATTGTCGCAATCTCAGCCGGGCTCCTCCTCGGACTGGGCCTTCTCCATGTCTCTTTGCCCGTGGGCGAGCCCGGCAGATCAATACCCCTATGGCTCGACGTCATTGCCGCCGGCGTCGCTGTTGCCGCCTATAGCATTTTCCTTTCGACGCCGTTGCCCATGTTGAGATGGCCTGTCGCCATTGGCATGCTGGCCCATGCTCTGAGGTGGTGGACACTTGCCATTGGCGCGAGCGCAGCAACCGGCGCGTTCGTTGCCTGTCTGGTCGTCGGAGTGATTCTCGCTCCAGTCGCTCGTCGGGCTCATATGCCATTCGCGGCCATTGGCTTCGCATCTGTGGTATCGATGATGCCGGGCGTCTTCCTTTTCAGAATGTCGAGCGGCCTCTTGCAACTTACCAATGGTTCGAATATGACTTTGCAGCTTCTAGGTGCGACGATTGCCGACGCGATGACCTCTATCACTATCGTTCTAGCGATCAGCTTCGGCGTCATTGTTCCGAAGATCGTGATTGATAGCTTTGGCGATAGAGCAATGGGGTCGAAATCTTGAGCGGAGAGGAGAGCCGATGTCTACGGTGCCGAGCCCCCCGCAACCCGGGCCGCATACATCAAACGAAGCTCACGATGTGGCGCGATGGCAGGGTCGCCTTCCGCCACTACTCAGCGCAGTCGCGGGCACGGTGGACGTGATTGGTTTTTTAAGTCTCAAGCTATTCACCGCCCACATTACAGGTAACCTCGTGGTGATAGCCGCTCTGCTAGTGCGCGGCGGGCCTCCCAACCTGGCCCAGATTCTCGCGGTTCCCGTCTTCATCGTCGCCGTCGCCGCTGTGTGGCTGATCGCTAAAGGGCTCGACAGACGCGGTCCGGCCTTGGCGAGGCCACTTCTCCTCGTTCAATTTCTGCTGCTCACCTGCGTCCTGATTGTTAGCGTCATCTACCATCCAGCCGAGAACCCGCGTGGATTGATGGCTGGTATCGCCGCCATGACTGCTGTCTCCGCAATGGCGTGCCAGTTCGCTTTTTTGCGCCTGGCGTTGCCCGTAGCACCTTCGACGGCCGTGATGACCGGCAACTTGACGAACACCGTCCTGTCGCTGCTGGACACGCTATCGGGCAGGGAGCCGCTGATCGAAGGCGCCAGTGAGCGGCTGAAAAAGACCCTCGGGCTCGTTATCGGCTTCCTTGCAGGGTGCATTGTAGGCGCCGCAGCGGTCTCATGGCTGGGAGTTTGGGCTTGGTCACTTCCGGTTGTGCTTGCTGCGGTTGCGGTTGCATTGGTTCCGGGGCGACGAGCTCAATCAGCGTAGTGTCTGCTGTTCGTGTATCGTCGGGCAACCCGGAAGTAATTCAGATGGGCACACGGTTGAACCATCCCCCAATTCTTGCCTGACGTCTAAGCAAATCCTTATCTTCGAACCCTGGCGCGCCCTCCGCATCCGCCCAGATTGCCTGAGCCATCCATCGAAAGATTAGAGATTCGAAAAATTAGAAATTCTAATCTAATCTTAATCTTTCTCTTACTCAATCAAAGCGATGATCCTGTCACTCTACTAGTCAGAGATGCTAGCTAGTTCCCTGACTAGGTTGTTTTAAGGCTCGCAACTCTTAGTTTGACTCTTGACGATTAAGTACATCCTTCCGGTGTTGACAATTCAAATGAGTATTCCCTTCCGGCTGAGTTAAAGCAACTGGCGTTATTTCAATGCGCGCAGGGTAAGTGCATCGTCCTTCCGGGACTTCATCCTTCCGCAAATGTTTTCTTGACCATTCGATCCGCCGTGGCGGGTCCTGGGGAGGCACTGTGATTACTGCACCTGCAACGAAACCCTATCAACACGCTGGAGTCTATGGGCTCATGGCGGCCCTGCTATTGACAACCGCACTTGCGCTTCCTTCGGTTGCGCAAGCACAGAGCAATTACGTTTACGTCAATAACCAGGCGACGTCCAACACCATCTCCGCATACTCGGTTTCTCCCAGTGGTGCACTTACCACCGTGCCCGGTTCACCGTTCCTGACGGGCGGTCAAGGGGCCAACGTCAATTGTTATGGCCTTGACCGGATTGTGATTAGCGCGCCCAACAATTTGTTGCTCGTCACCAATACGCTTGACCTGACGATCAGCGCGATGCAGATCAATCCCGCTTCTGGCGGCTTGACTGCCGTGGCGGGTTCGCCATTTGCCAGCGGCCTTTCTCTCGACGCCTGTCAGGGAATATCCCTGGCGGCCACACCAGATGGCAAATTCCTGATGGCATCCAGCAACGGCCAGATTCAGACCTTCAGTATTGCCGCAAGCGGAGCCCTCTCTCTGGTAGCGACCACGCCGAACTGCTGCACCCCAATGGTCAGCATGAAGATTTCGCCCAACGGCCAGTTTCTGGCGACCTCCAATGAGACCAGCGCCTCAGTCTTCACCGTGAACACCGTGACTGGCGCGCTTACACCTGTCCTGGGATCACCATTTGTGAAAACCGGCACGGGAACTCTGGCCGGCCTTGACTTCAATAGCTGCGGCAATAACCTGCTGTATGGCGGTGAGGCGACCGCAACATCAACCATCGCTGATGCCTGGACCGTCGCGGCTTCGGGAGCTTTAACCGCTGTACCTGGAAGCCCATTTCATAGCGTTTCTGGAACCAACTCCAACGTGGTGCTACTCAGTCCTGATAACACGCGGCTGTTTGAAAGCAACCAGCTCAGCAACAGCGTCAATTCATTCACGGTCAACGCTGATGGCAGTTTGAAGAATATCGGCAGCTTTGGCGGCACGGGGTTCCTCCATACGCCCGCCGGAATGGCAACCGATCGATCCGGGAGTTTCCTGTATGTGGCGGACGATCCTTTCGGAATAGCTGTGTTACGAATCAACGGCGATGGATCGCTCTCCAATCTGAGTGATACGGCGATCAATCGCCCGGGCTCGATTCAGGGCTTGGCAGCCTATCCTGCGCGCAGCTGCGCCAGCGCGGACTTCTCACTCACCATGACCGCCGCACCGAATCCAGTCGTGGTCGGGACCAACCTCACCTATTCCATCACGATCACGAATAACGGACCGGATGCTGCCGCCGCCACGATTGAGGATGTTCTGCCCACAGGAAAGCTTTTCGTAAATTCCTGTTCCGCCGCCGGCGGAGGCGTGTGCAGCGGCACAGCGAATCATCGGTTCATCAGTTTTCCTTCCCTCCTGAGCGGCCAAACTGCTACGGCAACCATCCTTTCCCAGGTGAGCACATCGCTCGCCAACAACAGCGCGTTGAGCAACACGGTCAGTCTCAACAACAGTTCCGCGATTGATCCCAATCCTGCCAACAACTCAGCTACCGCCACAGTCAACGTGGTGACGCTGGTCCCAACAACGCTCACCGCTGCTCCGGCAAACGGAACGTTTGGCGGAAGCGCGCTGCTTTCGGCAAACCTGCATAGAAGCGTTGACAGTTCTCCCATCGCGGGCAAATCCGTGGCGTTCTCGCTAAATGGCAGCGCGGCAGGCAGCGCAATCACTGACGCCACAGGCACGGCGTCTCTCACCATCGGCATCGGCGGCATAAGTGTCGGAACCTATCCCGGAGCCGTCCTTGCCACGTTCGCCGGCGATACTGCGTTCGCTACCAGCAGCGGAACAGCGCCGCTGGTTGTAGCGCCTGCGGTCCTCACAGTCACGGCGGGCAATGCGTCCAGAATTTACGGCGATCCCAATCCTGTGTTCGCCTTTACCATCTCAGGTTTCGTAAACGGTGACACTGCCGCTGTAGTCTCAGGCAGTCCTGGCTGCACCAGTGCGCCGCCGACAGGCAATATCGGATCGTATCCCATCGTATGTACTCTGGGGACTCTTGCCGCACCCAACTACAGCTTTGCTTTCGTTGACGGAACCCTGACCGTGACGCCGGCTGCGTTGAACGTCGCGGCCGCCAGTGCCAGCCGCCTGTACGGCGATCCCAACCCAGCCTTCACTGGGACCCTCACGGGAATCAAGAACGGAGACAACATCACGGCGACCTACGCCAGCACGGCCACACCGGCCAGCCCGGTAGGAACGTATCCGATCGTTCCAACGCTGGCGGATCCAACGGCGAAGCTCGGCAATTACACGGTGACTTCCAACAACGGAACGCTCACTGTGAATCGGGCGTTGTTGTCCGTGACTGCCGCGAATGCAACTCGTGTTTACGGCGATCCTAATCCTGTGTTTACCGGCACGATTACAGGCATCAAGAACGGCGATAACATCACGGCGACTTACGCCAGCGCTGCCACCGCCGCCAGTCCGACTGGAACGTATCCGATCATACCCACGCTCATTGACCCAACTGCGAAGCTCAGTAACTACACGGTGGTCTCGAACAACGGCACGCTAACGGTAACTCCCGCGCTCTTGACTGTGACGGCGGCCAATGCAAGCCGGCTTTTTGGCGATCCCAATCCAGTCTTCACGGGAACAATAACCGGCCTGAAGAACGGGGACAACATCACGGCCACCTATGCCACAAGCGCTATAGCGTCAAGCCCGGTGGGGACTTATCCGATCGTTCCAACTCTTGTGGATCCGACAGGTAAGCTCGGCAACTACACAGTTGTCTCAAATAACGGGATCCTCACCGTTGCGGGCGCATTACTAACCGTCACCGCCGACAATGCAACCCGCTTGTACGGCGATGCGAATCCAGTCTTTACCGGCACAATCACCGGCCTGAAAAACGGTGACGTCGTTACCGCCACATACGCCAGCGTGGCCACGCCGGCCAGCTCAGTGGGAACTTACGCGATCATCCCCACCCTGGTCGATCCCGCTGGAGTACTCAGCAATTACGCCGTGACCTCGAATAATGGCACTTTAACTGTAACTGCTGTCGCTTTGATTGTGACCGCCAATAATGCGAGCCGGTTGTATGGTGACCCGAACCCAGCATTCACCGGTGCCATCACTGGATTAAAAAATGGAGACAACATCACGGCAACGTATGCCAGCGTAGCAACCCCGGCCAGTCCTGTAGGGACGTATTCAATCGTGCCCACACTGGTGGATCCAACCGGGAAGCTGAGCAATTACACGGTTGCATCGAACAATGGCGTCCTCACGGTGAACGTTGCGGCATTGACTGTATCCGCCGCCAACGCGAGCCGCGCCTATGGTGATCCCAACCCACTCTTTGGTGGAATCATCAGCGGGCTCAAAAACGGCGACAACATCACGGCGACTTACGCCAGCGCCGCCACAGCTGCGAGCCCAGTGGGAACGTATCCCATAGTGCCCACGCTGGTTGATCCGGCAGGGAAACTCAGCAACTACGCCGTCACCTCAAACAATGGCACGCTGACGGTCAACCCAGCATTGTTGACTGTGACTGCGGCCAATGCCAGCCGGGCATTCGGCGCACCCAACCCAGCCTTTACCGGGACGATTACCGGACTGAAGAATGGCGACAATATTACCGCCACATTCGCCACCACGGCGACGGCCGCTAGTCCCGTCGGAACATATCCGATCGTGCCTACTCTGGCGGACCCAGCCGGAAAGCTCACCAACTACACCGTGGTTTCCAACAACGGCATTCTCACCGTGGCTGGTGCGGTGCTGACTGTGACTGTGGACAATGCAAGCCGGCTGTATGGTGATCCGAATCCAGTATTTACGGGCACAATTACGGGACTGCAAAATGGCGACAACATCACCGCGACGTACTCAAGCGTTGCCGATCCAACAAGCCCGGTGGGCACTTACGCAATCGTACCAACCCTGGTGGATCCGACGGGCAAGCTCGCTAACTACAGTGTGGTTGTCAAGAACGGAATTCTGACCGTAACTCCAGTTCCGCTGACTGTGACCGCGGACAACGCAAGCCGGCTGTACGGTGATCCGAACCCCGCATTTACCGGCACAATCATCGGATTGAAGAACAATGACAACATCACGGCGGCATTCGCCAGCGCTGGTTCGGCAAGTCCGGTCGGAACGTACCCGATCACGGCCACCCTGGTTGATCCAACAGGAAAAGCCGGCAATTATGTTGTCACCTTTGTTAACGGAACGCTCACAGTGAATCCCACGCCGTTATCGGTGACCGCGGCAAATGCCAGCCGTTTTTACGGTGATGCAAACCCGGCTTTTACCGGGACGATCACGGGAATCAAAAACGGCGACAACATCACTGCGAGCTATTCGACTACCGCGACTGCAGCCAGCCCGCTGGGATCGTATCCGATCGTGCCAGCTTTGGTCGATCCAACGGGCAAGCTAAGCAACTACACTGTTACTGCGCTCAATAATGGGATCTTGACAGTCACTCCCGCGCCTCTGACGGTTACAGCCGCCAATGCATCGCGGTTGTACGGCGATCCTAATCCTCTCTTGACGGGAACCATCACGGGAATCCGGAACGGAGACGCTATCACCGCCAGCTACTCGACGGTGGCAACGCCGGCAAGCAGCGTAGGAACCTACGCCATCGTGCCGACTTTGTCTGATCCGACAGGAAAACTCGCAAACTACACCGTCGTCTCAAACAATGGCGTTCTGACGGTGAACCCGGCTCCTTTGACGGTGACGGGCACCAACGCTACGCGTTTATACGGTGATCCAAACCCGGCCTTCACTGGAACAGTAAGCGGTCTCAAAAATGGTGACGTCATCACTGCCACCTTTGTGAGCGCGGCTGATCCAACCAGTCCGGTGGGAAGCTACGCGATCATTGCCACGCTAGTCGATCCAGGAGTCAGGCTTGGCAATTACACTGTGATCTCGAACAACGGAATCCTCACCGTGGCTCCTGCGCCATTGGCGGCAACGGCAGCCAGCACGAGCCGGCTCTACGGTGATCCGAACCCTGCTTTCACCGGCACTATTAGCGGGTTGAAGAACGGCGACAACATTACCGCCACCTTCTCCAGCGCCGCCACAGCAGCCAGCCCGGTGGGGACTTACCCAATCGTGCCAAGCTTCATCGATCCCGCTGGTAGGCTGGGAAATTACACAGTCACTTCGAGCGGCACACTTACCGTGACGCCGGCTCCATTGACGGCGACCGCGAACAGCGCAAGCCGGATCTACGGCAACGCCAATCCCGTCTTCACCGGCACGATTACCGGTCTGAAGAATGGCGACAACATTACGGAAAGCTTTAGCAGCGCCGGGCCAGCCAGTCCTGTGGGAACGTACGCAATCGTCCCCGCATTGGTCGATCCGACCGGAAAGGCCGGCAACTATGCCGTCACCTTTAGCAATGGAACGCTGACGGTAACTCCAGCGCCTCTCTCTGTTGCTGCTGCCAATGCCAGCCGGTTGTATGGCGACCCGAATCCCGCATTTACCGGGACGATTACCGGCATCAAAAATGGCGATAACATCACCGCGAGCTTTGCGACCGCCGCAACGCCCGCCAGCGCTGTAGGAACTTTTGCTATCGTCCCAACGTTGATTGATCCGACAGCGAAGCTCGGCAACTACACCGTAACTTCGACCAACGGCACGCTGACCATCAACCGGGCGCCGCTTTCAGTGACCGCCGCCAACGTTGCGCGCACTTTCGGCGCAGCCAACCCGGCCTTGACAGGTACGATCACCGGGATTAAAAACGCGGATAACATCACTGCTACGTTCGCAACAACTGCCATCGCCTCTAGCCCGGTAGGCTCGTATCCAATTACTCTCACGCTTGTGGATCCGACTGCCAAGCTGGGCAACTACACGGTGACCAGCACCAACGGAGTGTTGACCGTGAATAGAGCGCCACTGACCATCACGGCCAACAACCAAACCAAGGTCCTGCATGCCGCTAATCCCGCGCTTACGGCGACTTACAGCGGCTTTGTTCTGGGCCAGACTCCGGCGTCACTTACCGGAACTCTGACCTGCACAACTACATCAACCACTCTCACGGCGGTGGGCAACTTCCCCATCGCTTGCTCGGGGCAGACCTCAGCAAATTATGCGATCACATTCGTGCCCGGCACTTTGAGCGTACTGTACGCTTCTGGGGGATTGTGCAAAGGAGCGGCTGGTCACGCGATTCTCGCTCCGATCCTGGCGAACGGAACAAGTTCTTTCCTGCAAGGAACGACGGTTCCCGCTCGATTCCGGGTCTGTGACGCGAATGGCGTTTCTCAGGGAACTCCCGGAGTGGTCGCCAGCTTCTTCCTGGTGAAGATCATCACGGGCACAACCACCACAACGGTTCATCAAGTACCTCTTGGCGCGCCGGGTTTTGTTTTCAATACTTCACCCGCCCAGCTGAGATGGGAGTTCAACAGCATCACCACCTCGAACCTGCCGAAAGGCTCAACCTATGGCTATCAGATTGGGCTGAATGACGGCACGTCTATTACCTTCCAGTTCGCAGTGAGGTAGATGAAAATGGGGAGGGGCGGCTTCAGTCGCCCCTCCCCATTTCTCCGTCCGCACGAGTGATTTCCAGAGTGTGGGGCAGTGGTTCTGTCATTCGCCTGTATGAATGGCTCACTGACGGAAGGGCGCCCTCTCCATTTCCGACTGAACCTACACAGGTCGAACCATTCCCTCAATTCTTGCCAGAAATCTAAGCAAATCCTTATCTTCAAACTCGCCCCGCCGTGGGAAAGCGATGTTCCCTGTGTGAAAACATTTTCCTATTTTCCCTGATCCCACTGCCGCCTTTCTGCTGCCTCCGTGTCCTTAAACCATCCCTATTACAGAGCTAACCCATTTACTTTCAGCTAAATGAAAGCAGCTCACCCCAGGGCGTCCCATTGTCCTTAAGTCCATGGCCTTTCAGCAGCTTTGGCTCTGAACATGCACATATTGGATCGTCCCGCAAACTTAAATTCGCTTTTTTGGCAGCCGGAGCAAGAATGAAACATACCGTAGAGCGCGACTTCGATATTCCACCTCAGTCGGTTATTTTTGGCGCCTCTGACGCCATGAAAAAGATCCAGCATGACCTGGCCATGATCGCTTCGGCGGATGTGCCTGTGCTGATTCAAGGTCCGAGCGGGACCGGCAAAGAAATTATTGCCAAACTGATCCACCGCGGATCATCCCTGGCCAAGGGGCCGTACGTGAAGCTGAACTGCCCGGCGATTCCCGATGCGCTGCTCGAAAGCGAGCTTTTTGGCTATGAAAAGGGCGCATTCACCGGGGCGGTCACTTCCAAACGCGGCTTAATCGCGCTCGCTGATGGCGGCACGCTCTTTCTCGATGAAATAGGCGAACTCAGTCTGGGTCTCCAGTCCAAGCTCTTGCAGGTACTGCAGGATGGAAAGTTCAGCCGCCTCGGCGCCGAAGAGGATACGCGTTCCGAAGCGCGGGTAATCTGCGCCACCAATCGAGATTTGAAACGGGAAATTGCCGCTGGCACCTTCCGGGAAGACCTTTTTTACCGCGTCAATGTCGTGAACATTACGCTGCCGTCACTGCGTGAGAGAAGCGCGGACATTCCCGAACTGGTGGAATATTTCCTCACCCATTTCAACATGATGTACAACCGCAGGGCCTTGCCGCTTTCGGCTTCGCTCGTGCGCCTGCTGCAGACCTATCACTGGCCCGGCAATATCCGCCAACTGGAAAACCTTATCAAGCGTTACGTGATTCTGGGTACGGAAGCGTGCATTAGCAGTGATCTGGCGGAGCCCGCGCCCAGCAACTTTGACTATGAGATTCCCATGGAAGGCCCGGTGCCGCTCAAGAAGATCACCAGCCAGGCCGTGCATCGTCTGGAGAAGGAAATCATCCTCAAAGTCCTTCAGGCCCATCACTGGAACCGCCGCCGCGCCGCGCAAGCGCTCAAGATCAGCTACCGCGCGCTCCTGTACAAGATCCGCGATGCCGGTTTGTCGCCCAATCGCACCAACGTAAAAAGCATGCCCGCGGAAAGCAGTGCCCCGGTGCATGGCGATCTGGAGCCTGACGCTGCCGCGGAAAACGTGGGAGAATTATTGCCCATTGCCAAGGTGAGCAATGCTTAAAATCGGCGGACAGAGGATTCCCACCAAGACGCTGGTGCTTCTGACGAGCGAGAGCCTGCTGATTATTTTCGGGCTCGCGCTGGCCACCGCTGCGCGTTTTGCTTCTTCGCGATGGGAATACGCCGGCGGCAACACCATTGCCCGTTTCGTCATAGTCGTTCTGATGTGCGAATTTGCCCTCTACTACAACGATCTTTATGACATTGAAGTCATGAAGTCGCGGGCGCGGCTCTTGATTGGTCTTTTGCAGGCGCTGGGCGTGGCCTGTATGGGGCTGGCGCTGCTTTATTACCTTGCTCCTGGCGTGAGCCTGGGCAGAGGTATTGCCGCATTGGCCGTCCCCACCATCATGACGTTCATCTTTGCGTGGCGCGTCCTGCTTGATTCCAAGGGCTTCTTCTTTCTTCCCAGCCCTGAACGCGTCTTGATTGTGGGCACCGGTTCCACCGGCATTTCGCTCACGCGGGAAATATGTTCTCGGCCCGATCTCAACCTCAAAGTTCTCGGCTTTCTGGATGAAAAGGGAGAAAACATCGGCATGCGGCTGGTCAATCCGGGAATCATCGGCGGCCTGGGTGATCTGGAAGCGCTGGTGCGCGAGAAGAATATTGATCGCGTGGTGCTCTCGCTCAAGGAGCAGCGCGGGCATATGCCGTATCGCGAGCTGTTGCGCCTCAAGTTTGCCGGCGTCATCGTTGAAGACGCGCATACCGTTTTCGAAAGAATCAGCGGCCGCATCGCCCTGGAGAGGCTATCGCCCAGTTGGCTCATCTTTAACGATGGCTTTGGGAAGAGTAAGTTTTTGGTGGCGGCTAAACGCACCATGGATGTCGTGGCTGCCCTGATCGCCATCACCCTGACTCTGCCAATCATGGCCCTGGTTGCGCTCGCGATCCTGATTGAGAGCGGCGGCCCTGTACTCTTCCGGCAAAAGCGCGTCGGACTGCACGGCGAACAGTTTGAAATCTTTAAGTTCCGTTCCATGCGGCAGGACGCCGAAAAAGGCGGTCCCAGCTGGGCCACTGACGGCGACAATCGCATTACCCGCGTCGGCGCGTTCATTCGCAAATATCGCCTCGACGAACTGCCGCAATTCTTCAACATTCTGCACGGCACCATGAGCCTGGTGGGGCCGCGCCCGGAGCAGCCGTACTTCTGCGAAATGCTGGAAACCAGCCTGGATTTCTTTTCCCAGCGCCACACTGTGCGCCCGGGAATTACCGGATGGGCACAGATCAAGTACCAGTACGGTTCCACCGTGGAAGATGCCAAGAGAAAGCTCGAGCTTGACCTCTTTTACATCAAGCACCTTTCCATTTCGCTGGATATGGTCATTGTTTTTGAAACGGTCAAGGTCATTTTTCTTGGCAAAGGTGCCAAATAGTGAACTGCAATTTTCCCCGTCGGCTCCTGAAAGGGAGTTTGACGGAGAGTGGGAGCGCATACATGTTTTCGTTTAAGAAACCAATTGTCCTTACCCTGGCGATTTGCTGGATCGCCGGCGCTGGCAGCCTGGTGGCCCAGACCCTGCCCTTACAAGCAAAGACCGCTAACCTGAAAACTCCTGATCTTGCGGCTTCGGATACGGCCAAGCCTGCTGATTCTGCCAGGCCCGCGGAAGTGGTTCCCGCCGGCTACATCGTCGGCGACTCCGATATTATTCGCGTCAATGTCTGGAAAGAGCCGGAAGTCTCGCAGACGGTTGTAGTTCGCACGGACGGCAACATCTCGCTGCCCCTGATTAACGAAGTCAAAGTGAGCGGGATGACCCCGCTTCAAATACAGGATATGGTCGCCGAAAAGCTGAAGGGCTTCCTCAATAGTCCGCAGGTGACCGTCACGGTGATTGAGATTCGCAGCAAGCGCGCCTTCATTACCGGTGAGATCGCGCGGCCCGGCACCTATTCACTCAACGCGCAGACAACTGTACTGCAACTGATTGCACAAGCCGGTGGCTTCACTCCATTTGCCAAGAGAGACGGCATCGTCATTCTGCGCACTGAAGATGGCCGCCAGTCTCGCCTCAAGTTCAAGTACAAGGAAGTCGTCCAGGGTAAAAAGACGGAGCAAAACATTGCTCTTCATCCAGGAGATACGGTGGTGGTCCCATGAAAATACAAACGATTACAAAACGGACGCTGCTTGCGCTGATTGTGGCGGCATTGCTTGCTGCGCCTTGTGCTATGGCGCAGACTGCGGCGCAGACCAAATCCTCCAACGCAGCGGACCAGAAGGAAACTGCTGCCTCTGAGCCGGCATCCGACCAGCCCTGGTATGCCAACAGCCAGGGAGCGTATACCGTCTCGTTGGGGACGGGCCAGCTCATCAGCCTGTATCCGCAGCCCCGAAATGACCAGACGATCCCCAGCGGGGAATACGTCGAGGGTCAGCAGTCTGTCTCTTTGAAGAGCAAAGATTACAAGTATCAGATGTTTTACGGACTCTCGGCCTCCAGCATCTACACCAACAGCATCGGCGGTTTAGGCACGGGCTCGGACCTCGTCTCCACATCAATCAACCCGTACCTCGCGCTTTTTGTCCCCACCCGGACTGGTCGGTTTCTGCTGCAGTATTCTACCGTTGTCAATCCCAATGACACCCAGAGCGGCGGGCCGCAGTCTTATCACACCGTGACCCTGAGCGGGATGGGCTCGATCAGTCAGCGTTTGTATTGGACAGCCTCTTCCAGCGGCAGCTACGGATCAGAGTCCGCGCGTTTGCAGGGTCCTTTGAGTTTTCTGATCGTGCAAAGCACGCCGATTGCGGACACCACGTCCACGGCAGTGCTGCTGCAGGCCAAGAATGTGGCTTTTGCTGAAAACAGCATCGGTCTCGGTTGGTTGAAAAGCCGTCGTGACAAGATCAGCATCACCGCCTTCCACGTTTACACCGGTATTGCAGGCGATCCCACTACTCCCCAGTCGCTCGGCTCCCACGCTAATGCGATTGGAGGAAAGCTTGAATATATCCGCACTCTTACTCCTCGCATTGACCTCCGCAGCTATGGTGAGACTGAATCGGTGCTGAACGGTCCCACCTGCAATACCTATGGCGGCGGACTTGGTATCGGCGTGCGCATGACTCACTCGATTTCATTTGACGTGCAGGGCGGCCCGCAATGGTCCACCTCTACTTGCGGATCTCCGCAGTCGGCCAATTTCAGCGCCAGCATCGTCAAGAATTTTGGCAATCAGGACAAGATCTACGCCAGCGTGAACCGCATGTTTACCACCATCGCACGCCTGGATAGCCGCTGGGAAGATAACGCCACGGTCGGCTTCGCCAAGGGCGTCCGCCGTTTCACCTTTACCACGGACGCAGGCTACCTTCGCGGTGATTCCATCACCACTGTGGTGCCTGCTTATCACGGATACTTTGTCGCACCCCGCGTTCGCTACAAGATCATGAACACCATGGGCTTGAGCGCGGGCTATCGCTCGTTCCACGGCGCCGGCGGAAACCTGGTGAGTGGAAATCTGAGCTACGCAGTCGTCGGCATTGAGTGGTATCCGTCGCCGCTGCATTTCCGGTAAGGCCATCAATCACGGATGAATGAGTCACGGAGGAACAATGAAACAGGCAACAAATAATGATGAAACCACAAACCAGTGGATGGCCTTTTGGCACACCGTGCGGCATTATCGCGGCTGGATCCTGCTCGGCACAGTCATGCTTTCTCTTGCGGGATTTGCCATTGTCCTCCTGATGCCGGACCGCTATAAGGCTACGACTACGATCCTGGTCGATCCGCAAAAGGTTTCTGAAAAATATGTAAGTCCCACCGTAAGCTCTGATCCCGGTCAACGCCTGACCACCATTACCCAGCAAGTGCTCAGCACCACCCGCTTGCAGCAGATCATTGATGACATGCATCTCTATCCGGAGCTGCGCGGGAAGCTTTCGCGCGAAGAGCTCATCGATCTGATGCGCAAGGACATCACCATCACGGTGAAGCAGGGATCCTCTTCCGGGCTGAGCGCATTCACCATTGAGTATGAAGGCGGCCAGCGCCAGCAGGTGGCCCAGGTCGCCAACCAGCTTGCTGCCAGCTTCATCGAATGGAACGTGAAGAGCCGTGAGCAACAGACGCACGACACCACAGAGTTTCTGGATGCCCAGCTCAAGGAAGCAAAGCAAAACCTGGAACAACAGGAAGCCCGCTTGAGCGCCTTCAAGATGCGCCACCTGGGTGAAATGCCCGAACAGCAAACGGCGAACATGCAGGCTCTTTCGCAGTTGCAGGTCCAGTTTCAGGCCAATGCTGACGCTCTCAACCGCCTGGAAGTTGAACGCACCCTGCTCTCGCGCGGTCTTGAAAACGGAAATTCGGGCGCCGAGAAGGTTGTTCCTGTCCTCACCGAGCGCGCCAAGCTTGAGGGCGAGCGGCGCCGGCTCCGCACTCAGCTCCAGGACTTGCAAAACCGCTACACCAACGCACACCCCGAAGTCATAGACGCTGCTTCACAGTTAGCGCGCGTTGAAGCCAGGCTGAAGGCTCTGCCTCCCGACCCTCCGATTGCCGTGGAAACACAGGACAACACTGCCGTTACAGTTCGATTGCAGATCCTCGATCGTGAATCGAAACGGCTCACTGAGGATCAGAAAAAACTTACCGGCCAGATGGCCTCTTATCGCGTCAAAGTGGACGCCGTTCCCGTCCGCGAGCAGGAGATGGCCGAACTGAACAGAAATTACAGCGTTTCCAAAGACCATTACCAGTCTTTGCTCGACAAGACGTTCTCTGCCGGCATGGCTGCCGATCTGGAAAAGAAGCAGCAGGCTGAACATTTCACCATTCTTGATCTGGCCCAGGTCCCGGAAAAGCCGTTCAAGCCCAAGCGTAGCCTCCTGTTTCTGGGAGCGTTTCTGGCGGCGCTGGCTATGTCTCTGGGCCTTGCTTATGTCAAAGACACGATGAACGCCACTGTCAAGTTTGAACGGGAGATGAAGGCGATGTTGCCGGCCAGCGTTCCGCTGTTGGCGGTCGTGCCCCAGCTCCGGTCTGCTGCTGATCGCCGCAGTTCGATTCGCTTCGCCGTGATTGCGGTGGTCATCTCCCTGATCGGATGCGCTCTGGAAGCGGGATTATTTCTGAAGCTGCATTCGATTTTGTAATCCGCACACGTTTAGTGGAATAAATGCGGCAAGTATATGGCGCGAAAAATCGATTCGATTCGCACGGCAGGGAAAATTCGTGACTGGAACTTCCATGAGCGCACTCAAGACACTCTATCGGCACTCGTCCCATTACCTGGGTGGGCGAGTGGCTGTCATGCTCCTGGGATTCATTTCTTTTCCGGTGTTCACGCGCGTCTTTTCCGTCGCTGAATATGGCGCCATCAATCTGATCGTGAACACCGTCCTGCTCCTGACGGTGCTGTCCAAATTCGGGTTTCAGCATTCCGTTCAGCGTTATTACCCTGAGGGCGAAGCTTCCACGGGCCCGGACACGCTCCGCCGTTACTACTCCACATTGTTTTACAGCACCGGCATGCTGGCGCTGGTTTTGACTCTGCTCTTCGTCGCGTCACTATTCTTCGGCGCCGGACGCTTTCTGGGAATCACCGCCGGTGGAACTCTGCTGCTCGCATGCAGCCTGGTGATGATTCGCGCATTGCGCTCCATGCAGATGAATCTGATGCAGATGGAAAACAAGACACGCCTCTTCAACGGCGTGGACATCCTGCAAAAAGCCCTGACCATCGGCATAGTTTGCGCCCTGCTGTTCTTCTGGCAGAAGACCGTTTTCGCCTTCTTCCTCGGAATGGTAGTGGTTGAAGGCATCATCCTTCTGCAATACCTGCCGGTACTTTCACGCCGCCAGTTGCTTTCACCCGCTATGTTTGACGTGGGCTTTCTCCGTACTGCTGCGGCCTTCTCGCTGCCCTTGATGGCCGCGGAAATCTCCTGGGTCGTTCTCGATTCCGGCGACCGTTTCTTTGTCCAGCATTATCTCGGCGCACAGGCGCTGGGCTTCTACGCCGCGGCGTACGGCATCGCCATTTATCTTCAGGACGTGCTGATGGCGCCGCTGCAAATGGCGCTCTTCCCCATCTGCATGCGCGTCTGGAACACTGAGGGCAAAAAGGCCACACAGGATTTTCTCTCCCGCAGTCTGGACCAGTTCATTCTCGTCGCGGTCGCTATCGTTTGCGTGGCTATCGTTACCTCGCGCGACGTCATCGTCCTGCTCGCTTCCCGCAAGTTTCAGGAAGCACACAGGCTGCTCCCATTTCTGGTGATTGGCCTGGTGCTTTCCGCCGTGACCATTTATTTCCGTCCCGGCCTGATGATCCACAAGCGCGCTTCGAAGATCGCTATCGCTACTTTCTATGCCAGCATTCTCAATATTGCTCTGAACGTCGTCCTGCTGCCTCGCGTCGGCCTTGTCGGGGCGGCCATTGCTACCACTGTGAGTTACGCTGGCATCGTTGTCTTTCTCGCATACCAGTCGCTGCGCGTCCTGCCGTACAAGCTTGAGCTGGTTTCCTTTGCCCGATACATCGTCACCGGAGCTGTTGCTGCATGGCTCGTCAGCCAGTTGCCCGTGGAAACTCCTTTCGTCAGCGCCGTAGTGAAGGGAAGCCTGATCCTGGTGTTGTACGCTGGGATTCTTTTCGCCATCGACAAGCGTGTGCGCGAACTGCTCACGAACATATGGACCTCGATGACCGGCTGGCTTCATTCCTCCAGTGAAGCGGCACTGGAGCCGATATCAGCCATTACGGAGAGGACTTAAGCCGTGCATTTTGGACTGGAACAATACGTTCCCCTGGCCCTCTACATCGGCGCAATCGCAGCCTTTCTGCTATCGCTCTTCTGGCGGCCGCAGGCAGGGCTGTACTTCCTAATCCCGCTTCTGCCGTTGCAGACTATCCGCTACCGCATTCTCGACTTCCCCTTGGGCAACAAGCTGATTGACATGTTGCTGCTTGGGGTTGTCCTCGGCGCAATCTTCAAAGGCGGTTTCCGTTTCGCTAAAACGCCGATGAATAAGCTGCTCATCCTGTTTGGCGTCTTTTGTTACGTGCAGCTCTGGCGCGGCGCCTTTTTCTTGAACTCAGAAATGCCTCTTTCCATCAGCGATCCTCGTTTTTCCAACTGGAAAAACTACATGGTCATGTTCATCATTTTTGCGGTCGTGGTTAGCGTGATCAAGGATGTGAAGCAGATCAAAATCATCGTGGTGCTCATGTGCCTTTCCGTGCTTGCCGTGGACAAAGGCTTTTATGGCACCATGAGCGACCGCGATCTCTCGCATTTCTCGTATGACGTGCGCGATGGTGGTGCTCTCGGCTATGCCGGGGTAAATGGCGTGGCTACTTTCGAAGCCGAATTGATGCTGTTTCTGTTGGGGTTGAGCGCTTTACAGAAGCGCAAGTCCCTCAAGGTCGCTCTCTGGGGCCTGTTCGCTTTCAGCGGCTATTGCCTGCTGTTTTCGTACTCTCGCGAAGCCTATGTCGGTGTTCTTGTCGGATTGTTCTTTCTTGGACTCGTCAGACAGCGCTGGGTCCTGCTCGCCTTGGCTGTTTTTCTGCTGAGCTGGCAAAGCTTTGTGCCGATGTCAGTGCAGGAGCGCATACTCATGACGTACGACAAGAATGAGCAGCAGCTCGATACCTCGGCGCAAGACCGCGTCGTCTTGTGGGATGACGCCATGAACCTGTTTCGCCAGAATCCTGCGCTGGGCGCTGGCTTTGATACCTACCAATGGCAGCACCGCGTCGGCATATATACCGATACACATAACTATTTCTTGAAAGTGCTGGTGGAGACGGGTGTCCTGGGCCTGATGTTCTTCCTCTTCCTTCTTGCCAAAATGACCCGGCTCGGCGTAAAGCTCTACAGAAGCGCTCAGGATCCATTTCTTCAGTCGATCGGCTTGGGCTTCTCCCTGTTAATGGCCTGCGTCTTCGTCGTCAATTTCTTTGGCGATCGCTGGCTTTATGTGGAAGTAAACGGATTTCTGTGGGTCATGCTGGCCTGCGTTGTGCGCGGGCTGATGATCGAAAACGAACGAAAAGAAGAGCCTGCCGCGGTTGCTGACGAAGCTCCGCCCGATGCTTTGCCCTGGATGCGTGAACAAGAACCGGCTGTGGTTTAAGAAATACCAGGTGTAAGAGGTTGTGTAAGACATAAAGGTGCACTACAGATTATGTGTGGAATCTTTGGACAAATCGGCAGTTCGCCCGCGGACGAAAAATGCGGGTTGGAACTCCATCATCGCGGCCCTGATGACAGCGGGCTTAAATATTTTACGCTGTCGAATGGTTCGATCTGGGTGAGCTTGCAGCATCGCAGGCTGTCCATCATTGACCTATCATCGGCCGGCCATCAGCCCATGTGCAATGAAGATGAGTCAATCTGGATCACCTTTAATGGCGAGATTTATAACTTTCAGGAATTACGGGCGCAGCTGGTTGCCGCCGGACACACTTTCCGCTCCCATACCGATACTGAGGTCATCATCCATGGTTACGAGGAGTGGGGCAATGAAGTGGTCAAGAAGCTGCGCGGCATGTTTGCTTTCGCGCTGTGGGACCATCGCCATCGCCGCATGCTGCTGGCCACCGACCATCTGGGCAAGAAGCCTCTCTTCTACTCGCATAACGATGCCGGTCGCAAATTCGTCTTCGCCTCCGAAATCAAAGCCATCCTCCAGGCCGGCGTGCCAGCGGAACTCGATCCCGTGGCCATGCACGACTATCTCACTTATCTGTATTTTCCTTATCCCTCTACCGCATTCAGGCACGTGCGCAAGATGGCGCCCGGCTCCGCCATGGAGATAGTGGTCGACTCCGAGGGCGACCTGCGTCGCCGTGAATGGAAATATTGGGACGCCGCCGAAACCGCCGGCGCACCATTGCAGATGTCCGAAGCGGAGATGATTGACCGTGCGCGCGAACTGATGGAAGAATCGGTCAAGCTGCGCATGATCAGCGACGTGCCGTTGGGACTCTTCCTGAGCGGCGGACTCGATTCCAGTGCGATCACCGCTTTTGCCGCGAAGAACAGCCACGAGCAGGTGAAGACTTTCACCATCGGCTTCGAAAACAGCAAGTTTTACGACGAGCAGCCCGTGGCGAAGCTAGTCGCCGAACGCTTCAACACCGAACACCATATCCTGCAGGCAGACGAGGCCTGTGCGGCCTACATGACTGATGTGGTGCGGCATTTTGATGAGCCGTTTGGCAACCCTACGGCAATTCTTGAATACATCATCACCAAACAAATGCGGAAGCACGTCACGGTAGCCATCTCGGGTGATGGTGGCGACGAGCTCTTTGGCGGCTACGTACGTTATGCCGGTGCCGCCATGGCCCGCCGATATCGCCAACTGCCCCAGTTTCTGACGAAGGGCTTGGTTTCGCGATTGTCCGGGTTCATGAATGACGCGACTGACGGACGCCACGGTTTCCGCCGCGTGCGTGAATTCGCGCAGTCCGCCTGGCAGGCCGAAGAAGATATGTACATCGACTGGGTCGGCTACTTTTCGGAAAACGAGAAGCAGTCACTCTACACGTCAGACTTCTCCGCGTCCGTCGGCGGACGTGACTCCGGTGATTTTCTGCGCCAGTTTTTCCGCCGCGGCGCGAAGTTGGACCCGATGAGTCGGCTTGGCTACGTGGATGCCGCGTCATTCCTCTGCTGCAATTGCCTGGAGTATGCCGATCGCATGTCTATGGCCAACTCGCTGGAGGTACGAGCGCCGTTCACTGACTATCGCCTCTTGGAGTTTGCCATGCAAGTGCCCCAGCGCATGAAGGTCCGTAACATGACCACCAAGTGGATCACGCGGCAGGCCATGCGTGGCATTTTGCCGCACGAGGTGCTTGCCAAGAAAAAAATGGGCTTCAACCCGCCGCTGCCGCAGTGGATCAATGGCGAGCTCAAGCCTGTGATCAAAGAATTTCTTTCGCCTGCGGCAATCGAGCGCCGTGGCCTTTTCCGTCCTGACGCGGTGCAGAAGATCCTCCGCGACCACGCAGAGAATCGCCGGGACAACGCGCTGAAAATCTGGGCGCTGTTGATGATCGAGGTGTGGCAGCGCATGTACTTCGATAAGCAGTCGGCAGACTCCGTGCTGGAATCGGCCATGTGCGAGACCGGGCGTGAGCCAATCATTCAGGGTGGACAACCAGAGAAACCCAACGTGGTCTGTATTCGGTAGGCAAAAAATGGTAGCGACAATGATCAGCCAATTCGGAACGGGCATGGCGAACGGCGCCAGAACAGCATTCTGGCTGTCCGCCATTTTGTTGTTCTATGTCTATGCCGGATATCCTTTATTTCTGGCGGTTGTGGGTCTGTTTGTGCGCCGTCCTCGCACTGAGGCCGTTTTTACTCCACGGATTTCTGTCCTGATTGCCGCCTATAACGAGGAAGAAGCGATCGAACGCAAAATCCAGCAGACGCTGGCTCTGGAATATCCTCAAGAAAAACTTGAAGTGCTGATTCTTTCAGATTGCTCCACTGACCGCACGGATGAAATCGTAAATACGTTTCCTGACAGTCGTGTTCGCCTGGTCAGAATGCCGGAACGTCGGGGAAAAACCTTCGCGCAGAATTACGGCGTCAAAGAGGCCACAGGCGAGGTCGTCATCTTTTCTGACGCCACGGCCATCTATCACCCTAAAGCTTTGCTTTATCTGGCGTGCAATTATCAAGACGCTTCAGTCGGCGCTGTCAGCGGGCGCTACCAGTATTTTGATCCGGGCGAGCAATCTCCTACCGGCCTGGGCAGCGTCGCCTTTTGGAACTATGAAAACCTGATCAAGAAAATGCAATCGCGTATCCGAACCATTACAGGTTGCTGTGGCTGCATATATTCGGTCCGCAGGACCGCATACACTGAGTTGCCGGCGGAGATCATCAGTGATCTGGTGCAGCCGCTTCAGGCTATCAGGAAGGGCTACCGCGTTGTGTTCGAAGATCGCGCCCTGGCTTACGAAGAGACAACTCAATCAACGGCCGAAGAGTTTTCCATGCGCGTCCGCGTGGTCACCCGGGCTATGCGGGGATTGCTGAGCGTCTCTGACCTGCTGAAGCCTTGGAAATTCGCCTGGGTGGCTTTTCAGCTCTGGTCACACAAAATAATGCGGTGGATGGTACCGCTGTTCCTCATCGCCCTGCTCGCGGCCAACACCTTACTGATTGACTCCTCTTTTTACCGAGTCACTCTGGCGCTGCAATTGTTCTTTTATGCTGCGGCGCTTCTGAACATGCTTCTGCCGTTGCACCGGCAATGGAAGCCTCTGGGCATTCCACTTTTTTTCTGTACGCTCAACGCCGCGGCGCTGGTCAGCATGTTCGAAATCTGCCGCGGCCGCAAATACGTAACCTGGCAGACTGTGAGGGCCCGCAGATGAAAATTGAATTCCTTACCCAGGAAGATTCGCTTTACGTACTTCCGTTCTTTGAGGAATTCCTTCGCCACTATGCCGGCGAGTTTGAGATCACGCGGATCTCTTGTTGCCGTGCTATGGGCAAGCGTTCGAGGCTGCAACTGCTTCAGGAACTCAAATGGCTCTACGGAGTGACAGGTCTCGGCAAACTTTTGCTGCAAGCAGCAAAAGCCAAAGCGCTCTCGATACTGCCTCGCAGCCGCTCCTCGCAGGGGTTCTATTCCATATCCCAACTCGCCAAAGCGTACGGTATTCCCTATGGGCATGTGGAGAATCCCAATCACCCGGAGTTTACCGGCACCTTGCAGCAACGGTCCTCGGACCTCCTGATTTCAGTCGCCTGCCCATATATCTTGAAAGAAAAACTTCTGGGAATTCCGCCCCGCGGCTGCATCAACATCCATCATGCCCCATTGCCCCGGTATAAGGGTATGATGCCTACGTTCTGGCAGCTTTATCATGGCGAACGGCAGTTGGGCGTGACCATTCACTATATGGCTGCCAAGGTGGATGAAGGCGACGCACTGCTCCAGGAATCTCTGCCGGTGACGGCCGGCGAGTCTCTGCACACGCTCATTCGTCGCAGCAAGCGCCATGGCGCCCACTGCATGGCCAAGGTTGTGCGCAGCCTGCAAGCGAATGACGCTGTGGCAACACGCATGGACCACGCTCAAGGCAGTTACTTTACCTTTCCCCGGCGCGAAGAAGCGCGTGAATTTCGGCGTCGAGGACTGCGCGCAATTTGAACGCAAGGAAACCAATGGCAAGCCCATTTACCAGATCGGAACTAAGGGCCCACGGAAAAGTATTCTGGGCAAGCTTGCTGCGTGCGTCGGGCATGTTGTCCCTGGCCCGTAAATGGGTCCAGCGGCACGGGGCGATCGTCCTCACATTCCATCGTGTTTTGACCGATTCAGAACTGCAGCAGACCGCCTCACTTAGCGGAATGATTATCCGCAACAGGACCTTTGCCGGTTTTCTCAAATATGCGTCCGAGACCTGCGAATTTGCCAATCTGGCGAAGGAGCCGGATTGGAAAGCTGGCGGCAAGCTCAGACTGGCGGTCACCTTTGATGACGGCTGGTCTGACAACGCAGATGCGGCTTATCCAATTGCCTGCCAGTATAAAGTTCCCCTGGCTATTTTCATTGTGCCTGAGAGAACCGGCAAGGCGCTCCCATTCTGGCCGGAACGCACCGCCGCTGCTCTGGATCACAGCCCCTCCGCCAACGGTTCGCGGCGCTCTGCCATCTCGATTGAAAAGGCCATTGAAGAGCTCAAAGAGCTGCCAGCAAGAGAGCGCGAACGCCGTATAGTCGAGATGGCTGGCTCAGGCGCGCTTGAGTCTTGTGCCGCAGTGGACAGAACGATGACATGGGACCAGATCGCGGAACTTCATGCCGGCGGTGTGACGTTTGGCTCACACACCAGTACTCATGAAATCCTTACGATGATTCCAACTGTCCAGGCCGAGCGGGAGATCGTCCTGTCCCGCGAAGCCATCCAGCAAAAGCTACATGCTTCGTGTTCTCTGTTTTCCTATCCCAATGGCACCTACTCCAGGCAGGTGCGTGACATGGTGGTAGATGCGGGATACAAACTTGCTTTTTTGAACCAGGAACCTGGTGTCTGGACGCGCGATTGCGATCCTTTTCTCATTCCGCGCGTTAACGTGTGTGAATATCACCTGGTTGATGCGAAGGGCGACTTTTCTCCGCTTATCTTCGACTACGCGGTGGTCTGGAGTGCCGCGAAAGGTCTATTGTCACAGCTGTTGTCAAAGCATCTGCGGAAATTTCCAAGCGGCCGGCAAATGTCTGATAAAGCATGGAAGCCCACTCAGAAGAAGCCATTACAAAAGTCATCCTGAGAAACGCGTCTCAGCCGAATAGACGCAATACCTGAATTATCGCTTCTTGTCTCTTTCTGCCAACAGATCACGATAAACACCAATCAGTTTCTGGATCATCGCGTCGGCGCTGAATCGCGTTTGCACGGAGTCGCGTCCGCGCTCTCCTATCTGGGAGCTCCGCTCAGGATCGCGCAGCAAGTTAAGCAGGCGCTCGGCCGCAGCTGAATCATCCTCAACAGGCACCAGAAAACCATTTTCGCCGTCGTTGATGGCTTCAGGATTGCCACCCACTCGCGTTACCACCGAAGGGACGCCGCATGCCATCGCTTCCAGCAGCGCGTTGCAGAAGCCTTCGCTGCGCGAAAGCAGACAGAACGCGTCACTTATCTTGAGTAGCGGGACGGGATCTCCGATAAAGTCAAGCAGCCTGACGTTTTTCTCCAGCCCCATGGAGCGGATCATTGCCTGCACTTCTTCTGAGTAGTCGCGTTCGTAGAGGCTGCCGGCAACAAGGAAGACCGCATCTGGCAGCTCGCGGCAGACACGCTGCGCCGTCCGTATAAGAACGTCAATACCTTTAACTCTCCGGATATTGGCCACGCACGTGATGATATGCGAGGCTCCCGCCCAATCGGCCTTTGCGAATGGATTGCCTTGTGAATCTTCGCCGGCGATGTGCTTGAGATCGACTCCGTTGTAAACGACGGAAATCTTTCGCGGGTCGATCCGGTCAGCGTCAACACAAAATCTCTTGACCTCTTCGGATACGGCAAGCACGCGGTCGGAAAGCCGGTTCACGACGAGATAAGCGAGCCCGTGCTTGGTTTTGCGCAATATTCCCATGTCGCGGCGGGAAGAGAGCAGCAACGCGCCACTGAGTTTGGCCACAAGGCCGCCCCAGAGGTTTGAAGTCTCAAAATAAGTTTGAACGATATCCACGCGTTCGGTCCGGATCAGTTTTCGCAGCGCCAGCGCTGCTTTCCAGGCGTCCAGATGAAAAAACCGCTTCCAGGGAAACACGTAAACAGGAACCGAAATGCTCTGGCGAATTTCCGGCTTGATGCGAAA